>MTLC01000474.1_pt1 | contig 29778 bp, 28 predicted proteins | sample 1982451 | NCBI WGS metagenome assembly MTLC01 (sample SAMN05710165, study PRJNA340218) | biofilm metagenome | isolation source: sample SPH anode biofilm adapted to +100 mV | place: USA | collected 2012-02-03 | reverse complement strand
GTCGGCTTCGTACCGACCATCCTGGAAGAAGCGGCGCCAACAGCCGAAAACACCATCGCCATGGTCTGCGGTCCGCCGATCATGATCAAGTTCACCCTGCCGGTGCTGGAGAAGCTGGGCTTCACCGACGAGCAGGTTTACACCACCCTGGAGAACCGGATGAAATGCGGGCTGGGCAAGTGCGGCCGCTGCAACGTGGGCAACGTCTACGTCTGCAAGGATGGCCCGGTCTTTACTGCCAAACAGGTTAAGGAAATGCCGGCGGAGTTCTGAGCAAGGCTTTATAAGGATGAAAAAAGGCGCTCACTCGAGCGCCTTTTTTTGTTGTCCGCTTATTTAAAGCACTATTTCGGCCCGAGTGCTTCTTCGATTCGCCTCTGGTCAAAACCCTCAATAATTCTGCCGTTGATCATAAAGGTTGGTGTGGAATCAATCTTGTGATTCTTGGCCGTTTCGAGTTGTTCCTCCTGCAGTTTTATCCCTTTGGCAGTAATGCCTTCAAATCTGCTGACGCTATCCATCTTCCCGGACATGACTTCGTGGTATGCCTCGGCCCGGTTCATTTGGGAAAGGATGAACTGGGCTTTTTCTTTGGCTCTTGCGTGACGCGGGAGCGGGAAGAAAAAAACATGTCTTGTGACATCGCCGCGCCCTTCAAAATATTTTGCTGCCTTGCGGCAGAAAGGGCAATCCGGATCTGTAAATTCTATGACTGTTTTGGGGCCGTTTCCGATAGTGATAGCTTTTCCAAGGTCAAGATCGGCAGCAAACGACGGGTGTTGGAGAGTGGTAACAGATAGGAAAAATACAAACAGCAACAACATTCTCATATTTCTACTCCAGTAAATAATACTCAGTTGTCTTTTGTGACGGTGGAGCATGGCAGCAATACCGTGAAGGTGCTCCCCTGCCCGGCAGTGCTTTCCGCCCAAATGACCCCATTGAAACTATCCACAGCCAATTTGCAAAAAGCCAATCCCAGACCGGCTCCGCCCCGTTCACGGCCCGAGCTGCTGCTTGATTGGGTGAAACGGTCAAAGATACATCTCAGCTCATCGGATGGGATGCCTTCGCCGGTGTCACTGACACTGATTGCAACAAAGCATTCGCTGTTCAAAAACCCTTCCGGTACCGAAACATATTCAGGAATTTGAATAACAGCCGTTTCTGCTCGGTTGTAAGTTCTGCATGATACGGTTATTTCGCCCTCTTCCGGTGTGAACTTGAGTGAATTGCCGATCAGGTTGCCCAAAATTCTGGTCAACGCTTTGCGGTCAACCGTTACATCAGGTGTTTTCTCGCTGATATTAGAGGAGAGTCTGACTCCATCCCGTTCAGCTGCCCTTGAGAGTTGGCCGACTACTTTGCGGCAGATTTCCGCCGGGTCGAATGGTCTGATGGAAAGATGCATTTTTCCTGCCTCGAATCGTCTGATGTCGAGGAGGTTGTCGATCATGGTCACCACTTCATTGCAGCTGTCGATTGCAGACTGAAGGTATTCGACCTGTTCTTCGTTGACAACACCGAGCCGTCCCTCCCGCATGATGTCAATTGACCCGATGACTGCGGCCATCGGGTTTTTCATGTCATGAGACAGCATCAGGAAAAAATCTTCCTTTTCCTGTTCAAGCCTTTTTTTGTCCAGCATCGCCAGTCGGTGGCTGATTGCCCGCTCGACCCGCTGCAACATGTCATCCAGAACAAACGGTTTGCTGATATAGTCGTCTGCTCCAATTTTCATGCATTCTACGGCCAGATCTTCGCTGCCGTGTCCGCTCATCATGATCACAGCCATGTCACGACCGCTCGATTTCAGTCGCTTTAATACTTCTACACCGTCAATTCCAGGCATTCTTATGTCAAGCAGCATCAGGTTGTAGTGCTGTTTTTCCTGCAGCATTGCCAAAGCCTTTTCACCGTCACAGGCCCACGAACTGTCATATCCGGAAGCTTCCAGAGCCAGCTTCAGCGCCAGGGCAATGTCAGGCTCATCCTCGACGATCAGAATCTTGTCAGATGAATTTGGAGCCATGCTTAATACCCCTTTCCTGTGTTGGCCAGAAATGCTCCGGCCAGAATCAAATCTTCCGGCGTGGTGATTTTTATGTTGCGGTAATCTCCCGGAACAATGCAGATCTTGCCTCCGGAACGTTCTATCAGGGACGCGTCGTCGGTACCCATAAAGCCGTCTGCCTCGGCAGACAGGTGGGCTTTGTGTATGACACTGAAGCGGAATGCCTGGGGGGTTTGTGCCTGCCAGAGGGTGTCCCGGGAAGGGGTGTCAACCACTATGCCGTTTGCCACAATTTTGATGGTATCTTTGGCCGGGACAGCTACCAGAGCTCCATCCTGAACTCTTGCCACGGCAATTGATTCCTTTAAAATCTCTTCCGTAACCAGCGGTCGTACTCCGTCATGAATAACCACAACATCGTCATCGGCCGCTATTTTTCCGATGGCTTTCAGGCCATTCATGACTGAATTCTGGCGTTCTTTGCCACCCGGTACAATGGCCGCTATTTTCCTGAAACCGCAGGCTTTTACAACGTGTTCCATGCAGTAGGGGATTTCTTCTTCAGGAACCACCAGGTAGATCGAATCTATCAGCGGTGAACGCTCAAATACTGAGATAGTTCGGGCTACAATCGGCAACCCGTCCAGCAGCAGATACTGCTTGTTGATGGATGCGCCCATGCGCTTGCCCATGCCTGCTGCTGGAATGAGCGCAACTGATTTGAAAGTGGTCATTAATTATTTCCCCGACAGGATTATAGCAGCTTCCTGAAGAGAAGCAAGAAGCGGTGAAAAATCGGCATCAAGGATGGTGCGGGCATCAAGCAGGAAACGGTCGCGGTGAACCCGTCCGACAACGGGAGTTGTTGTCCGCCGCAGAACAGATTCTATCCGGCATGGCGTGGAAACATTTATTTTTACTTCTATCAGCGTTGTTGGCAACTGCAGCAGCGGAAAGGATCCTCCGCCAGCACTTGATTCTCCCGGGTGACGAATGAGCGACACAGTCTTAGGCAGTTGTTTTCGCAGATAGCGAATGATGCGGTCGGCCCGGTTGGAGAGCTCTTTGGCAGAAAACGTCAGCATTCGCAAGGTGGGAATTTCAGCCAATGCGAGTCGCTCGTCACGGTAAAGACGCAATGTGGCTTCCAAAGAGGCCAGATTGAGTTTGTCCATGCGCAGAGCCCGCAACAGGGGATGTTTTTTCATCGGTTCAATCAGTTTTTTTTGTCCGACTATGATTCCGGCCTGTGGACCCCCCAACAGTTTGTCGCCGCTGAAGGTAACAAGGTCCGCACCGGATTCCAGATATTGCCGGATGGTCGGTTCTCCTTTGATTCCGTAGGGGGAAAGGTCGATCAGGCAGCCGCTGCCGGCGTCCAGCATAACCGGGATTCCAGCTTCACGTCCAACCGCAGACATTTCAGGCAGTGTCGTTTCGGCGGTAAAGCCGACGATGGCAAAGTTGCTGGTGTGCACCTTCAACAGCAAGCCGGTTGAGTCGGTAATGGCACCCAGATAATCGCGGCTGTGGGTGCGGTTGGTACATCCGACTTCGACCAGTCTGGCTCCGCTTTGAGACATGACATCAGGGATCCGGAATGAACCGCCGATTTCCACCAGCTCCCCACGCGACACAATTACTTCGCGACCCTGAGCCAGGGTTGACAGGGCAAGAATGACCGCTGCCGCGTTATTGTTGACCACCAGTGCCGCTTCGCTGCCGGTCAGTTCACACAGTAAACCTTCCACATGGCTGTAGCGCGAGCCGCGTTCGCCTGAAATTAAGTCAAACTCAAGGTTTGAATAGCCTGAAGAGACGGCATGGATGGCTTGTTCGGCTGATTCCGAAAGTGGCGAACGCCCCAGATTGGTGTGAACCACAACGCCGCTTCCATTGATAACCGGCCGGAGGCTGGGGACGCTGCGGGATTTCAGCCCGGCATCAATCATCCCGATGATGGTTTTGTTGTCAGGCAGGGAGGATTGTGTGCCGCTACCGACAGATTCGCGGAGATGTTTGAGAACCTGGCGTATGACAAGCAGGACCTCCGGGCGCGAAAATTGCCCGAGAAAGTGACGCACTTCCGGCAAATCAAGCACTCGGTCAACTTTGGGGATGCTTTTGAGAATGGTTTGTCTGGATAAGGTCAAGTTAAAGTCCCTTGCTGCTAAACATCCATCTGTGATCCAATTGAATTCGGAATGCTCGCACCCATCAGAACCTGTCCGCCATATTCGGCATTTTTGCGAACCAGATCCTCGGCCGTGTCGGCGTCCTTATTGCGGAAAGCCTCAATGATTTTTTCATGTTCCTGGACCGAGATCGTCATTCGTCCCGGCAGGCTGAGTGACATCAGGCGAAGCCGCTGAAACTTGGTAACCAATCCTGCAATTAATTCTCGAAGTTTATCGTTGTCGGCGGCTTTTATGAAAAGGTCGTGAAAGTCACTATGGACTTTGAAAAAATGTTTAATATCGTTCTGTTTGGCCAATTCGGCCAGTTTTGAGTTAATAGCCTCAAGTCGGTCGAGGTCCTTTTTGCTGAGCTTCTGGCAGGCCCGTCGCGCGGCATACCCTTCCATTATGCTCTTTATTGCGTAGAACTCTTCCACATCTTTTTGACTGAATTCGCTGACTACCGCACCACGGCGCGGTATTACGGTAAGGTAGCCTTCTGCTTCAAGCTGCCGGAATGCCTCTCGGATCGGGGTGCGGCTTATGCCGTATCTTTCGGCCAGTTCCGGTTCGGAAACTTTGCTGCCAGCCTTGAGGGAGCCAGAAATGATTGCATCACGGATATGCTCAAGTATTTTTTCGCGAAGCGTCAGGTGCTTTTCCATGGACTTTTTCATATAGTTATGACTCCAGAAAGAATTTTGCAACATTGTATACAGTATGCAGGATTTGTCAATCTTAACTGGCTGTATTATATGTTTTTTTGCGTCGTAATCATGGGCGATAACAGGTTGCATGAATTGATATGAACCGGTCTTGCTGTCAAGAAAGTTACTTGTAATTTTGAACCCTTGCAGGTAATCTGTCCGGCTTATGGATCCTGTGCGTCATTTGAAAATATCTGTATTTGTTCTGCTGCTGCTGGTTACGGTCGGCACAGGCGGTTTCATGGTCATTGAGAAGTGGAACTTTCTGGATGCTCTCTACATGACCGTAATAACCATGGGGACAGTCGGTTTTAAAGAGGTGCATGATCTTTCCGATGGCGGCAAGATGTTCACCATGGGGATGATTGTGGTCGGCGTGAGCGTGCTGGGTTACATCGTCGGCAGCTTGGCCCAGATCATGTTCGAAGGTCAGATTCAGAGGATTATGGGGAGGAAAAGAGTGGAAAAGATGATCGACTCACTCAATGGCCATTACATTATCTGCGGCTTTGGCCGAATAGGTTCGCTGATCTGCAAGGAGTTCAAAGCCAACGGTCTCCAGTTCGTCATAGTTGAAAAAAGCGTCGAAACTTTAGAAAAGCTCGATGAAGAGGGTTATCTCCATATGCGTGGAGATGCTACCATGGACGAAACTTTGCTGAAAGCCGGTATTAAAAAAGCCAAGGGTTTGATCTCGGTGGTTACCTCCGATACGGAGAATGTTTATATAACTCTGACAGCACGAGGCTTGAACCCGGATCTGTACATCCTGGCCCGTTCCGGTGAAGAGGGCTCGGATATCAAGCTCATGCGTGCCGGTGCCAACAAGGTCGTTTCACCTTATATCATCGGTGGCAGCAGAATGGCCCAATCGGTACTTCGTCCCAATGTGGTCGATTTTATCGAGATTGCCACCGGCAGTGAACATCTGGATCTGCAGATGGAAGAAATCGGAATTCCGGGCCATTCTGCTTTTGCAGGCGAGACTTTGATCTCTTCCGGTTTTCGTAAGGGAGTCGGAGTAATTATTGTCGGGATCAAGAAATCGCACGGTAAAATGGTTTTCAATCCGCATCCACAAGCTATCATCGACGGGGGTGACACGCTGATTGTTCTCGGCGAACCTTCCTCGATTGCCCGGCTCAAAGATCTGGTGGAGCGCACTGCTTTTGATTCGGTGGTAAAAAATCATAGGAAAGAAAATCAATGAAACACACTATTCATGCACACGTCCCCTATGCCCGTTTGGCCGAGCATCTTGAATATGCCGTCAAGCACCGTATCAATCCCGAAGTTTTCCTCCCAGCCGAATCTCTGGACAATCTGGTTTGGGAAGAACTCGCCTCCCATGCATCCGTTCTGCATGATGCCGGACTTGCCACCACCATCCATTCGCCATTCATGGATTTGAATCCTGGCGCGATAGATGCGAGCATCCGCGAAGCGACCAGGCGGCGCATCGCACAGGTCATGAAAGCGGCTGAGATACTGCGGCCAAAGGTGATTGTCGTGCACCCAGGTTTTGACGACCTGCATTATGGCGACAACAGCATCGTCTGGTTGAAAAACAGTGTCAGCTTCTGGCGCGAATTTGTGCCGCAGGCTCGCGAACTCGGCACCATTCTGGCGGTTGAGAATATCTTCGAGAAGGAACCTTCGACACTTAAGGCTTTGCTGGAGGCGATTGACGACCCCTGTTTTCGACACTGTTTCGATGTCGGGCACTGGAACATGTTTACGACGGTCACGATGGAAGAATGGTTTGCGGAACTTGGTTCCTATATCGCCGAGAGCCATATTCACGACAATCATGGCAAGAGCGACGAACATCTTCCGGTCGGTGATGGAGCCATCGAATTTGAGCGTTTTTTCCCCCTGCTCGCCCGCTATGCCCCCGAGGCGGTCTGGACTCTGGAAGCCCACGGTACCGAGCGTCTGCAGCGTGCTTTATCCAATATAAAAAGATACATATGAACGATGAAAAATTATGTTTCCGGGAGAATAACTAATGTCTGAGGCAATTCTTGTTGTTGGTGGCTGCGGATATATCGGCAGTCACGTCGTTCGGCAACTTTCAGAATCAGGGCGCAGGGTTGTAGTATATGATAATCTTTCGACCGGTTTTCGCGATGCCCTGATTAATAATGAAGAGCTGGTGGAGGGTGATCTGGCTGACACCGCTGCACTGAACCGGCTCTTTGAGAAACATCAATTTGAGACGGTACTGCACTTTGCAGCGGCGATTATCGCTCCGGAATCGGTTTCCCTGCCGCTCAAATACTACGGCAACAACACCAGAAATACTCTGGGATTGCTGGAAGCGTGCGTCAAGCATGGCGTGAAGCGATTTATCTTCTCAAGCACCGCCGCCGTTTACGGTTTGCCGGAGGGCGGGATCGCATCGGAAAACAGCTCTTTGGCCCCGATCAACCCCTATGGCACGTCCAAACTGATGAGCGAATGGATGTTGCGGGATGTGACCGCCGCGCACGGCATGCAGCACGTTGCGCTGCGCTACTTCAATGTGGCCGGCGCAGACCCGCAGGCCCGCATCGGGCAGCGGACACCGGAGGCAACTCATCTGATCAAGGTGGCCTGCCAGGCGGCGCTGGGAATGAGGGAAAGCCTAAGCGTCTACGGTACAGATTATCCCACGCCGGACGGAACCGGGGTTCGCGACTACATCCATATCGAGGATCTTGCTTCTGCCCACCTGCATGCCTTGAAATACCTGGAGGATGGCGGCGAGTCAACCACCATGAATGTGGGTTACGGCAGGGGTAGCACTGTTCGTGAAGTGCTTGAAGTTGTGAAAGAAATCAGCGGAGCGGATTTCAAGGTTCTGGAGGAGGCGCGCCGACCCGGCGACCCCGCCTCTCTGGTCGCCCAGGCAGACAAAATTGGTCAGATGACAAGCTGGAAGCCGGCCTACAATAACCTGAAAACAATTGTTGCCGATGCCTGGCGCTGGGAAAGCAAGCTGGCCGGCAGATAATCAGCCCTGTTTTCAATATTTACCAGACACCTTGTCTTTTGTAGGCTTTATTGATACAAAGGCTCTCAATTGCTGAATTGTATACATAATTTTATGTCTGTTACGGATCCCCATGGACTTTACAAGCCTTTACAGCACCCGCATACAGAAAACCTTTGATGACGACCAGGCTGAAATTCTGGAAACCTTTCTTCAGAAATCCGTGTCAAAAGAGGCGGCCAAAGTCACCCTGATAAACTACCACAAAGGGCTGCCGATCATGTATCCGGCCACGGTAATGGGGGTAGATCGAGGGAATCTGGACCTGGATGTTCATCCCCAGCAGGCGGTTGTCATTGACAGTGACCGTTATACGCTTATCCGCAGTAAGCTTTTTCCATTTGCCATTGCGGCCCATGTCCAATATGTGAACATCAAGAAGCACGCCGTTTCACTTAACAAGCTCTGTTATGTTGAAATACTTGCTGAAAATCGGAATTCTGTCAGGCTAAGCCTTGACCCGCCGGTTCAGGCTTCGATTCTTCATGAAGGAGAGGAGATTGTAGGGAGTTTGGTTGATATTTCTGTTCAGGGTCTGGCCATGATAATTGACCATTATCTGCAAATAGAGTCCGACACGGAAGTTCCGGTCCAATTCCTTTTGCCTGATCTGGTTATGCAAAAAGAAGTGCCGGTGAAACTGCCTGCAAAGCTGATTAAAATCGATGGTGAAGCATCGCCTTACCGCTGCAGATTTAAAATTTCCCCTGACAAACAGCAGGAACAGGCGCTGTCACGCTATATCTTTCAGCGCCAGGTGGCGGTGATTCATGAATTGAAGGAAATTGTGGATTAACAGTTTTTCGTATGATTTGAAAAGGTTTAATCAGAACAGGCCGCCCGGGAGATCAGGCGGTCTTTTGTTTATGGCATTTTGCGTGATTGTTTGAGTGCCTGATAAACATTCAGCGGCGTAGGTTTGCCGTTAATCAGGAGCAACACGCTGAAATGAAGGTGGGTCGGCGAGCGGCGTTTGGCGGCGTTCAGTCCGCTGCGCCCGACCGTTGCCAACACGTCGCCCGGTTTGACAAGATCACCCAGTTGCACCCGCAGTTCATTATTGTGGGCATAATAGACCAGCAACTCGTTGGCCGGGTCGTATACCCAGATGTATTTTCCTCCCCGCAAGCCGCTCGGTTGTTTCCATTCCCGCTCCAGCGCCACCACAATACCTCCGGTCATAGACAAGACCTCGGCCGGTTGGCCGGTGCGGTCATCGCGACTGTCCTGGTTGCGATCCTTAATGAATATGTCAAAGGCGGGGTGACCGCCGTGCCGGTTTCCGCTGAAAAAATCATAGCCGCTGGAGATAAAACCGTGACTGCGGCCGCCGTCAATGGCATGTGTATCATAACCGGCCACCGGGAAAACCCATTCGCTGGCGGCGTAATTCTTGCCGTCCAACAGATAATATTCTTTCCGAACTTCACTCAGGCGCTGGATAAGTTCAACACCTGCAGCAGTTTTGCTTATCCTGCCGTCCCGGATTCTGTTGTTTAGATTGTTGTATTCCATGCATGATTGGCTGGCGAGCCTGACATTGACAGGTTCTTCTGTCGCGTGAAGTACTCCTGACATGGCGATTGAAATGGCAAAACAAAGAAATATACAACGTTTCATGGCGGGTCCCGGTCTGGAAAGTGGTCGCAAATTTTGCCGGAAAAGCATATCATCCGGCAGTGGTCCTAACAACACAAATAACAGGATGGAAAACATCATGAATCTCACAAAAAAGCATATCCTGGAATTGCTCAAACGGCGGGACGACTCGACTCATTTTGCTTTTCTGCTGCGGGAATTCGGCGGACGCCATGTCAAACGGGAACTGAAAAACCTGTTGGACGATATGGCCGGCGAGGGGGAAATAGTCCGCTTAAAGGGTAACAGTTATCTGCTGTCGGGGCCGGTTAAAACCTTGCGGGGGCGTATCTCGGTTCACCGCGATGGCTATGGCTTCGTGATTCCGGAGTCGGGCGGGGAGGATATCTTTATTCCCTCAAAATATATGAAGGGAGCTCTGCACGGCGATCTTGTGGAAACCACCTTCGGCCGAAGCCGGATGGGGGGCGATAAGCTGGATGGCCGCGTGGTGGCGATTGTTGAGCGCGCCACCAGTCGCATCGTAGGGCGTTACGAAGAAACCCGGCGGGGCGCGATCGTGATCCCCGAGGACCAGCGCCTCAACCTGGTGGTGGAAATACCGGTCAAAGGGCGTGGACAGGCCGAAGATGGCCACCAGGTGGTGGCTGAACTGGTCAGCTACCCGATTGGCGGGCGTCCGGCGGAAGGGCGCGTCGTGGAGGTGCTGGGATGGCCGGATGATCCCGAAGTGGAAGTCCAGTCGGTCATCCGCCGCTTTGACCTGCCGCATATCTTCAGCAAGGAAGTGCTGGCCGAAGCGGAGGGGATTGCGGAAACGGTCTCCCACGATGACCTTAAGGGACGGGTGGATTTGCGCAAAATGCCGACGGTCACGATTGACGGAGAAACCGCCCGCGACTTCGATGATGCGGTTTCCCTGAAGTGCGAGGGCGATAACTTCCGCTTATGGGTATCAATCGCCGATGTGTCTCATTACGTAAAAAAAGACAGCCCGCTGGATCGCGAGGCATACCTGCGCGGCACCTCGGTTTATTTCCCGGACCGCTGCATTCCGATGCTGCCTGAACGGCTGTCAAACGGCATCTGTTCGCTCAATCCGGAGGTGGAGCGCCTGACGATGACGGCCGAGATATTATTTGATCGCTCCGGCACAATGCTGGATTCCTCGTTTTATCCAAGTGTCATCAAGAGTACCGCCCGTCTGACCTACACGATCGTCAAGCAGATCATTGTTGATGCCGACCCGGAAACCGTCGGAAAATACCGGTCGCTGACAGGTATGCTGATGGAGATGAAGGAGCTGGCGCTTTGTCTTCAGGGAATGCGTAAAAAACGCGGCAGCATTGACTTTGACCTGCCGGAGCCGGAAATCATTATCGGTCTGACCGGGCAGACCGAAGGGATCATTCGCGCCGAACGCAATCTGGCCCATCAGCTGATCGAGGAGTTTATGCTGGCGGCCAATGAGGCGGTAGCGCGCTTTGTCACATCCCGGAATGTCCCTTTTCTGTACCGGGTCCACGAAAACCCGGACCCGGCCAAGCTGCATACCTTTCAGGAGTTCGTCTACGGTTTCGGCTATGAATTCGGGATGGTGGATGACAAGGTCAATCCGCTGGAGTTGCAGAAGTTGCTGGCTCAGGCCGATGGGCGTCCGGAAGAACGGATGGTTAACTATGCCTTGCTGCGCTGCATGAAGCAGGCCCGCTACGCAGCGGAAAACGCGGGACACTTTGGGCTGGCCTCGGCCTGCTACTGCCACTTTACTTCACCGATCCGCCGTTATCCGGATCTGGTCGTACACCGGATTTTGAGGGCGCTGCTTGCCCTTCCTGAAGGTGAGAACCAGCAAGGGGGGCGCGCCGCAAAACAGCTTGCGATTGCCACAGAGCGACTGTGTGAAGTGGCCGAACACACCAGCAAGCGTGAGCGGACTGCAATGGAGGCTGAGCGGGACGTGGTCGAGATGAAAAAAATGCAGTACATGCAGAAGCATCTGGGAGAAGAGTTTAACGGATATATCGCCGGTGTGACCGGATTTGGTTTTTTTGTGGAATTGGATGAGCTGTTCGTGGAGGGATTGGTTCATATCTCGACCCTGGCGGACGATCTGTACAGCTATGTCGAGAAACAGCACTCATTGATCGGCCAGCATTCCCGCCGTGTATTTAGGATCGGCGATCAGGCGCGGGTCAAGGTGGCTTCCGTATCCCCTGCAACGCGGCGAATCGAATTTGTCCTGGCTGAGCACACGCCCGCGACGAATCAGCCTGGAGCAGCAGCGCGTCCGTCCGGAGCGGAAGAATATCCGCGTATCCCCTTGAGGGGAAAAAGGCTGACAGGCATTAAGCCACGTTCTGAAAAGGAGGGCAAAGGCAATTCTCGCGGCGCAAAAGATGGTGGCGGAAGCGGCGGGAACAAAGGCAAGGGCGGCGGTCGTAAACGCCGGTAAAATCTGAACCTGCCGAATCAGGTTGCGCGACAATGCGCCGCTATGATAGGAAATGGGCTGAAGGCGCATTTTAATTTTAATTCAAATGATCGGGAAAGAAGCATGAGCGAAGAAAAGGTTGTACCGTTTATGGAGCATCTGGTGGAACTGCGCAAACGGTTGATCGTCATAGTTGTAGCGGTGATAGTCGGTATGGGTGTGGCCTGGAATTACTCCAATGACCTGATGAAATTTGTAGAAAAGCCGCTGACCGGCAAAACCTATCTGACGGACATTAAAAAAGATGTGTATCTGAAAGTCAAAGAGTTGGCCCCTTCGATGTACACCCGTTACAAGCTCGATCAGGAAGTCAACGCGCCGCAAAAAGTGAGACCTCTGAACTACAGCGCTCCGCTGGAGCCGTTCTTCATTCAGTGCAAAATATCGATGCTGGCCGGATTTATCCTGGCGCTGCCGATTGTGTTTTATCAGCTCTGGCTGTTCATAGCACCCGGTTTGACCCGTCGGGAACGCAGGATGGTCATGCCGTTCGTCACGGCCGCCACGGTTACCTTCTGCATCGGAGCCCTGTTCTTTTTGATAGTAATCTGGCCGGTAATTATCAACTTTTCGCTTTCCTATGAGGCCGAAGGTTTGCAAAGCTGGTTCAATATCAGCGCCTACGTCAATTTTTGCCTGAGGCTGATTCTGGTATTCGGCCTGATTTTCGAACTTCCGGTCCTGACGCTGCTGTTGTCGCGCTTCGGAATTGTCAGTTACGCATTTCTGGCACCGAAACGTAAATATGCCCTGTTGGCCAGTTCGGTGATTGCAGCCTTCCACGCCGATCTGATCACGATGTTCGTGATTATGGTGCCGCTTTACCTGATGTACGAAATCAGCATCTGGGTCGCGTTGATATTCGGCAAGAAGAAGGTTAAGATCGTGGAGGAAGCGCCTGCGACATAGCTTTTAGAGGCAGCTGATCAATCTTCGAGGTCGGAAGGTTGCCATGTCAATTTTTTTTGCAACCGGCAGTACTAAGAAAAGGGGTGTGAACATGAACTGGCACAATATTTTAGGTAAAAAACTTACTGGTGTATTGATCACTGCAGCCGCAGTAGCCATTGCTCTGGCGCTATTAAGCTCCGGTATTGCGAACGCCTCCTTGAAAGTTGTCGGTCATGGGTCAAAGATGAGTCTGGATCCAAAATCAATTCCGGAACATCTGAAACCAAACTGGGAAATAATGAAAAAGAAGTGCTCGAGATGCCACGGTCTGGACGTCGAGTTGGAAACGCTCCAAAAGGGAGTGACTCCATCGGGAGTCCCGTACACCAGGGCCTCGATCAAGGCCTATGGAATGACTATGCTTAGGAAAACGGATTCGGGCATGAATGCCGCCGAGGTGAGAAAAGTTCTTGAATTGCTGTATTTTCTTCATGACGAAGCTGCAAAATAAAGAAATACGCTGATCTTGAAAATGCACTGATGCAATGTCAGAATCCGGTTTGCCGGCTAATCTGTCAGTCTGCTGTCGAGTAAAATTAGGTTGACAATCAAGTAGAAAACCCCTAAAAGGATAAAAAATGTCTTGTTAGGGGTTTTCTCAATGATGGAGCTCACCCGTAAAGGGGAATATGCAATTCGGGGGATCGTTTATCTGGCAGCGCAGCCGGATGACAAGGTCTGCCTGTTGAGCGATATCGCCGCCGCTGTCGATGTACCCGCCACGTTTCTAGCCAAGATATTTCAACAGTTCAGTAAAATCGGCCTCGTTAAATCGTATCGTGGTACCGGTGGCGGCTTTCTGCTTGGGCGTCTTCCGGAGAATATAACCCTGCTGGAGGTTGTTGAGGCTGTTGAAGGACCGATCATTCCTAACCGTTGTGTCGTCGGCGCCGGAGAGTGTACCCGTGATTTATCCTGCACGGTTCATCCGGTTTGGAAAAGGGTTCAGGAACAGGTTCGCAATGTTCTGGAAGGTGTGACTTTGAAGGATTTGGCGGGAGAGTAGTTACGGTCGTTTATTAGTGTAAAAAAATTTGCAAGCAAATAGGACAAATATAGTCTTTAATATCCTCTTTGCTTGCACTTCTTAAATGCAGCGGTATACTGAAAAGGTTTGTTAGTGTTGGTTAACGGTTGATTTGATCAGTAAATATGATTTCAGGAGGAAGTATGGATGTGTTGATGCTCAGCAGGGTGCAGTTTGCAGTAACTTGCATGTTTCATTTTATTTTTGTGCCACTGACCTTGGGGCTCTCGATAATGATTGCCTGGATGGAAACCCGCTATGTCGCCACTGGCGATGAGATGTGGCTGCGGATGACAAAGTTCTGGGGCAAGCTGTTTCTTATCAATTTCGCCCTGGGTGTTGTTACCGGAATCACCATGGAGTTCCAATTCGGGATGAACTGGGCCGAGTACTCCCGATATGTCGGGGATATTTTCGGAGCGCCACTGGCGATTGAGGCTACTGTGGCGTTTTTTATGGAATCGGTTTTTATCGGATTGTGGATCTTCGGCTGGGACAAGGTTTCCAAGAAAGTGCACCTGATGTCGATCTGGCTGGTGGCGATCGCAACCAACCTGTCCGGCCTCTGGATTTTGCTGGCTAATGGCTGGATGCAGCATCCGGTAGGTTATGTGCTCAGAAACAACCGGGCCGAGATGGTTGACTTCACCGCATTGATTACCAATCCCTATGGTCTGATCAAGTTCGGTCACCAGATCGTATCTGGTTATACCGTTGCAGCTTTTTTCGTGATGGGGATTTCTGCCTGGCACCTGCTCAGAAAAAACGAGATGTCATTTTTTAAGCGTTCCTTCAGGCAGGCCGCTTTTTTTGGTCTGGTATCTTCTCTGCTGGTTGCGGTGATAGGGGATTCACACGCAGTTGAAATTGCCAAGGTTCAACCGGCCAAGTTTGCAGCTATGGAATCGATCTGGGAAACCCAAAAGGGAGCCGGAATGAACATGCTTCTGTTTCCGAATGAAAACCTCGAATGCAATGCCATTGAACGCCTCTGCGTCCCTAATATGGTCAGCATGCTGGCGTTCCACGACGCCAAGGCCGAGGTTAAGGGACTAAAGGATTTTCCCAGGGATGAACGGCCACCGGTTTTGCCCGTGTTTCTGAGCTTCCGCGCCATGGTTGGCCTGGGCACCTACTTTATACTGGCCAGCGCGTTGGCTGTCTTCCTCTCCTTCAGGAAAAACCTGGAAGAATATCGTTTCTTTCTGACTGTACTGCTGTTTTCAATTCCGCTCCCATACATTGCAAATCAATTGGGGTGGATTGTAGCGGAAGTGGGGCGTCAACCGTGGATCGTCTACGGGGTGCTGAAGACCGCCGCAGGTGTATCCAAAAACTTGACCTCAATGCAGGTGGCAGTGTCATTGGCTGGTTTTACAATGCTCTACGGCTTATTGGGTACGATTGATATCTACCTATTAGGGAAATATGCCAAATTAGGACCGGACACTGATCTTTCCGGAATCATTAATGTTCAAGGGAGGGATTAGGCCATGGAAGCAAATGCTTACCAAATTATCTGGTTCATATTGTGGGGCGTTCTGTGGGGCGCATATTTCATGCTGGATGGTTTTGTTCTCGGAACCGGTTTCATGTCCGGTTTCCTGGCAAAAAACGATACCGAGCGCCGTGTTCTGATAAACACGGTCGGGCCGGTCTGGGACGGCAACGAAGTCTGGCTGGTTACCGCCGGCGGAGTCACTTTCGCAGCTTTTCCGACTACGTATGCCCTGATGTTCAGCAACCTGTATACGGCATTACTGCTGCTGCTGTTCGCATTGATTGTGCGGGGAGTCTCCTTCGAATTTCGCGGGAAGATGGACAGCTCGGGATGGAAATCCGGTTGGGATATCGCCATCACCATATCAAGCTTTTTGCCGGCGCTGTTATTTGGCGTCGCGTTCGGAAATATTTTCAAGGGAATTCCGATGCGCAATGACTTTGCAACAGCTACCTTTGGATATGACGGTTCGCTGCTGACATTGCTGAATCCGTACGGCCTGTTGACCGGCGTTCTCTTTGTTATGCTATTTGCGGTGCATGGTTCACTCTATGCGGCGATCAAGACAACCGGCGGACTTTCCGACAGGGCGGCAAAGATGGCCAATAAGCTTTGGCTCCCGCTGCTGGTTGTGGCGGTGGCGTTTCTCGGGTACAGTTATCCGGCCACCGGGCTGTATTCAAACTATCTGGCCTCACCACTGCTGGCAGTTATACCCGTTATTGCCGTCGCTTCACTGTTGTTGGTCAAACTGTTCGCCTCAAAGGGGCGCCTGCACATGGCCTTCCTGTTTTCGTGTCTGACGATCGCCTTTGTCTGTTTCACAGGTGTGGCCGGGCTGTTTCCAAACCTGATTCCGTCCAGTCTTGACCCACTATCCAATCTGACAATTTACAATTCATCTTCAAGCCCGTACACCCTCAAGCTTATGGCCGGTGTTGCGCTGGTATTCGTTCCGATAGTCATTTCATACAAAATATGGGTATACCGGATATTTCGTGGACGGGTCACAGATGAGGAAGTGCTAGGTAACCACGAAGCTTACTGAATGCGCCTGTAAGGTGCTGATTTTTAATGAAAATAGTTCGATTTGCTTGACAAGGCACAATTAGTGGGGTATTGTCCCCGCAGCCTGAACGTAAACTCCAATTTCCCGGATAACCGGGATTTTGGCGTTTTATGGGTAAATTCATTACGAAAGGAGTTCCCCGCCGGAGATACGCCCTAGATGTAAGAGGGTAACGACGCCGCTCCGGCAAAGCCGATAACACTTCCTACTCTATTATTATGCCAAAAAAAATCATCTACATCTTATGCATGCTACTGCTGACCGCATGCGAAAATGCACCATTCAACAAGACCGAAATCCAATCGAACACATCGATGGGATCCGAAACCTCTCAGCTTGATTCCGAAAGCATCTCCCTCATCCAACGAAAAAAACAACAGGTGATCATCGAACTGGCGTTTGCACGCAAGACGACTCCGCAACGTGCCCGTTATCTTGCCGGAATCTGCTACGACAAAACCATTGGAACCGTTTTCATGCCATTTGATCTTGCAGAGATTGCGCTGGCTGAGACCGGTGGCCACCGGCTTTCTGCGCGTGCCGTATCGTCAGTAGGGGCTGTTGGCGTCTGGCAGTTGATGCCGTATCGTGCAAAAAGCCACGGTTTTGAACCCGAAGAAATGAAGGACGATGAAAAGTGTGCCGAAGCGGCTGTACTGGAGCTTTACACCAAGCTTGAGATGGCGCAGGGCGACATGGATCGGGCCAAAAAATATTACTGCGGTCAGGGGCCACAGGCTAATGCGTACATCAAAAAAATCCGTCTGATACGGCGTGAAATGTTGGCGGATTTCAATCAGCAGGTTAATAAAATTGCCTTGGCGGATACAGGCACAATGATCCGCTGATGAAATGCAGCTTAAACCTTGCATCTGTATGTCGTCTGGTGTGAGTAGAGCATGCCTGTTTAAAGTGTTTATTCGAGTTCTCGAGCAGATTCTGCAAGCCCTCGCAAGGGGCGTTTTTGCTTGATATAAAAGCCGCCGCTCTGATATAGTCGGGCGGCTTTTTTGTACTTATTATTGAATCTGGAAGGGGTGGCTTTGTGAAGAGTGAAATGTCTTCCGACGGAACCAACGGCCTTACGCTTCGCTCCAAAATGGTACTTCTTTCCGCGGCTGCCTTTACCGCTATCCTGCTGGTGACTGTGATCAGCCTGATGCTCATGAACGGAGTCCGGGTTGGCAGTGCCGCCTACAAAACCATCAGCAATAGCAAGGATGCACTTGAGAACATAGCTCTGCTGCAGTCTGATCTTTATCAGGTGAACTTCTCCATACAGAGCTATATGATGGAAGCCGACCCGATAGTTGCAGACAAGACTGCTGAGAACATAAAGAAACTGTCTGCTGATATCGATCATAAATTTGAAATCGGTCTCAGGTTGGCCGAAGCGCCGGCCCGGCGGGATTCTATCAACAAAGCCAACAGCATCTGGAAGGATTATAAAAAGACGCTCCAGAATGAAGTAGTACCGGCCGCCCGCGAGGGTGATGTTCTTAAAGCCAGCTATCTTATGACCGGAATTCAAGCCGAGCGTTTCAGCAAATTCAGTTCAACGGTCGCCACGCTGGTTGAAACTATCCGTCGTGATGTCCTAGCCACCGAAGAAGCCGTTTCATCATCAGTTTCCAGCAAAATAATCATTAATGTAATTGTCGCCTTGATCGCAATTGGCGTGATCGCTGTTTTTTCGTATCTGGTGACCCGCTCTATAACCGGTCCGCTTAATGCTTGTGTAGATTTTGCCCGCACTGTGGCTGATGGCCGACTTGACCGTCGTCTTGAAGTGACCGGCGGAGTTGAAACCGCCGCTTTGGCCGTCGCAATGAATACCATGGCGGCAAACCTTAATAGTGTAGTCTCCCGGATTAATTCGGCCACGGGAGTACTTACCTCGATTGACAACAATATTGAAAAGGCTGCACATCAGGTGGTCAATTCGGCACAATCCCAGGTAAAGTCGGTCGTGGAAACGTCCCAGGCGGTTGATCAGATCAAGACATCTATTCGGGATGTTTCCCAGGGAGTGGACAAGCTCTCTTCATCGGCTGCCGAGACGGCGTCTTCCACACTTGAGATGGCTGCCAGCATTGAAGAAGTTGCCAATAGCGCCGAAAAACTTGGCATAGCTGTAGAAGAGGTCAGCTCCTCCATAATTGAAATGGCGTCATCTATCAAAGAAATTGGAGTAAATATCGTTAACCTGCTGGATGCTTCAACCACAACGGCTTCTTCCATTGCCGAGATGGATGCCACAATCAAGCAGGTTGAAAAGAATGCAATGGACGCTTCCGCTATTTCGGAAACGGTCAGGAGTGACGCTGAATCCGGTAAGAAATCGGTCGAGGAGGCTATTGCAGGCATGCAGGCCATCCGGGTCTCCTCTCAGATAACTGCCGAAGTTGTTGAAAACCTGTCGCTAAGGGCTAACGACATCGGGGCAATATTGTCTGTAATCGACGAAGTGGCTGAACAAACCAATCTTCTGGCGCTTAATGCTGCAATTATTGCTGCCCAGGCTGGAGAACACGGCAAGGGGTTTGCCGTGGTGGCTGATGAGATTCGGGAACTGGCCGAGCGCACCAGCAGTTCGACTCGTGAAATTGCCGCGGTGATCAAGGGGGTCCAGGAAGATACCCGGCGGGCCGTGGACGCGATCAGTCAGGCCGAAAACAGTATCACAGAGGGTGAAAAGCTTTCACAGCGTTCCGGCGCCGCACTCGAGAAAATAGTTACCGGTGTCAAGCGAGCCAGTATTCAGGTAAGCGAAATTGCCAGGGCCACCGTTGAGCAGGCCAAGGGGAGTCACTGCATAAAGGAAGCAATGGAAAGTGTCGAGGAGATGGTCGGACATATCGCCAATTCCGCCCGGGAGCATTCACAAGGGACCGACCTGATTACCATGTCTGTTGAGCAGATGAAAGAACTTACAACCCATGTTCGTGTTTCCACCCGTGAACAGAGCCGGGCCAGTGGATTGATCGCCCGCTCTACGGAAAACGTCACTTCGCTGGTTGGTGATATTCGCAAGGCTTGCCGCTCCCAGGAGGAAAACAGCATACTGATTTCAGATTCAGTCAGTCACATCCAGGCTTCCACCGATGTTAACAGTCATGCAGCCAAGGTTATGGATACTTCGGTTGCCAGTCTGTCACGTCAGATAGAGCTTCTTGAGAAGGAGATGACCGGTTTCAAAATATGAGTCCGGTTTCCAAAACATTATGAGCAGGTTGAAAAAACGGTTTGCAGATCTTGAAAAACAGGGTGCCAAGGCTTTAGTTACTTTCGTCACCGCCGGTGACCCCACTCTTTCATGCACAGAGGAAATGATCTCTGCTTTGGAAGCGGCTGGCGCTGACGTTATTGAACTGGGAGTGCCTTTTTCTGATCCAATGGCGGATGGCCCAACTATCCAGCTTTCATCAGAGCGGGCTTTGGCCGCCGGAACCACCCTGCCGGAGATTCTGGCAACTGTCAGGAAAGCGCGTGTCACCTGCCAGATTCCGATCATACTGATGGGGTACCTGAATCCGGTGCATGCGTATGGCTATGAACGCTTTTGCACCGATGCGGTCGATGCTGGTGTGGACGGTGTTCTGCTGGTCGATCTCCCTCCGGAAGAAGCTGGTGAGTTGTTGCCGTATGCCAGACGCTCCGGGCTTGATATGATTTTTCTGCTGACTCCGACATCCGATGCCTCCAGGATAAAACTGGTCAATGAAATCGGCAGCGGTTTTGTCTATTATGTAACTGTAACCGGTGTTACCGGCGCCCGTCAGGTGGTTTCAAATTCATTAGAAATGGAATTGGCAAACATAACGGGCAAGGTCAAGCTGCCTGTTATGGCGGGCTTTGGAGTTTCAACGCCCGAACAGGCCGCAGAAGTGGCTGGCTTGGCGAACGGCGTGGTGGTCGGAAGTGCGATCGTCAAACTTTTCGAAAAGCATGCCGGGCAACAGCTCAAACAGGAACTGACGCAGTTCGTACAATCGCTCAAACAGGCAATATCCTGACAGTCAACAAACTTGACACCATCTGGTAATTCTGTTACCAAACTTTTTTACTATTACTCAAACTATTTAGGATTGCGAAAGAAACGAGGCCAACCATGAGCTGGTTTACCAAAGAAAAAACCGGGGTAGAAAAATCTGACGGCAATAAGGTCAAGGTTCCTGAAGGTATGTGGATCAAGTGCCAGGGATGCTCGGAAACAGTTTTGGGCAAGGATGTGGCGGCTAATTTGCAAGTATGTCCAAAGTGCGGCTATCACTACCGTATTTCTGCTCGAAAGAGACTGGAAGCTCTGCTTGACGGCGGTACCTGGCAGGAGTTTGATGCCGATGTGACGTCGGTCGATTTTCTGGAATTCAAAGATGCCAAGAGTTATCAAGATCGCATCGATGTTGCACTTTCCAAAGGCGGCTCGAAGGATGCTGTTATTTGTGTGGAAGGCGCTATCGAGGAGATGCCCGTACAGGTTTCCTGTTTCGACTTCTCATTTATGGGCGGCAGCATGGGCAGTGTTGTCGGTGAAAAGATTACCCGTTCTATTGAACGCGGTCTGGAAAAGAACCAGCCGGTTATTATAATCTCCGCTTCTGGCGGAGCGCGGATGCAGGAAAGTATCCTGTCACTGATGCAGATGGCAAAAACATCTGCCGCATTGGCAAAGCTGAAGCAGGCCGGAATTCCGTTTGTTTCGCTGCTGACTGATCCGACCACCGGCGGAGTAACCGCCAGTTTTGCAATGCTGGGTGATGTCAATATCGCCGAACCCAAGGCGCTGATCGGTTTTGCCGGCCCGCGTGTTATTGAGCAGACAATCCGCCAAAAGCTTCCGGAAGGTTTTCAGCGGGCCGAGTACCTGCTTGATCACGGCATGATTGATGCGATCATTCCCCGTACCGAAATGCGTCCGAAACTGGCTTCCATCTTGAAAATGCTGCATCACTCCGCTGCCTGAATGTCCCTGGCAGTTGTGCTGGAGAAACTGTATACCCGTCGGCGTTTCGGGATAAAACCGGGCGTCGATCGGGTACGCGTCCTGCTGGCACGTCTGGGCAACCCCGAAAAAAGATTCCGCTCCATTCACGTTGTCGGTACAAACGGCAAAGGTTCCACGTCAGCTTTTCTCTCTTCAATACTCAAGCATGCCGGTTACAATACCGCCCAGTTCAGCTCTCCTCACCTGGTGCGCTTTACCGAGCGTTTCAAAATAAACGGCACCGAATATCCGGCCGAAAAGCTGGCCGAGAGGCTGGATACTGTGCTGTCAGTTGCGCCGGATGACGCAACCTTTTTCGAGATTACAACAGCTCTGGCAGCGTATGTTTTCAGTGAAGAAGGTGTTGAAATTGCGGTGATTGAGGCCGGTATGGGGGGGCGTTCCGATGCCACGGCAGCTATTCCGGCTGAGATGACCATCATAACCCCCGTCGCTATGGATCATGCCGAGTATCTGGGAGCTACCCTGACTGATATTGCCAGGGAAAAGGCTGGTATCATCGAACCCGGCACGTCCGTTATCTCTGCCGGGCAGGAAAACTCAGTACTCTCAGTGATTAAACAGCAATGCCAACTTGGTGGCAATCCGCTTCGAATCTGCGGCAAGGATTTCTCCGCAGAGTGGAATTCAGAGCGCACCCTGGATTATTTCGGGATTCTTAATGATATTAGTGGTATTGTCCCCGGCATTCCGGGGCGTTACCAAGGGCAGAATGCGGCCCTGGCAATTGCCGCGGCCGAGGTGCTTGATTCCCATGGGACGGCTATTTCCGGCATTGCCAAAGGGAAGGGTATCGCCTGCTCTCATTGGCCGGGGCGGATGGAGCTGATAGCGGGTGAACCACCCCTGCTTTTGGATGGCGCTCATAATCCTGCCGGTGCTCTGGCCCTGGTAGAAGCTCTGTCCGACTATCCTCGCAAGCGCCTGTTTCTGGTTACAGGAGTTTGTTCAGACAAGGATATGGAGCAGATTTATGCTCCGTTGATAACAATGGCAGATCGAATTTACACTGTCACGCCGAATGTTGAGCGCGCACTGAAAGACAGTGAACTTGCCGATTTTTTCTCTGGAAAGGGACAGATATCCCAAGCTTGCGGCACGGTTGTGGATGGAATCCGCTCAGCCCGGGCTGATGCTGAGACGGGAGACTTGATTCTTGTCTGCGGATCGCTTTTCGTGGTGGGTGAAGTCAAGGCCTGGCTGGAAAATGTTAACTATACCGGGATCCGGGGCTGATGTCTGATATGAAAACCTTATCCAAAATATTCCTGCTGATTATGATTATGTCCCTGGAAATTCACTCCCCCGCACTATACGCGGCCGAGATATTGCCTCAGTTCCCGGACGAAAATATCCATATCAAGGCAGATTCAATGGATCACGGTCAGTCTGAGGGGCTTTTTTCCGCCAAGGGTAACGTGGTAGTCACCTGGAAGGGGCTCAACCTGGTTTCAGACCGGGCCACTTACGACAGCAATACTCATCTCCTGCTAGCTTCCGGCAACGTTATCATTTCAAAAGGGAGTGACGTTCTCAAGGGTGAATCACTGGCGCTCAATCTGGACAGCGGTCGCGCGGAAATGGACAAGGCCACCGTCTCGGTTCCGGATTCAAATTTATCCTTTACCGGTGAAAAAATCATTCGTTTGAGCGAGAGTGAATTCCAAGTCAGTTCAACGGAGCTCACTACCTGCGATCTTCCTGACCCAAGCTGGAAATTCGGGGCAGATTCGCTGAAGATAAATATATTGGGGTATGCAACCGGCCGTAATATTGTCTTTTATGTCAAAAATGTTCCCGTAATGTATCTCCCCTGGATCGCTTTCCCGGTCGTGCGCGAGAAGAAGTCCGGTCTGCTTTTTCCGAAAGTCGGTTACTCTAACAGCCGTGGAGCTCAGCTTGACATACCTGTTTACTGGGTGCTCTCCCCCAGTCAGGATCTTTTGCTGGATATTGACCTGTTATCCAAACGTGGCGTGGGAACCGGACTCGATTATCGATATATCCGCAACAGGGGGAGCGAGGGGCATCTGGGAGGGTATCAGATCTACGATGGTCTCAAAGATCGCTGGCGGTGGCAGATCGGACAGAGCCATAAGGAGATATTTTCACCATCTGCCAATCTGAGGATGGACATAAATCTTAATAGTGACAGATCATTTTTGGGGGATTTCGGCGAAAAAAGCGGCGATTATAATCGACAGTCCAGTGATACTACTGTTAATGCATTGAAATACTGGCAGCATTATGCGATTTCCTCATATGTCCATTACAGCGAAGATCTGTACGCAGCAGATAACCGGGCCACTGTACAAACGCTGCCGGCAGTGGAGCTCGCTGGTGTGCGGCAGTCAATCTTGAAGACCCCGCTATATTTCGATATCGACGCAAATATCGCAAACCTGGATCGGGAATCGCCACCCAGCGGACAACGACTGCATCTGTTTCCCCGTGTGACATACCAGCGGTCTCTGAATGGTTATCTACAGGCATCCGTTTACGCCGGAGTACATGCCAGGGGGTATGAAACCGACAAACGAGCGGCCGGCAGCGGAGTTAAAGGGAGTGACGGCGATTTGACGCCGGAGATTGGCATGCGGTTTTCAACTTCATTGTCACGCGGATTTGACGTCGAATCCGCGACTCTAAAAAAGGTCAAACATGAGATTATCCCGGAAATAAGCTATGGATATATTCCGGAGCGTTCTCAGCAGAATCTTCCATTCTACGATTATACTGATCGGTTGCTTTGGCAGAACTCACTCGGCTTTTCGGTGACAAATCTGATAAACGGCAAGTTTGCAGTCGGTGAGACCGCTGAATACAGGGAAATTTCGAGAATCAAGCTGATGCTGGGATACAATTTCGAAGGGCAGAGACGTGATCTGCTGACGTTGGTGGAAGCTCAGAAACCATGGAGCGACCTGATCCTGGAGAGCGATACCTGGCTGAATAAAAATGTGCGCCTGACATTTGACACTCGCTATAACCTGTATGAAAGCCGTCTGTCGACGGCTGCGGCAGGTTTGGAAGTCGATGACCGCCGCGGAAATACACTTGGAGCGGCTTACCAGATGGCCCACGGCGTAGTAGAATATCTGGAGGGTCACCTTGCCACCAAGATATTCAAGCCGTTCAGTTTGTCCTACACCACCCGCTATTCATTCGATCTGGGAGATTTCCTCGAATCGGTCTATTCTGCCGAATATCGCCACAAATGCTGGAGTGTCAATGCTGCGATTCACCAGCGACCAGGAAACTTCTCTTACACCATGAACTTCAATCTGGCCGGTCTGGGTGGTAATTAACGCAGTCAGGACCGGGTTCAACGTGCTTTTATATCTCCCAACACCTAAGGGTTGTACTCCGTCAGAAAAAGCTGTCTTTTGAAATTATCCACCTTGCCAGCCAACTCGCCTGAAAGTTCACTGCTATGGAGCGGACTTAAAAACTGCCTCAATAAGCGCCGTTCAGCGCTTTGAAGTGCCGTGTTGCTGCACCCTATTCTGGGTGGGATGTGGACGGTGTTCAAAGTAAAGCGGCTGACGGAGTTGGTCAGGCACGGGTTCAGTCTGATCAGGCTGCTACTGGCGTATTCGGGTGGATTTGCGGCTGCGGATGAGCCCAGATACAGTACAAAGTTGCCGGGAGAACAGCGTTCTTTTTCAAGCTGCCGGATTCGTTCAATTTCCTCCAGTACATTTTCTCTGGCGCCGACATGGGCAAACAGCAGTGGCTGCAGTCCGGCCTGGGCAATCATTTCCAGCAGTTCTTCAATTCGATAGGTACGGACGCGGGGATGCAACAACGCATCGGCCATGCCGAAGTCGGTTCTGGGCTCATCGGCGACATCCAGATAATTTGCCAACCGCGAACCGGGCCGGGCTTTTTTCAAAAGTTTTCGGGCCGCCGCCGGTGTTGTAATGCCGAGCAGGCGCAGGGCGCGTCTGATCGCTTCCTCTTCTTTCCTGGCATACCGGCTGTACAGCATGATCCTGATAATGCCGTTCGGCAGCAAATGTTTTTCGAGGGTTTTCAACCCCTCCAGCGGATCGTCAAGGTGGTGCAGGACGCCATAGGAATCTATCAGCCCGAATGTCCCTTCAACCGATTTCCCATCCAGTATGTCTCCGCACCGATAGGTTATGTTTCTGCATCCATGCAGCAGACAGTGCAGCCGGGCCCTGTCCAGGCTGCTCCGGGAGAGGTCAAGCGCGGTGATGGACGCATCCGGATTTGCTACTGAAAAAGGGTAAGGGGAGAAGGTTCCGCAGCCGGCGAGCAGGATGCGGTTGGCATCCGGTGGGGGGAGTCTCCTGTTGAAACGACTCCATAATGCTTGAAGATTAAGTGCATATGTGTCGCAGCGCCGCACCGACGCCAGCAGGGGGTAGCGCGGGTAGGGGTAGCACTGGTAATGTTTCTGGACAGGATTGAGCATTCTTCAATGTATCAGGATGATATCAAGCTTTCAACGCACAAGAATGAAAAAGGCCTCCCCCGATCAGGGAGAGGCCAGTGGTATGAATGCAGATAATGTGAAGGTTATTTCTTGAAAGTAGCTTCCTCGACAATTGCGGAATATTTGTAGCCGCCGCCAAAATCCTTGTCCTTGGCGAGAATGCCGCTGACGGTGACGACATCGCCAACATTGACCATCTCATTGGAGGTACAGACCAGATTGTGATTGCCCTTGGCCTGCGAGCCGGTTCCATCCTGGATGTGAACCCAGTTCTTGCCCATGATCTGTGCGGAAACCTTGACGACTTTGCCTCTGATGACAACTTTTTTCTTATTCAGTTTGGCACTGTTGGCGAAAGCTCCCTGTACTGTCGAGGCATCACGGCCGGTTGCCTTCGGGACCGAAATCTTGGCGTCCTTGGCCGCTGCAGCGCCTTTGCTGCCTGGAGAAGCGGCCTTGTCCTTGGTTGGGTCGGCTGCTGTGCCCGGTGCCGATGCTCCAGAAACTATGCCATCAGAAAAGACGATCTTGTCAAATTTGCGTTTGAGGCTTTTGCTTTCAAAGTTAACCATTTCCATGCCGCTCTTCAGCGATATCTGCGATCCGGTCTTGACCGGGGTCTGCATAACGGCAGCCCAGATTTTGTCTCCGTTGCTTTTCTGGAGATGAATATAGGTGTAGCCGCCGCTGTTCATGGTTTCGAGAATTTTTCCGGAAATTGTGTCAGCGCCCTGGGTTGTGCCGGCCGCCGCCGGATGGGCCGCCTTGTCAGGCATGGCAACTGCGATGGACGTTGCGGAAAGTGCTGCAACACAGGAAAGTGACAATATAAAATTCTTTTTCATGGAATCCCCTTTTTTAAATTTACCAGCTTCGCCCACTGATACTATCATAATGAGTCTGTGGTCGGCACTAAAAAATACAGGAATCGGACATGTTCAGTCGTCTCTACATCCATATACCATTCTGTCTGGAAAAGTGCGGATATTGCGCTTTTGTTTCCTGCAAGCCATTGAAAGGCGAGCTCGAAAACTACCATACTCTGCTTTTAAAAGAGATGCAGCTTGCATCTGGCAACTACCAACCTGCCGAACCGCTGGATTCGATATACTTTGGCGGCGGCACTCCTTCTCTGCTTTTACCGGAGCAGGTCGCGCAAATCATTGCCGTTGCCTCGAAACAGTTTTCCCTCTCACCAGCTGTTGAAATCACGCTGGAAGCTAATCCGGGCACCGTTGATGAGGGACGGCTGCGGGCATTCCGAACCGCTGGCGTCAATCGACTTTCGCTGGGTATCCAGACCTTTGATGGAAATCTGCTGCGTTGTCTGGGGCGAGTGCATGATGCCGCTCAAGCCCGCCAGGCCTTCCGGGATGCCCGCCGTGCCGGTTTCGACAACATCGGCCTTGACCTGATCCATGGCCTGCCGGGCCAGAGCCTTTCACAATGGCACTCCGACCTGCGGGAAGCAATTCGGCTGGCACCGGAGCATATCTCTGTTTACGGGCTGACGGTGGAGGAGGGGACGCCCTTTTCTCTGCGCTATCCGGAAGAGAGTCCCGATATACCGGATGACGACCAGTCAGCGGAAATGTTCGAGGCGGCCGATAGCGTTCTTCCGACAGCCGGTTACGAACATTACGAAATAGCCAACTACGCCAGGAATGGCCACCGTTCCAGGCACAACAGCGGCTACTGGCGCAGGGACGGCTACCTGGGCGTTGGAGTGGCGGCGCATTCTTTTCTGCGGAAGGGGTATGGGTTCCGATTCAGCAACTACGAAACGGTTGAGGAATATCGTGCTGCTTTGGCTGGCGGTTGTCTGCCGCATCAGGATCAAAATGATCTTAGTCTGGAAGACGCCATGGCTGAATTCATGTTTCTGGGACTTCGCCTTTTTGACGGCATCTCTTCCGATGAGTTTGAACGGGAGTTCGATTTGCCGCTGCGGAGTGTTTATGGCAGCGTCATTGATGAATTAACACGGATAGCTCTATTGCAGTGCGATCAGGGGGTGTTGCGGCTGACCCGGCGCGGCCTGCTGCTTTCCAATCAGGTTTTTGCCCGCTTCCTGCCATGATTTCCCCTTGCCAGACCGTCCAAAGCATCTATAATACCATTCCATGATTCCTGAACCCCTCAAAAATGAACTCCAGCGGCGCGTTGCCCAGGCTGTCACCAATCGTGAAGCGGCGGTGGATGTGATGAAGGAACTTCAGCGCCACTACGGCTGGCTGACCGATGAAGCCGTCGAAGAGGCGGCCGAACTGCTGTCGTTGACGCCGTTACAGGTTGAGGAACTGGCCACTTTTTATGAGATGATCTACCGTCGTCCGGTCGGGCGGTATGTAGTTCATGTTTGCGATTCGATCTCCTGCTGGAACATGGGGGGGGAGACACTGCTCACTCAGCTCGAGAAACTGCTGGGAACCAAGGTCGGCGGCACAACCGCCGACGGCGACTTTACCCTGCTCCCCTGTTCATGTCTAGGCAACTGCGGAAACGCTCCGGCCGTGATGGTCGGAGAGCGCCAGTTCGGCCGGGTCTTGCCCGACCAGATTCAGTTTATCCTGTCCGAATTACGCAGTTCAAATCCCTGATTGCTTGCCAAATTGACAGCGGAACCGTAACTGGTCTTTGGCAGCGACGGAATGCACTTAATTGTAGCCAATGTCATGATTATCAGAGTGATATTAGGCTCGATCACTTAGCATTGCTGCGAATAAATATTATCGGAAAGAAGGGAACAAGCCTGATGCCGACTATTTCAATGTTTTACGGGATCATTATAAGGATGTATTTTGCGCCAGGCGAACATCCGCCGCCGCATTTTCATGTATACTACAACGATAACAAGGCTTCTGTGGATATTCGTACATGTGAAATTTTGGAAGGAAACCTTCCCGGCAGACAAACAAAGTTGGTGCTTGCTTGGGCCGAGTTGCATCAGGAAGAGTTGATGGCCGACTGGCAACTAGTCATGAACGGAGAAGAACCGTTCAAGATTCAACCACTTCAATAAGAGGTGAAACTATGTACCCTTCGGTGAAAGAAGTTGTCCCAGGTGATGACTATATTCTTACGGTGTTATTCGACAACGGAGAAGGTGGCGTCCTAGACATTAAGCCTATCCTCGATTTCGGCATATTCCAGCGCATTAAGGATTATGATTCTTTTAAACGGGTCCGGGTAGCCTTCGACACAATTGAGTGGGAGTGTGGTGTTGACCTTGACCCGGAATATGTTTATTCAAAATTTAAATCGAGCAAATCCGCATAAATTGCAGTCGCAGATAGCAGCAAAAGGAAGTTAAGGAGCTTGTCTGGGAGTTGGCGCAATGCTATGCTTCCGGATACTTTTTATGGAACAGGTTCTCTTCAAACATAACCGGCCCGGCCGGATGACAACCTTCGACGAATACCGTAGCGAGGGGGGCTTTGTTGCGCTCGCCAGGGCGCTGGCCGGAATGTCGCCCGATGAAGTTCAGCAGGCTGTCATTGATTCCGGCATGCGGGGCAGGGGTGGGGCCGGTTTCCCGACCGGCAAAAAGTGGTCCTTCGTGCCGCGCAACCTGCCCGGACCGCGCTACCTGATCTGCAACTGTGACGAGATGGAGCCGGGCACCTACAAGGACCGCGTGCTGCTGGAACGCAATCCGCATCTGCTGGTGGAGGGGATGGCGCTGGCCTGCTATGCGCTGGGCGTGCAGCATGCCTTCATCTTCATCCGCCGGGG
>MTLC01002789.1_pt1 | contig 29782 bp, 27 predicted proteins | sample 1982451 | NCBI WGS metagenome assembly MTLC01 (sample SAMN05710165, study PRJNA340218) | biofilm metagenome | isolation source: sample SPH anode biofilm adapted to +100 mV | place: USA | collected 2012-02-03 | reverse complement strand
AATATCTATTTGCTGATTACCGTAAGCCGCGCTCGTTCCTCGCTTGCATACGTCCCGACTTATCGGGAGAAAATGTCGCCTTACAGGCGGAATAAAAGTTCATCAAACATTCAATTTGATTACTTATTTTTTAAATATTACTTAGAAACAAAAAACAAATAATATATAACATTATTCGCCCCCTAATGGGGACGATAATTGCAACTATAAATTTCCCTACTACAAATATTTGACATCTCTGATGTCAGTTTTTAACAAGCCACAGCCCTCTCTGCCGGCAGGCGGGGTGGCAAAATATTTGTAGCAATGGAAATATCATCAAACATCGTCCCCGTAGGGGGCGAAGATTTGACAGACAAAAGACATCAGTTATTATATGTTGTTTATTTTTCATCGCTTAGAAAATTTCAATGTTTGTTTTTCCCCTTTTTTCATTTTTAGAACCATAAAACCCTTTGTCGGAAATATTGTTTTTCCATTACAACTGACGAAAGAAACACTTTCAGGCATTTTCAGTTTCAATTCATTATCGGTAGATGCTGTAATCACTACTTCTTTTACGCATTTATCTTTCCAATAAACATCCACTTCTGCCCCACCCCGCACACGCAAACCTTTGAAACTCCCGGTAGCCCAATTATCGGGAAGCGCCGGCAGCAACTGAATATAGCCATCCTGGCTTTGTATGAGCATTTCCGCTATGCCCGCCGCGCCGCCAAAGTTTCCGTCGATTTGAAACGGCGGATGCGCGCAAAACATATTGGGATATGTTCCGCCACTTCTTCCCAACGAATCTTTTGTTATGTAAGCCGGTTGCATAAGGCTTTTCAGCAGTTTATGAGCACGGTTTCCATCGTGTAGTCTCGCCCAAAAATTCACTTTCCAAGCGCGAGACCACCCCGTGCCGCCATCACCCCGCCGATTTAACGTTTCCTGAGCAGCTTTTGCCAATGCCGGCGTTTGGTAAGGGGAAATTTGATTGGCAGGATACAGCCCATAAAGGTGTGAAACGTGCCTGTGATGAGGTTCTACTTCTTTATAATCTTGCAACCACTCTTGCAGGTAGCCTTCGGGGCTGATTTGAATGGGGGGCAATTTAGGCATTGCCCGGCGGATACCTTGCACGGTTTTATCTTCCATGCAGAGTATTTTTGAGGCTTGCAGCACATTTCCAAAAAGTTCGCGGATAATTTGCACATCCATAGTAGGACCCATGCAAACATAGACAGGCTCTTTACTTTCGGGCAGGTAAAACGCGTTTTCAGGCGATGAGGAAGGCGCCGTAACCAACCAACCGTGCGAAGGTTCTTCAATCATATTGGTCAGGAAAAAGTCGGCGGCTGCTTTCAGAGTAGGATATATGGCACGTAAGTATTCTTTATCAAGCGTGAAGGCGTAATGTTCCCAAAGGTGCTCGCAGAGCCACGCGCCGCCCGTGTTGGTAGCGCCCCAGGACGCGTGTTCGGCAGGCGCGGTAAAAAGCCAGGGATTGGTAATAACGTGCGCCACCCAACCATCGGCATTATAAAATGTTTTAGCGGTAGCCTTGCCCGAAGGAACCAGCGATTGTGTAAAATCAATCAACGGTTGATGAAGTTCCGAAAGATTACCCACCTCGGCAAGCCAATAATTCATCTGTACATTAATATTCAAATGATAATCGCCGTTCCAAGGTGTTTGCAGCGTATTTGCCCACAATCCTTGCAAGTTAAGCGGAAGAGTGTTCTCGCGCGTACCACACATCATCAAATAACGCCCGAATTGAAAATAAAGCGCCGCCAACGCAGGATCTTCGTCTTCTTGAAAACGTTTTACACGTTCATCAGTAGTAATGGTATGATTTTGTTTACCTAAATTTAGTTCTACGCGATTAAATTTTTGCTGATATTTTTTTATATGATTGTTTTTCAGAGAATTATAATTTGAATTTAGAGCCGATAAAAGCATTTTTTCCACCGTATTTTTGTAGTTTTTATCTAACATATCGGTCGATGAGGAAATGATAATCAGCGCTTCATCCGCCCCTGTAAGTGCAAGAGAATTGCTTTGCGAAGCTACCTTTCCGCCTTTGTTTACTATTTTCACTTGGGTTACATAGCGCACGCCTTTATCGGTATTATAACCATCATTCAGCTGTCCTTCCATGCACAGCGTGTTATTTTTAACAGAAACGACAGCCCGCTCGGGACGAGTTAATTCCAAATTGAAAGCGACAGACTTTCTTTTATCCGCGGAAATTCGGATTATCATCACATCGTCAGCGTGCGAAACGAGATACTCGCGTGAGAAACGTATGTTTCCTCGCTGAAATGAGGTGCGAGCTATGGCATCAGACAAAGAAAGGGAATAGTTGTAATTTTGAGTACGCGTTTTTACATCGGGATATTGATAATTAATATTGAGATTTCCCAACATCTGAAAACAGCCGTAGGGCGCGTCTTTTCCGGCGCCAAAAGCCGAACCTTGCCCTTTGCACCGAAAATGTTCATACATCATTTGCTGGGCTTCCAAGTTCTTTCCGGCAAGCAGCAAACGGCGGATTTCCGGCAAATAATTAATGGCATCGGCATTCAGCGCGTCTTCCGGGCTTCCCGACCACATGGTAATATCATTCAGCGCTATTTTTTCAGTGTCAATGCCGCCGTCAGGCATCATACCAATGCGCCCGTTGCCCAATGGCAATGAGGCTTCCCAAACTTTGGCGGGCGAAGTGTAACGCAACTGTAAATCCTTTTGCGCGAACAGAAAAAGAGGAAAAAGTAAGAGAAGAAATAAAAGACGCGGTTTCATGGTTGTGTGTTGTTTCGTTACAAACTTAAAATCTCTTTTACAGCGCGTTCCGCCGCTTGCCCGTTTCCGTATAAGTTCAATGAAAAATCGGGCGTTTTTCGTAAGGTGCGTCCGTAAGCGTCCAAAATCTTAGCGGTATTGCTGCCGGTCAAAATATTAAAACCGTTTTCTACCAGTTCCACCCACTCGGTTTCTTCCCGCATGGTGATACAATTTTTGCCAAAGAAAAACGCCTCTTTTTGTACGCCGCCGCTGTCGGTTATCACTAACTCGCAGTTTTTCAGCAGCATAATCATATCAAAATAGCCTACGGGATCAATAAGGATAAACTCAGGAATAATGCCCTTTTCTTTCAATATATGGCGTGTTCGGGGATGTAAAGGTACAATTACGGGGGTGTGGCGGTGTATTTCATTCAGCGCCTTAACAATGCCCGCAAGGTTTTCGGGCGAATCGGTATTTTCCTGGCGATGAATGGTAGCTAAAAGAAATTTGGGAAGATTTATTTTTTTCAATATATCCGATTTCTCTTCCGCTTTCGCGGCGTAAAATAGCGCGGCATCCTGCATTACATCGCCGTTTTTCACTATTTTTATATCGAAATTTTCAAATCCTTCACGCTGTAAGTTATTTACAGCCGTATCCGTGGGGCAAAGCAGCAACGAGGAAATTCTATCGGTCAAAATCCGATTAATTTCTTCGGGCATACGCATATTGAACGAGCGAAGTCCGGCTTCCACGTGCACTATGGGAATGTACAGCTTACTTGCCGCCAATGCCCCCGCGAGCGTGGAATTGGTATCGCCGTACACTAAAATGCCGTCGGGTTTTTCGTCCAACAGAATTTTTTCTATCCCTTCGAGCATGCGCCCTGTCATAGCGCCGTGTGAAACGCCGTGAACATCCAGATTATACGTCGGTTTCGGGATTTCCATTTCTGTGAAAAAAACGTCCGACATATTGGCATCAAAATGCTGTCCGGTGTGTACTATTTTTTCTTCTATGCCTTGCAGCTCAAACTGCCTGCTCAGCGTTGCCGCTTTTACGAACTGCGGGCGAGCACCCACAATGGTGATTATTTTTTTCATGAATTATTTTGCGGATTTTTTTCTTAAAGTTGTGATAGGATTATTTTTCACGATAGACTAAAATAGTCTTACAGCAACCTAACAACTTACAAAAGTAAATAAAACCCGCCTAACTCACAAATCATTCCATGTTACGTCCCAATGAGAAATTTTCCTTTATAAATCTCTTCAATGATTATTAAGCGTTGAGAGTTTTTTATGTCGAAAAAATAAAAACAAAGGAAACGCGAAAGCGAAAGCAACACCGAAAGAAAGCACCACAAAAAGCCAAGTGTTTTTCATACGAAGACGTATGCCTTCCACAATCATAAAACAGATTCCGGCAAAAGCGCTTACCCAAAAATCAACGGTGATGCTCTTGGCGTAAAAATTAGCGTTCCAAGTGCTTTTTATAAAATCCGAAACGCTAAAATTACCGGCTTGCACAATGCCTTTATTGACATAAAATAAGGCGATAAGACCTGCCAATGAAAGGACAAGATAAATAAAGGAAACGTATTTCTTCATGCCGTTTTGATTATTGCGCGCTATCAAATTCTTCCGCCAGAGGTTCTTTTAAATTTTTCCCATCACGCTGATGCCTGAATTTGCTCAATGCCTTATAAATGGCTATTCGAGCGCGATTGATGCCACCTACGGGCTTATGAGCCAATAGCGCATTGGCTGGTGAAAACGAGAATTGTTCCGCCAACTCTTTCCGTTCCTCAGTATCAAACTGCTGAATAGGAATTTTTATTTCTGCTACTTTGATAAAGGGGCTGTCTTCCGGTTTCCATTCTACCCCGGCATCTTCAATGGGGGTAACTTTCTCATCTTTAAAAAGTTGGATATAAAAATCGAAAGAAGCTGCTTGCTTATTCAAATGCAGCCGCATATTTTCAGTAAGGTAATTATCTGTAAGTTGTGCGGGCAAGCTGCTTTTAATGGTGGAAGTAGGCACCATTTTATATTTCATCCACTTGTCCCCCAAGCTGTAAGGCACTGTGCTCCAGTAAGGAATATCCAGCGGACTGGTATCATTTTTCTTCCCTTTGCTTAATGTTTTAAGCACATCGGCATGCCCGGTAAACAAAAGTTTTAGTACCAGCACCAGAGGATTTACTTTTATGGAATAATATACCGCATCACGGAAAAGTTTCACTGTCCCTAACGGCATGGTAGGATTGGTCATCAGCAAAAAGTCTTGGGTGTGTTTTTCATCCGAGGTAAAACGTTCACCTTCCACACCCATCAGTTTCATCCCGATGCCGCGAAAATCTTTCTTCTTGTCGGATTGTATTTTTCCACTGGCGTTAGAAAAGCGTATCCACGCTTTATAATTCGCTGGTTTGGCAAATACGCCTTCTTTCAGTTCTTGCGGGATGTGGTCTAAAACGGTAAATTCCGCTTTCACTAACCCCAATGACTTAGGATGTGCATCTCTACGCGTGTTTCCCGCAGGATAATCCTTTTCCATTTTTTCCTGAAGGATGGATTGCATTTCCGCAATCCATTCCTGTTCTTTATTTGATTTCATACTTTATACAAGTTTTACGTCTGCACGAATATTTCCTCTTGTAGCATTGGAATAAGGACAAACCTGATGTGCTTGCGCAATAAGTTTCTCGGCTACTTCCCTATCTATTTCCGGAATTTTCACTTCTATATCCACATCTAATCCAAATCCGCCGGCGTCTGTTTTGCCTATGCCTACAACAACGGTAGTTTCCGTGTTTTTTAAGCGAATTTTCTGTGTACGTGCCACCAAATTCAACGCGCTATCAAAACAAGCAGCGTAACCGGCGGCAAAAAGTTGCTCGGGATTGGTAAAAGCCCCGCCCTTACCGCCCATTTCCTTGGGTATTTCTACTTTGAAATCCAATATCCCATCCGAAGAGGTAACACGCCCTTCTCTTCCGCCCGTGGCGGTTGCTTTTGCTTTATAAATTGCTTCTATCATTTATGTTTTATTTAATGTATGTGATAAAATCTTCTTTTTTATTTCTGGCTTTCGCCTGAGGTAAAAGCCAATCGTTTTTTTCATCGCGATACCCCAACGGCAGCAGCGTGGTACTTAGCAAGCCCTTTTCATGTAATCCTAAGAGGTTGTCCAGCGCTTCATTATCAAAACCTTCCATCGGTGTAGCGTCCACTTCTTCAAAAGCTGCCGCCGCAATGGCTGCCATGAATCCAATATAAGACTGGCGCGCCGCGTGTTCAAAGTTTGCTTTGGCGTCTCTTGCCGGATAAATGCCCAGCAAACGTTGCCGGTAATTTTCCCAGAAAGGGTTAGAGCCGCCACGGATTTCATTGGTGAGGTCAAAAATTTTGTTGATACGCTCCGTGGTGTAATTGTCCCAAGCGGCAAATACCAGCAAATGTGAACATTCCGTAATCACGCGCTGGTCAAATGCTATTTGTCTGATTTTTGCCTTCATTTCAGGATTCGTAATTACGAAAATCTCATAAGGCTGTAAACCGCTGGATGTAGGCGCTAATCTCGCTGCTTCGAGAATACGTTCTACTTTTTCTTCCGGAACAGTCTTGCCGTTCATGGCTTTGGTGGCATATCGCCAATTTAGTCTTTCTATTAAGTCCATATTTTTTACTTTAAAAATTTAAATTTTAATTCCTTTCCAAGTGATATTAAAAGCTTCGTCCATCTGTTTTTTATCCACTTTAAATTCGCCGCTTTGGTTCACATAAATTAAAAAATTTAACGGATACATGGTGTAGGCATACAGCAAATACGGCGAGAGATTTTTCACTAACCTTTCCTTTATGCCCCTTTCCCAAAGTTTTAGTAACGGATTTAGATGCTGTAAACCTTTCTGACGCACATCTTCATCAATCATAGGGGCATTATCACATAAAGATAGAAAACGCGCCTCTTTGTAATAATCAAATTTATAGTTCGCGATATTGTACCAGATAGTTTTGAAAAGGTCTTCTACCCGACCGTCTTCCGAGTATCCTTCAAATATTTTCTGAGCAAACTCCCCTTTGACAATGAGGTAAAGTTTATTTACCAATTCCTGCTTACTCTTAAAATAGATGTAAATAGTACCCACTGAAACGCCTGCTAATTTGGCTATTTTAGACATCGGCGCATCATGAAAGCCGTTTTCAATGACTAAATCAAGGGTAGCTTGCAGAAGGGCGCTTTCCTTATCTGTAATTTTCTTATTATCGTCCATATTTTGGCGTATTATTCATAGTACCCTTTCCTAAAAACCGATAAACAGCCCATGCCCAACCTATAAATAAAAATTGAACGAAAAACCGTATCCAAGCAGCTTTATGCGTACCAATGGCCGGTGTAGATGAAAACAAATCATAAATATGAACGGGCAAGAAAGCGATCATTAGTAAAAAGATTGCTAAGCCGCCATACTTACTTATTTTACGGGGGAAAAATAACAAAACACCTAATACTATTTCCAGCACGCCGGATAATAGAATAATCATGTGCGTGAAAGGTAAAAAAGAAGGCACAAACGGAACATAAAAATCCGGTTTAAGAAAATGTTGCAAACCGCCGTTTATCATAAATACAGCGAGTAGAAAACGTAATACCACCAAGGTATAGTAAGTAACTTTTTTCATTTCAATTTTATTTTATAATTTACAAGTATAAAACAATGACAATGAATGAATGTTCATTCATCACTTGTAAATATTGAAAATATTTTTGAAATAAAATATTTTAAGAGCACATATTCAACCTAACTGACTGAATAACAAACAATAAATAAGAGAAGAAATAAAAGTAAATTTTAAAATAAAAAATTACTTCAAGGAAAAGCAACCCATAAAGTCTGAACTAAATGCGATAAATTTAGACAAAATAATGGGGCTTGTCAAAAAGGGAAATTAAGAGTGGTAAAAAGCATCTAATACGCCAGACAATTGTGCGGTTAATTCTTTTCTGGAATACTTATCAATGGAATTGCTTGATACAGAGAGTGTTCCTTTCCGATATTGTTCATAATATCCTAAAATGACCTTTTTCATCTCGGCTTCATCGTCAAAATCCACAATCTCGCCGGCTTGTGTTTCCGCCAATACGTTCGCCACATCGCCATCGGTGGGTCCAATAGCTAAAATAGGACGTTTGGCTGCCAGATATTCAAAGAATTTTCCGGTTAAAATGCCCTTGGCGTTGGCGGAACGATTGATTAAAAGCAATAATACTTGTGCCGAGTTCTGTTTCTCAATAGCTTCGGAATGAGACAGGTATTCTATTTTCTGCAAATTTTCGGACAGGTTATACCGTTTTAAATCTTCCAAGACCGAGAAATCGGTTTTGCCGATAAGCTGTATTTGCAAATCGCGTTTAAAGTCAGCGCTTTCCGCAGCCAACGTGCTGAGAGCCTTCCACAATGTCTGCGGGTTTCGGGCGGCATTAAGCGTACCTATATGCGCCAAAGAAAATTTTTTATCCAATTCGGCTTGCACATTTCTCGCGTCATCGGCATCAAAACCGTTAGTAATTAATTGTGTACGCTTAGGGTGATGTACCGAGAACTCTTTTACCATTTCATTGGAAACCACCACTACCACGTCTGCCGACTGCACCACTTTTTTCTCCAATTTCCGATGGATAGCGTCTGCCGTTTTAGTCAAGTTGAGCTCTTTGTAGAAATCGATATTTGTCCAAGGGTCACGGAAGTCGGCAATCCAAGGCAAGTGAGGGAAGCGTTGTTTCAGTTCCAGCCCGATAAGATGCATGGAATGAGGTGGACCGGTAGTAATCACGGCATCTATCGTATTTTTTTCTATGTAGGTTTTGAGGAATTTAATCGACGGTTTTACCCAAAAACGGCGCGGGTCAGGAATCAAGAAATTGCCTCGTATCCAAATGGATAATCGATCTTTCCACCCCGATTTTTTATTTTCCTGAATAAATCCGGCATTGATTTTTTGTCCTTTTTTACCAAAAAGACTACGATAAATATCGTAAGGCTCCCAAATAGGCGTTTTAAGCACTTGTAAATCGGCAGGAATATCTTTCTCAAATGAAAAATCTTCCGAAGGATATTCAGGATTTTCGGGGGTATAAATTATCGGTTCCCAGCCGAATTCGCGCAAGTATTTGGCAAATTTCACCCAGCGCTGCACACCCGCTCCGCCTGATGGAATCCAATAATACGTAATGATAAGGACAGCCCTCCTACCCCTCAAAAGGGGAATTTGCATAGGGGCATTGAGGGGTGCATCTGATTTCATTAAAAAATATTTTTTCTTAATACTACGCTTCATTAGGGCTAACATCTTGCTACATTATCCTATTCGCGCATTGGCACATTAACACATTGGCTAATTGGTTCATTTTCTCATTAGCACATTGGCACATTAAATATTTTCCACAGCCGTTTGAAGTCGCGTTAGGGTTTCTTCTTTGCCGATAATTTCCGTAATATCAAATAAATGCGGACCCTTGGGCGCACCCACCAAAGCCAACCGGAAAGCATTCATCACGCCACCGAGGTTATATTCTTTTTCGGTAATCCATTGTTTTACCACCTCTTCGGTGTTATGCGCCGAAAAATCTTCTATCTCCCGCAATACGTCCATCAACTCCTGCATTTGGCGGGGTGTTTCTTCTTTCCATCGTTTTTGCACGGTTTTTTCATCGTATGCAGCGGGCGCTTGAAAGAAAAACGCGCTTTGTTCCCATAAATCACCTATAAAATTGGCACGTTCTTTAATGAGTCCCACGATTTTACTCACTTTGTCCGAATCCTCAAAAATATCCTTTTGCACTAAAATATGCTGAAAGACATCTGCTATTTCTTCGTTTGATTTCAGTTGTAAATATTTATGGTTAAACCATTTACCTTTTTCAAAATCAAATTTAGCGCCGCTTTTACTTACTCTGTCCAATGAGAATTTATCAATTAATTCCTTCATCGTAAATATTTCCTGCTCTGTACCACTGTTCCAGCCCAGCAACGCCAAAAAATTCACTACCGCTTCGGGAAAATAGCCCGCCTCACGATAACCGGAAGAGGTTTCGCCCGTTTTCGGGTCTTTCCAATCCAGCGGGAATACGGGAAATCCAAGACGGTCGCCATCGCGTTTGCTGAGTTTGCCGTTGCCATCGGGTTTGAGTAACAAGGGCAGATGCGCAAATTGGGGCATCCTCTCTTCCCAACCCAAATAACGGTAGAGCATGACGTGCAACGGCGCTGATGGCAGCCACTCCTCGCCGCGGATAACGTGCGAAATTTCCATCAGATAATCGTCCACCACGTTTGCCATGTGGTACGTGGGTAAATTATCCGCTGATTTGAAAAGCACCTTATCATCAATTACCGAAGAGTTTATTCTCACTTCGCCACGGATTAAATCATTTACCAAAATCTCTTCGTTGGGTTCTATTTTGATGCGCACCACGTATTGTTCGCCGTTAGCTATGCGGCTTTGCACTTCTTCCGAAGAAAGAGTCAACGAATTCTTCATTTGTCCACGAGTGGCGGCATCGTATTGAAAATTAGGGATTTCCGTGCGTTTAGCCTCCAACTCTTGCGGCGTATCAAAAGCGATGTACGCTTTGCCGTTTTCAAGTAAAAAATCAACGTATTTTTTATAAATTTCTTTTCGTTCGCTTTGACGATACGGGGCGTGAGCGCCTTCCGCAACCGCCCCGATGCCTTCGTCAATGGCAATGCCTAACCACTGCAACGCTTCCACGATATACTCTTCGGCGCCGGGCACGAAACGTGCCGAATCGGTATCTTCAATACGCAAAAGCATATCGCCACCGTGCTGGCGGGCAAAAAGGTAATTATACAAGGCGGTACGCACACCACCGATGTGCAACGCACCCGTAGGACTGGGCGCAAAACGAACTCTGACTTTTCTATCCATTATTTCATTTTAATGATGAGGATACAAAATTACGGAAAATTTCAAGAAGTTCAAAAGTTTTAAATTCGGCATAGAAAATGATTTTACATCAAAGAGAATAATTTCAGAAAAAAACTTTTTTAATGCACCGCCGAAATGTTATCTTTGTATGATAAATCACTTTCAGTATGAATTTTAATCCCGAAACATACCGGCTTCCTGATGTCCCGAAGCAACCTTTTATGGATACGGACGAAATTTGGGGATATATCCATAACACTGTTGCCACCCCCCAACGTGTGCGGGAAGTAATTGCCAAATCGTTGTCAAAAAAACGGTTAAATTTGGAAGAAACAGCCGTATTAATCAATGCTGACGCCCCCCAATTGATTCAAGAAATAAAAGAAGGCGCTAAAAAGTTGAAAAACACTATTTACGGAAACCGAATTGTGCTTTTCGCACCGCTTTATGTAGGGAATAAATGTTCCAATAACTGCACTTATTGCGGTTTTCGGGCATCCAATACCGACCAAATACGCAAAACCTTGAACCACGACGAATTGGTCCAAGAAATTGAAGCGCTGGAAGATAACGGGCAAAAAAGACTGATACTCGTTTATGGCGAACATGCGCAATACAGCCCTGAATATATTGCCGAGACGGTCCGAACCGCTTATTCAGTAAAAAAAGGACACGGCGAAATTCGGCGTGTGAATATCAATGCCGCGCCGTTAGACACGGAAGGTTTCCGAATGGTAAAAGAAGCCGGAATTGGAACCTATCAGGTTTTTCAGGAAACATATCATCGTGAGGCATATAAAACCTACCATTTACGTGGCAAGAAAGCTGACTTTGATTACCGTTTAACTTCACTGGACCGCGCTCAGGAAGCGGGATTAGACGATGTGGGCATTGGCGCGCTATTCGGATTGTATGATTGGCGATTCGAAGTCTTAGGTCTGGTGCGCCACACTAACCACTTGGAAGCGTGCTACAACGTGGGACCACACACTATTTCATTTCCGCGAATCAAAGACGCGTCCATGCTTGATTTGGGCGATAAGTATTTTGTTTCTGATGAAGATTTCGCTCGTTTGGTGGCTATTTTGCGCTTGGCGGTGCCTTACACGGGAATGATTTTAACGGCGCGTGAACCTGCCCAATTGCGTAACGAGCTTATCCAATACGGCGTTTCGCAAATTGACGGCGGCACCAAAATAGAACTTGGAAGCTACGCTGAGCAAGAGAAAAACCACAACTTAAACAAGGGACAGTTCCGAATAAACGATGACCGTTCGCTCAACGAAATCATCGATGAACTTATTGAACAACAAATGCTTCCATCCTTCTGCACCTCGTGCTACCGTGCCGGACGCACAGGCGAACATTTTATGGAATTTTCCGTACCCGGATTTATCAAACGTTTTTGCACCCCAAACGCCATTCTTACATTAGCGGAATATTTAGTGGACTACGCCCCTAAGCATACGGCGGAAAAAGGATGGAAAGTGATTGAAAAAAACATTTTAACCCTGAATGAAGAGATGCAGAAATCGGTAAGGGAAAGAATAGATAGAATAAAAAAAGGCGAAAGAGATTTGTACTACTAACATTTACATGGAATAACAAATGCTATTTATAGATATTTTGAAGATAAAACAGAGTGAATTAAGAAAATGAGTAAAAGCATCAGCCCTCATATTGGCATTTTTGGCAGGCGAAACACCGGAAAAAGTTCGTTGATTAATTTGCTTACAGGTCAAGAAATAGCCATTGTTTCCGACATCCCCGGTACCACCACCGACCCCGTGAGTAAATCGGTAGAGATTTTTGGTGTGGGACCGGCGGTTTTAATTGACACCGGCGGCATTGATGACGTAGGCGAGCTGGGCGAAAAAAGGATAAGCAAATCAAAAGAAACAATAAAAAAAGTGGATTGCGCCATTTTATTAATCACTGATAATCTGTTTGATAACTTTGAAATAGAATTGATAAAGCTATTTAACGATTTTGGAACACCTTATTTAATAGTACACAATAAAAATGATATTTCCGCGCTGAAAAGTAATACAATTCAAAAAATAAAAGAGCATTCTTCTTCTGAAATTTTGGATTTTACTACCTCGAACAACCATAACAAAGAAGAACTTATATCACTGATTAAAAAAACAATAGCCCCCACCATACATCAGCAATCATCGCTACTAGGGGATTTGGTTAAACCAAAAGACATAGTACTGCTCATCACACCTATTGACAGTGAAGCACCCGAGGGCAGAATGATTTTACCTCAAAACAGAACTATTCGTGACGCGCTTGATAATGATTGCATTACGGTAGTAGTAAAAGAAACAGAATTAGCCGATTTTTTCAAACTTGGTGTGAAACCCGCATTGGCTATAACGGACAGCCAGGCGTTTGCGTATGTATCTAAGATTATTCCGGAAGATGTCCCCCTCACAAGTTTCAGCATTATTTTCGCTCGACAGAAAGGTGATTTTAAGGCATATCTGAAAGGAACGCCCCATATTTCCCAATTGAAAGACGGCGATAAAATTCTTATGTTGGAGAGTTGTACGCATCAAACAAGCTGTGACGATATCGGGCGGGTAAAAATCCCGAAATTGTTACAAAAATTCACAGGGAAAAAATTGGAATTTACTTTTGTGTCAGGGTTATCCCCCCTAAATTCCCCCGAGGGAGAACTTTCAGAGCATACAGCATTAGAAGAAAACTACAAGTTAGTTATTCAATGCGGTGGCTGTATGGTAACTCGCAAACAATTGCTTAACCGTCTGACACCCTTCATTCGTGCGGGAATTCCTGTTACCAATTATGGAATGACATTGGCATACATCCATGGAATTTTTGAGAGGGCTACAAAGATATTTAACTATGAAGGGAACTGTGATTCTTAAAATAATAATTATGCCTATCCCATCCATCTTAGAACAACCAAAACTTTCTAAACCCGACATAGTCCGTCTTCTTTCAGCCAAAAATGAAGATGAGGAAGAACTTTTTACCCATTCTGAAAAAGTAAAGCTTCAACATATCGGCAATAAAGTCTATTTACGAGGATTGATTGAGCTATCCAACAATTGTGAAAAAGACTGTTACTATTGCGGGATTCGTAAGTCAAACAGTCATACACAACGCTATTCAATCAGTGAAGAAGAGGTGTTGACAGCCGTTCAGTTTGCCTATGAGAAAGGATTTGGGTCGGTAGCCATTCAGTCGGGTGAAATTCAAAGTCCCGCTTTTACTGAAAAAATCAACCGAATTTTACAAAAATCTGCTGAAATAACCAACGGAGAGCTCGGCATTACGCTTTCCTGCGGCGAACAAACAGAAGAGACCTACCGTAAATGGTTCTATAACGGCGCTACCCGTTATTTACTACGAATAGAGACTTCCAACCCTACACTTTACCGGAAACTTCACCCGAACGATGACAAGCATAGTTTTGAAAAACGCATACAAGCATTAAAGTCGCTGAAAGACATTGGCTATCAGGCGGGGACAGGTGTAATGATTGGTTTACCCTTTCAAACGGTGGAGGATTTGGCGGACGATTTACTGTTTATGAAGAATTTAGACATTGTCATGTGCGGAATGGGACCCTACATTGAGCATCACCAAACACCTTTCTACCAGCACAAAGAAAAGTTATTGCCATTGGAAGAACGGCTATGTTTGAGCTTAAAAATGGCGGCAATTTTACGGATTTTGATGCCCGACATAAACATTGCCGCCACTACTGCTTTACAAGCTATAAAAGAGAATGCGCGCATGCAAGCCATTCAGATAGCCGCCAACGTGCTAATGCCCAACATCACCCCACAAGCATACCGTGATGATTATTTTTTGTACGAAAACAAACCTGTTTCCGCTCAAAGCGATGAGGATGAATTGGCTTTCTTGGATAAACAGTTGAAAAAAATTGGTTACGAAATAGGTTATTTCCAAGAAGGAAATTCAAAACACTATCACGTTAAAAAACAACCTTAAAAACGGGAGTTTACACCGGTATCTCTTTATACTCTTCCAAAATCTCCCTTACGCCATCGGGCGAAACGCGTCCGTACACTTTTTCACCCACCATTACCACAGGCGCCAACCCGCAAGCGCCCACACAGCGTAGGCAGTTGATGGAAAACTTGCCGTCTTCGGTGGTTTCGCCCACTTTGAGATTTAGTTCCCGTTTAAATTCATCAAGTACTTTTTCCGCGCCACGCACGTAACAAGCCGTACCCATACAGATAGAAATGGGATAATCGCCTTTCGGCACCATGGAAAAATAGGAATAGAAAGTAACCACCCCATACACTTGCGCGGTGGAAATTTTCAAATTATGCCCTATCACCTCCTGTACTTCGGCAGGCAAGTAGCCGAATTTATCCTGTGTTTCGTGAAGAATGTTAATTAACTCGCCCTGGTCATTATTAAAGCTCGCGCAAATTTCATTTACTTGGTGCGCTTTTTCTTCCGAAAGACGAAGTTTTATATTGATTTTTTCCTTTTCAATGGTTTTTCCAGCCGCTTTTTCAGGAATAATGTCTTCCGATATACTTTTTGGTGTCATTTTTAGTAAAAATTTAAAAAGTCAGTAAATAAATTTAAATAACTTTCATCTTCTCACTTTCCTCCTACTACTTATTTATCTCTATGGCGTTAAGCAATTCATTTTCATCCGTATCCAGCGGCATTTCCCAAAACATCAGTCCTCCCAAGCCTTTTTTCTTTACGTAATCGCTTTTAGCTTTGAGCGATTTTTTGTCGTCGCCGGTAACAAAAATAGTTTTCTTTTCGTTGTACCAAGTAGCCGCTTGGGCTTTTTCATCCCAATAGTATTTGTAACCGTTTGCCACGGTGAGCGTATCCACGTATTTTTTATGATCGTTAAAACTGAAGAATTTTCCCGGCTGGTAGAGACCGTTGTTGGCAGCAGGTACGTTTATCCATGAACGGGTATAAAAAGTAGCGCCGATAATCACTTTTTTCAATGGAAATTTTATTTTTTCCAAATAACTGATGGCTCTATCGGCTGATTCTTCTTTATCGTGTGTGCTGTAAAGAGGCGCTTGATGTCCTGTAACGGTAGCGTAACCGCCCACCAAATCATACGACATTAAATTTACAAAATCAATGTAAGGATTAATGGCTTTCCAATCAATGGATTTTTCCATATAATCCATAAAACCACCGGATGCAAAACTGATGATTTTTCCCTTCGGGAGTGTTTTACGCAATAAGGCTACTGTTTTTGTAAAGTTATCTTTGTCTTGAGCCATAAATTGATGTCCCGGAAAACCTTTTACAGCCGGATATTCCCAGTCAAAATCAAATCCGTCCAATTGGTAAAGTTGTAGAAAATCTCTGACCGAGATTACAAATCGTTGTCGCTTCGCCGCCTCATTAAATACGTTAGAGCACAGTTCACAGCCGCTCCATCCGCCCAATGCTACCAACGTTTTTAGATGTGGATATTTTTTTTTCAAAAGGATAATACCTTTCAGAGCGGCAAGGTCTTTTTGGCGTGAAACGCCGAAGTATCCTTCACTATTCACGTGTCCGAAACCGTAAATCACATGGGTAATGCGATTATAGTCGTATTTAAAGAGCGATGCGCTATCGGTAGAGTAATACGCTATCAATTTATATTTACGTTCAGTTGATTTTTGTTGACTGAATCCGACACCTATGAATAATACGGCAAATAAAACGGTTAGAAATAGTTGTTTTTTCATGATACATATTGTTTTTTTACTGAAAATCTTCTTCTTTCGCAAAAATAATGAAATTATTTGATCTAAAAAGATAAGGCAATATTTTTATTGAAGATTTTTTTCTTTAATTAAATAAAATGATTTATATTTGTCGGAATAATATAACATCGTAATTTTGTGAAAATAAACCAAATAGCCGAAATTATCCAGGGGGAAATTTTGAATAAAAACTCCTCGGAGCAAGAATATTTGTATGCTTTTGCATCTGATTTGATGAGTGACGTTTTGTGCCAGCATCGGGATGATATGTTGCTCATCTCAGGCTTAGCTACTATACAAACCATACGAACGGTGGAACTTTCAAATATTGGTTGTGTGATTATAGCCCGCGGCAAAAAAGTATCGAACGAAATGCTTGATTTAGCTCATGAATGCGGTATTGACGTAGTGGCTTGTGAATCTTCGGTGTTTGAAATTTCCGGCAAACTGTACGCAAACGGGATTAAAGCGATTTATTGATGCGGCTTCAATTTCACATACAAGGAGGTGATTTTATCGCGGCGGGCAGAGCCAGTTCGGAAGTAAAAAAAACACTCAAACAACTGAATGTTTCCCCCGTGATAATCCGCCGCACGGCGGTGGCGCTTTATGAAGCGGAAGTAAACGTGGTGGCGCACGCTTATAAGGGCATAATGACCGCGGATATTACCCCGAAACAGATAAATGTGCGCATTGAAGACGAAGGTCCCGGCATTGCAGATATATCCAAGGCGATGGAAGAAGGCTTCTCCACCGCTACGGACGAAGTACGCCAAATGGGTTTCGGCGCAGGAATGGGACTTCCTAACATCAAAAAAAACACCGATGAGATGAAACTTACATCTACACCGGGTTTAGGGACGACGCTTGAAATAACGGTTAATTTCTGACAATGTACGATAAAAACTATACGCACGCAATTAAAATTGATGTGAACGTCTGCATCGGTTGTTCACATTGTATGCGCGTGTGTCCCACTTACGCCATACGTATTGAGGATGGGCACGCGCGCATCCAGCCCGAGTTTTGCGTAGATTGTGGCGAATGTTATCGGGTTTGTCCCGTGCAAGCCATCGGTGTGGAAGATGACGGGCTGAATTTTATCAAAAAATTCAAATACCGTGTTGCCATTGTCCCTTCTGTTTTTATCGGACAATTTTCGTCCAAATACAGCGCTTCACAAGTGATTGACGCGGTACGCCAAGTGGGTTTTGACGAGGTGATGGAAGTGGAACAAGCGGTGGATTTTGTGAAGAGCGAGTATGCCCTAAAATTTGATGAAACGCTGGAACGTCCGGTTATCAGCTCATTTTGCCCTGCCATTGTGCGGCTCATTCAGGTAATGTTTCCTTTTTGGACTGAAAATATCCTGTTACTCAAAGCTCCGCACGACATCACTTCCCTTTTTCTACGCAAAACCAAAGAAGATACCAATATAAATCCCGAAGACATCGGTATATTCTACATTACTCCCTGTGCCTCAAAAATTGTAGCCGCAAAAGCGCCTGAAGGTGAATTAAATTCGCCCATTGATGGGGTAATCAATATGAAAGAATTATACAATAAGGTATATAAAATTCTATTGGAAGAAAATAATAAAGGATTATATAAAAGACAACCTAATCTCACGCCCGACAGTGTGAACTGGTCACTATCAGGCACGGAAAAAAACTATTTTGAAGGGCGCTCGCTTGCCATTGACGGAATGCAAAACGTCATTGAATTTATGGAAAAATTAGACGATGGGCAAATATCCAATGTTGATTTTCTGGAACTTCGCGCATGCGACCAAGGCTGTGCCGGCGGCATTCTTTGTCCCGGAAATCGGTTTTTGACCGTAGAAAGATTAGGGCAGCGAATGAAAAAATTGGAAAAACTAACCCAAATCACTCCCGTAAGCAATCCGCTGATGAAACAACGCGAATACCTGCACCAAAAAGCGGAAGTAGGGCAAATTGTACCGCGTAAAGGAATTTTATTGGATGAAAATAGGGAAGAAGCGCTGAAAAAAATGGATAAAATCAGGGCGCTCACTTCGTTGCTGCCGGGTTTTGACTGTGGCGCGTGCGGCGCACCCACGTGCCGAAAATTGGCAGAAGACATTGTGAGGCAAACTGCGCGCATGTCGCACTGCGTGTTTGTGCAGCAAGAAATGGAACTAAACAGAAAACTCACGCCGGAAGAAGCCAAAGAGGTGATAGAACACATCTGGGGCAAAGACCGGATGAATAAATGGAATAAAGACGATGAAGAATAAAACCTTAAAACAGCTTGTAGAGGATTTGAATTTCAAGGCGCTAACCAATGAAGCACGCTTGGACATTGTGCCTAAATCGGCGTATGTGTCTGATTTATTGAGCGATGTAATGGGAAAAGCACAGGAAGATATGCTTTGGATTACTTCGCAGGTACATAAAAATATCGTAGCGGTGGCTTCGCTCAAAGATTTAAGCGCCATCGTGATTGTGAATGAGCGTCAGGTAGATGCCGAAGTGATAGCACATGCCAACGAAGAAAGCGTAACGCTCATCGTTACCAACAAACCGATGTTTGAAACCACAGGATTGATTTACAATTATTTAAAATAAGCGGTGGCTTTTGGCTAACAGCTAACAGCAAAAATGGAAGTTTTCAAAGCTGATTTGCACATTCATACCTGTCTTTCGCCGTGCGGGGATTTGGAAATGAGCCCGCGAAACATCGTGCGCCGCGCGTTGGAACAAGGGTTGAATATCATTGCCATTACCGACCACAACACCACGCGAAACGTAAGAACCTGCATTGAAGTCGGGAGAGAAAACAACTTGTTCGTTATCGGAGGATGCGAAATAAACTCACAGGAGGAAGTACATTGCTTGGCTTATTTCCCCAATTTAAAGATTTTAGATGAATTCCAAGCCTATATTGATGCCCATTTCCCGGATATAAAAAATGAACCGTCGGTATTTGGCTATCAGGTGGCGGTGGATAAGTGGGACAATATTATTTACCAAGAAGATAAAGCCTTGTTTGCTGCGTTAGACCAAAACATTGAAGCGATAGCGCAAAAAGTACACGCGTTGGGTGGAGTTTTTGTTCCCGCGCACATTGATAAAACCAAAAACAGTATTTACAGCCAATTAGGATTTATTCCGTTAGATTTAGAATACGATGCTCTGGAAATTTCTTGGCGTACCGATAAAGAAACACTGCTCAACAGCAGACCGGAATTGGCATCAAAACGTTTTATTTTTAATTCGGACGCGCACTATTTAGAGGATATAGGCAAAGTATTTACAGAACTTTACATGGAAAAATTGGATTGGGAAAGTTTTAAGAAGGCATTTCAGAAGAAAGACAGATAGCTGAAAATTAGCAGTTTGCAGTTTTTAGTTTGCAGGAAAACAAAAAAATCAAAAACAAAAGTTCCAAATCCCAAATCAAAAATTTATTTATGGTTGACCTTTCAATGCACCTAATGGATATTGTCCAAAATTCAATACGCGCCGGCGCAAAAAATATTTATGTAGAGTTTTGGGAGGATAACGATGAAAATACGCTCACATTTAGTGTAAAAGACGATGGTTGCGGCATGAGCCGTGAAACGCTCGCGAAACTTTCCGATCCTTTCTTTACCACGCGAACCACACGAAAAGTAGGATTAGGAGTGCCTTTTCTTAAAATGACGAGCGAACAAAGCGGAGGTTTCTTGGAAGTAAAATCAGCCGAAAATAAAGGTACCGAAATTAAAGCCGTTTACCGTACCGATAGTCCGGATTGCCTTCCGTTAGGCGATTTATCCGGCTACATTGCGCTCTTGCTCGCTGCGAACAAAATGGTAAATTTCTTTTTTCGATATCAATTAGGCAATAATGCTTTTGAATTAAACACCAATGAATTAGAAGAACAAGGCATTACGGAGTTCCAAAATGCCGAAATTTTGGGCGCAATAAAAGAATATATCGCTGAAAACTTAAAAGAACTATTTTCGAGACGAAAAAAAGAAAGTTTTTTATGTTGAAAAACATATATTTATAGTTGGTAATCAAGTGAAAACTGTATAGATTTGTAAAAAACATAAAGATATTACTCGTAATGCTATACTAATAAATTGCATTTTAGGGCTTTTATTACTGTTTTAAATATTTTTCCCTTTTTTATTTTCAAAAATAAAAAAAAGAACCCCATTCTTTGATTAATAATCATTATTCCCATATTTTGATTCATCAATAATCTATGACAACAAAAATTAAATCGCTGGCAGACCTGAAAAAGATGCAGGACGAAGTAAGAGCAAAAGGAAAACTAAGAAACAACGCCGATAATGCCGAGAACCTCGTGCAGATAAAAGTGGCTATGGCTACCTGCGGCATTGCTTCGGGCGCGAAAAAAGTGATGGAGTTTCTCATTGAGGAACTTGATAAGCGTAACATTGACGCGGTAGTAACGCAGACAGGCTGTATGGGTTATTGCTATGCCGAGCCCACCGTGGAAGTAAAACTTCCGGCTCAAGATCCGATAGTTTTCGGGTATGTGGATAAGAAAAAAGCCGATGAAATCATAGAACGTTACATAAAAAAAGGGGAGCTATTAGAAGGAATCATCCCGCAAAATTATGAAACCATCCAAGATTAATCACTAAAAAGTAGGAGGACAAAATTTTATGTCAGGATATAAAATGTTTATTCTTGTGTGTGGCGGCACAGGCTGTCACTCTTCACAGAGTGAAATCATTTACAGTAATTTTCAGTATGAGCTGGATGTGAGGGGATTAAGCAAAGAAGTGCAAGTAATCCGTACCGGCTGTTTCGGTTTTTGCGAAAAAGGACCCATTGTGAAAATAATGCCCGACAACACATTCTATGTAGAGGTAAAACCTGAAGATACGCGGGAAATCATCAACGAACACATCGTGAAAGGGCGTCCCGTTAAACGGCTTTTATATACGAACCCCGAAAACAAGGAACATGTTCCGGATTCAAAACACATGAATTTTTACCGCAAACAAATCCGGGTAGCTTTGCGGAATTGCGGTTTTATTGACCCTGAAAATATTCAAGATTCCATAGCACACGACGCTTATCGTGCATTGGGCGAATGTTTATCGGAACACACGCCGGAAGAAGTGATTGATATTGTCAAACAATCGGGATTGCGAGGCAGAGGAGGCGGCGGTTTTCCCACGGGACTGAAATGGGAAATAGCAAGCAAAAATGCCGCCGACCAAAAATACGTGGTTTGCAATGCCGACGAAGGCGACCCGGGAGCATTTATGGATCGTTCCATATTGGAAGGTGACCCACACTCTGTACTGGAAGCAATGGCTATTTGCGGTTATTGCATTGGCGCCACTAAAGGGTTGATTTACATTCGGGCAGAATATCCTTTGGCAATCAAACGTTTGAAAATAGCCATCAGTCAAGCACGCGAGTACGGGTTATTGGGAGAAGATATTTTAGGTACGGGATTCAATTTTGATATTTCCATTCGTTATGGCGCGGGAGCGTTTGTCTGTGGGGAAGAAACAGCGTTAATCCACTCCATGGAAGGAAAACGCGGCGAACCTACCAACAAACCGCCATTTCCTGCTCAAAGCGGCTATTTAGGCAAGCCTACCAACGTGAATAACGTGGAAACGCTCGCTAATATTCCTGTCATCATCCTCAAAGGCGCCGACTGGTTCGCGTCTATCGGCACCGAAAAATCCAAAGGAACAAAGGTGTTTGCTTTGGCAGGAAAAATAAATAACGTAGGGTTAATTGAAGTGCCGATGGGCATTACGCTGCGCGAAATCATCTATGAAATAGGCGGCGGCATTAAAGGCGGTAAAAAATTCAAAGCCGTACAAACAGGTGGTCCGTCAGGCGGATGTTTGACCGAAAAGCATCTCGACACGCCCATTGATTATGATAATCTGCTTCAAGCCGGCTCTATGATGGGTTCCGGCGGTATGATTGTGATGGATGAAGACGATTGTATGGTATCAGTAGCCAAATTTTACCTGGATTTCATCGTGGAAGAAAGTTGTGGAAAATGCGCGCCCTGCCGCATCGGAAACAAACGCTTGTACGAAATTTTGGAAAAAATAACGCAAGGAAAAGGAACGCTTGAAGATTTGGAACGACTCAAAAACCTCAGTAACGTGATTAAAGATACTTCGCTTTGCGGACTTGGGCAGACATCGCCTAATCCGGTACTCTCTACGCTGGAAAATTTCTGGGACGAGTATATTGAACACGTAGTAGATAAAAAATGTAGGTCAGGACACTGTAAAAATCTGTTCTATTATGTGGTAAATGATGATTTGTGCGTAGGTTGCGGCGCTTGCCGCCGTTGTTGTCCGGTACACGCCATCACGGGCGAAAAACGCCAACCACACGTTATTGACCACGATATTTGCATCCGTTGTGGCGAATGTATTGCCAAATGTTCTTTCGATGCTATTGCTATTGAATTGGAACCGAGAATTTTGATTTAAAAGAATGAGTGATAAACGGTTCTCTGATTGAAAATTAATAAGAAATCCGATAGTCTGAAATCTAAAAAACTGAAGTCCTAATGAATAATAATATAACATTAACCATAGACGGCAAAAAAGTGGAAGTAGAAAAAGGCAGCACCATTTTGAACGCCGCTCACAAAGTAGGTATTGAAATTCCCACGCTTTGCCACTTCAAACTTCACGATATGAATATCGAAAATAAACCCGGCGGATGCCGCATATGTGTGGTGGAAGTGGAAGGAAGACGTAATCTGGCGCCTTCTTGCATTACGGAGTGTACGGAAGGCATGAAGATAAACACGCGTAATATACGTGTGCTCAACGCGCGTAAAACCGTGCTGAAACTCATCGTATCCGACCATCCGTTTGATTGTCTGGTATGCGCCAAGTCAGGAAGCTGTGAACTTCAACATTTAGCCAATCAATGCGGCATACGCGATATTCCGTACGAAGGAGAAAAATCTACCTACCGCAAAGATACTTCGCCTTCTATTATTCGTGATGTGGACAAATGCATCATGTGCCGCCGCTGCGAAATGATGTGCAATGAAATTCAAACTGTCGGCGCGCTTTCGGCTGTGAACCGGGGCTTTATGTCGGTGGTGGCGCCCGCTTTTGAAATGGATTTGGAGCAATCGCCTTGTACTTATTGCGGACAGTGTGTTTCCGTGTGTCCTACCGGCGCTTTGACCGAAGTAGACCATACCAGCCAAATTTTACGCGCCTTATCCGACCCGAAAAAGACCGTAATTATTCAAACAGCGCCTGCCGTACGTGCCGCGCTTGGCGAAGCATTCGGATTGGAACCGGGAACTTTGGTCACCGGTAAAATGGTGGCGGCGTTACGGCAGTTGGGGTTCAAGTACGTGTTTGATACTGACTTTGCCGCTGACTTAACCATCATGGAAGAAGGAACGGAGTTGCTTACAAGATTAACAAAACATTTGGAGGGCGACAAAGACGTGAAACTTCCTATTCTCACCTCTTGCTGTCCGGGTTGGGTAAATTTCTTTGAACACAATTTCCCAGATATGCTGGATGTGCCTTCTACCGCTAAATCACCGCAACAGATGTTTGGCGCCATAGCCAAAACGTATTTTGCAGATAAAATTGGTGTAAACCGCAAAGATTTAATCGTGGTTTCAGTAATGCCTTGCTTGGCTAAAAAATATGAATGTCAGCGGAATGAATTCAAAGTAGATGGTAATCCTGATGTGGATTTCTCAATGTCCACCCGCGAGTTGGCGAATTTTATAAAACAAGCCAATATTGATTTTATGGAATTACCGGACGAAGATTTTGATAATCCCTTGGGCGAATCCACGGGTGCAGGTGTGATATTCGGCAACACGGGCGGCGTAATTGAAGCCGCTTGCCGTACGGCGTATGAAGTGTATACCGGAAAAAAATTAGATAAAGTAGAATTTACCGCTTTAAGAGGATTGGAAGGAATACGTTCCGCCACTATTGACTTTAACGGATTACCGCTCAACATCGGCATTGCTCACGGGCTGGCAAACGCGCGTAAACTGCTTAACGATGTGAGAGATGGTAAATCAGCGTACCACGCCATTGAAATTATGGCCTGTCCGGGTGGCTGTATCGGTGGTGGCGGACAACCGTTCCATCACGGTCACAGTGAAATCCTTAAAAAACGAGCAACTGCTCTTTATACTGAGGATGAGCGGAAAACTATTCGTAAATCGCACGAAAATCCGCAGATTATTAAGCTGTATAATGATTTTCTCGGCAAACCGGGCAGTCACAAAGCGCATGAATTACTTCACACACATTATTTTGACAAGAGTGAAGATGTGGAAATAGTGCATTGAAAATTATTTAAAGAGCGCACCTGAAGTTCTACTTTAGATCTTCCACATCTTCCAATCTTTCTTTTAATTCTTCAATTTCTTTTTCTTCAGCGATGATTACGGAAAGTAAAATGGAAATGACAAGCGTGCTTATAATTACCGCCAAGGAAATCCAAGAGTGCGCCGCGAAAAATTCTTGTATGGGATGGAAAAATCCTAACAACATTTTAACACCAATAAAAAACAAAATAAAGCTAACACCGTGCTTTAAGAAACGAAACATTCCCATAATACCTTTTAGGGCGAAGAATAGTGATATAAGTCCCATTACCGCGAATACGTTGGACGTAATGGCGATAAAGTTCTCTTCTTGAAGGGTAAGCACACCGCTCATTCCTTCCTTAATAACGCCGATAATAGCCGGGATGGAATCCACGGCAAAAAGTACGTCTGTGGAACCAATTACCAGAAATACCAAGAACATAGTGGTAATGTGAAACTTACCGTCCCGGCGGGTAAAAAAACTGGAAGCGTGTTCGTCCGGATCGATGGGGAAAAGTCTGGAAGCGGCTTTATAGAGAAAATTATTTTTAGGATCTACTTGGTCGTCTTCAGCGGTAAATGCCATTTTATACGCCGTCCAAACAAGTATTATTCCGAAAATATAAATAATCCAATGAAATTTTTCTACCAATTCCATCCCTACAAGAATAAACAATATGCGGAGTACAATGGAAAGCAAAATACCAAGATGAAGCAGTTTCGGCTGATTTTTTTCTTTTACGCCCATCAATGAAAAAATCATAATGAACACAAAGAGGTTATCCACGGACAGCGAGTATTCCGTCAAATAGCCGGAAATAAACTTAATGCCCATTACGTGGCGGGTATTTACGGCGCTAAACTCATTTTGTGGAAAAAAGAAAAATAATGAAGCCCCGAAAAGCAGCGCAATGGAAATCCAAACACCCGTCCAACGCAACGCTGTTTTAACGCTTACGGTACCTTTACGGTGGTCAGTTACATATAAATCAATAAAAAACACCACTATAAATGTAGTGATAAAAATAGCCCAATACAATGTTATCGCGTTCATAAAAAAGATTAATTTTAAATTTGACAACAAATATATTGTTTTTTTTTGAGTTATAAAAACATACACTACTGACCGACAAAAAAAATTGTCCGTAGGACAAACCCCATAAATAATCCGCCAAAATGAATATCATCAAACGATTTGCTGATAAAGATTTCAAGAGATTTGACTGAATTTAGTCGGTCAGTAATGATTTTTTACAGTACAATAGTGAAGTTTATTTATAATTTATTTATTCTTTTCGCTATTTTTTGCTATTTTTGCAGTTCGGAATAAAACAACTCTAACTTTCAATTGGTTATATTAATCATTTTAAGTACCAACTACTTGTCTGTAAACAAATTATGAACAATAAACTTTATCTATTTTTTGCAGTTGTGATAACTATTTTTATCACAAGTTGTACCTCTCAAAAAAAACTCGCTTATTTCAACAATGTAAATGAAAAATCTGCAAGCTCTATAAATCAAGTATTTAAAGGAAATCATGAAGCTACCATAGGTGTAGGCGATTTACTTTCCATTGTGGTTTCGGGTGTAGATCCAAAGGCGGTGATAGCTTTTAATTCTCCCATTGTGTCTTATGCTAATCCTGTTTCTGATAACGCTTATGGGCAGCTCACTTTACAACCTTATTTGGTGGATGTACACGGCGAAATCAATTTTCCTCAAATAGGAAAAATTAAGCTGCTGGGACTTAAAAAATCTGAAGCGGTAGATTTAATTACCGAAAAATTAGAACCTTATTTGAAAAATCCCATTGTAAATATCGGATTTACCAATTATAAAATCACGGTGCTGGGCGAAGTTACCCGTCCCGGTGTTTACCGGGTGGAAAATGAGCGGGTTACCGTGCTTGACGCGCTGGGCTTAGCCGGCGATATGACTATTTATGGTAAACGGGACAATGTGCTTGTTCAACGTGAGAATAATGGCAAATTAGAATTCGCGGAAATCAATCTTAACTCAGATGAAGTATTTAAATCCCCTTATTATTACTTACAGCAGAACGATATGGTGTATGTAAAACCTAACGGCGCCAAAGCTGTGGCTTCACAAAATCTTCCGCTGTATCTTTCCGGAATTTCCACCATTGGTACGCTTGTAACGCTGATTTTCACACTTTCCAGAACAACAAAATAATTTTTTTACACAAATATTTTAGAATATTTTTTATGGACACCAATAATAGCCCTGAGAAAACAGATCAAGAGGTAATAAATATAAGAGACTTACTTTTCAAATATCTAAGAAAATGGTATTGGTTTGTATTTGCTGTCTTAATATCATTAACCGTTGTTTGGTTTTATCTTAAAACGCAGAATGAAAAATACACTGTTCAAACTACCATAATGCTGCGCAATGAAGGCAGAAGTGGAGGTAATGAACAGAAAATGATGATGGAAAGCATGGGTCTGTTTAGCGGTTCTAAGGCGTTGGATGATGAAATTCAAGTAATCAGTTCCCATAAATTAGTACGTCAGGCATTAGACACGCTTGATTTATACGTAGAATATTATAAAAAAGACCGCTGGAAATATGTAGAAGAATATAACAATACTCCTTTCCGTTTGGTTATACCTCCTCATTTTTCGGATACGCTGAAATCCGCCATAGAAATAAAACTAAATTTAGAAAGTAAAACCGTTCACTTTGAGTATAATAAGCAAAAGGAAACGTATCAACTTACTGATTTAAGACAACCTTTCCAAACTCCGGTAGGACCATTAAGTTTTAAAGTAACAGGAAAATTGCCTAACACGGGTAAATATTTACTTAAAATACGTCCTACAAGAGAATTAGAGGATGATTATACGACACGAATTCAAGCTGCATCTGTTAATAAGCAAGCCATGAACGTGATACGTATTTCCATGGTGGAAGCAAATATCAAAAAAGCGCAAGAACTATTGGATAAGATAGTAGAACTTTATAATTTGGACGCTATAGTAGATAAAAACTTGGTGGCTACCAATACCGCCAATTTCTTAAATGACCAACTCAACTCCATCAAGCAGGAGCTTGCGCAGGTAGAATCTAATGTAGAGCAGTATAAAAAAAGCAACAGCATTACCGATATTTCTTCCGAAGCAGCTATTTACTTGGAATCTTCCAGTCAATATAATAAAAAATTGGTAGAATTAGAAACGCAGTTGCGACTGATTCAGTATGTGGAAAATTACCTGAAAAACAATAAAAATCAATACAGTTTAATCCCCACAAACATAGGCATTGACGATAAAGGTTTAGTAGATGTAATTCAAACGTATAATCTCGCCGTATTGGAACGGATGAAATTAGTACGCTCAAGCAATAAAATCAATCCGGCATTAGTGGATTTGGAAGAACAAATTAACGCCATGCGTGCTAATATCTTATCGACATTAAATAGCGTTAAGGGCGGGTTGAATATATCCAGAAACGACGTATTGCAAAAAGAAGGTGAATTTAAGTCGCGCATCAAAGCTGTACCTACACAGGAACGTCAATTCCTTGAAATTAAGCGCCAGCAAGAAATTACTCAAAATTTATATGTTTTCTTATATCAAAAAAGGATAGAAAACGCGCTTAAATTAGCCAGTACCGCTTCTGCTGCCCGAACTATTGATAAAGCGTATGCTTCATTAATCCCCGTGGCGCCCAAAAAAGCCATTGTGCTGTTGGTGGGACTAATTTTAGGATTGCTTATTCCTTTCCTCATCATTTATTTAAGAGATTTAATTAACAATAAAATAGAAGACCCGAAAGAGTTTAAGAAAGTCATCAAAGCGCCTTATTTGGGGAATGTGTGCATCAGCCGCGAAACGGAAAGAGTAGTAGTACAAGAAGGAAAGGTAACGCCTATTGTAGAAATGTTCCGATTGATAAGAACGAATCTACAGTTTATGACCGCTTCCAAAAAATCTCCCGCCATATTGGTAACTTCTACTATTAGTGGCGAAGGAAAATCTTTCATTTCCATCAACATAGCCATGTCTTTCGCTTTGATGAAGAAGAAAGTGGTATTGGTGGGTATGGATATTCGTAATCCGATGTTGGGTGAATACTTACATATTCCTAAAACTCTCGGTCTTACAGTTTATTTGTCCGATAATTCATACGCTGTGAAAGATATTTTAGTACCGTCCGGATTCCACAAATATTTGGACGTAATACCTGCAGGACCCATACCGCCCAATCCTTCGGAACTACTTCTGAGTACAAGGTTAGAAGAACTGATCGCGCAACTGAAACAGAGCTATGATTACATTATTATTGATTCCGCGCCTATCGGTATTGTATCAGATACTTATCTATTAAATAGGATTGTAGATAATAGTGTATTTGTGGCACGTCAGGATTATTCTTCCCAAGACTCTATTCATCTGATTAATGAAATTTATAACGAAAATAAACTGACTGATATGGGCGTGGTATTAAACGGTACTTCCGCTACTGCAAATTATGGATATGGGTATGGCTACGGATATGGAACCAATTACCAGAAAAAGCAGAACAGAAGAGCCATCCCCAAATTAACACTTGGCGATAAGATAAATGACCTTTATCATAAATTATTTGATAAAGATTTTAAGAAATAAATAATTTCCACTAAAAAAAGAAGAAACGATGTCTCTTCTTTTTTTTTATACAATATCTCAGAAAAAATAAATATTTAAGCTACTCAGTAGATTTCGTCCTTCTGTAACAACGCTGCCAAATACAGATGAGTATTAGGCAGCTTCGTAAACAGGAAATCATTTGCAAGAACAAGATCCGACGGCACTGAATTTCTATATATTTAAAAATAAATGATTATCCGCAAAGCGACCTAATTAATCCCAAAGGGATTAAATTTAAATAACCCTCCCGATGCACTATCGGGAAAGTGCGGGGAAGATAAAATCCCTAAAACAGAACTCTGAAAGAGTTCAACCC
>MTLC01002964.1_pt1 | contig 29810 bp, 24 predicted proteins | sample 1982451 | NCBI WGS metagenome assembly MTLC01 (sample SAMN05710165, study PRJNA340218) | biofilm metagenome | isolation source: sample SPH anode biofilm adapted to +100 mV | place: USA | collected 2012-02-03 | reverse complement strand
AGGGAGAGGATAGGGAGAGGATAGGGAGAGGATAGGGAGAGGATAGGGAGAGGCATAAGAGCTGGAGTCGAGAAGAACATGAGGGAAACAAAGGATACAGTGGTTTCGACTACGCTCACCCCCCCACTGCTGCCTGAGCGGAGTCGAAGGCAAAGAAGCGGAGAGGCGGGGAAGTATCAAGAACAAGTCATTGATCATTATCTTTAAGTTTTTGGCAGCCTTTACACAACTTAAAGGCATTTATAGTGATATCAAATTATCTAATAACAAAAAATCCCCGACTTCTCGAAGTGGGGATTTTTTTTGTTATCAGATAAACCTTGTGTAACAAAAACTAATGTGCTTTAAAAAAAGTGGGTTTGTTGCGGCAAATATAATCAGCAAATTGCTTTTATTAACATTTTTGTAAAAAAAAGTTAAAGTTTTTCTTAAATACACTTTTTATCAAGCTTTTACGATTGTCGTGGGAAAAAAAAAGCTGGTCAAGTTAAGTACTTAGACCAGCTCTTCATTCACAACTACCAATTAAGGACACTATAGCTTAAAAAGCTAATAATTAGTATCTCTCTATTTTAATATCAGAGACTGCTGCTTCAGAATTGATATAGATTTTCTTTGCAGCGGTGGCAAAACCAGGTGTTCTATAGAGACCTGACTCAATCTTATCAAAACCATTAAAACTTCTGCCACTTAGAACACTTTCAGTACGTAACTCGCACCCGCTTGTTTTCGGTACATATATTTTAATCGATGAGACACCTACCTCTATATCAATATCCGTTGTATCAATTAGAGCACCAAACCTTAAATCTACTGAAGAGGCACCACCCTCCAAATCAAATTTACGAACCTTAAAACGAGACATATCCATATTTAAACTTGCTGCACCCGCATCTATGCTAATATCCCAGATAGGGGCTTCGTTTAGTTTTAAACCTGCCTCGTTACTACTTGAACTTGAATTAACAGTAACTCCGTCTAATCCAATATGAATAAGATTAACAGTATCTCCATCTTTCTTTGTATCGAAAAGATAGGGGCCTATTTTTCCATCGCTTTTAAACCAAACCAATTTGGAGGTAGTGTCAGCAAGGTAAAAACGACCAGCTGCGGCTTCCAACTCAAGCTTAACATAGCTTGCAGCGGGGGTTGCTGGGAGATCAAATGTCGTACTGTACACTGTACTATTTTTATCACTATTGATATTCCAATTGCCATCACTAAAATCAAAGCCCCAATTATGCTGCCGATTAGGGTATGTCAACATTAAAACCACGGCTAAAATTAAAACTCCCAGTGAGCCAAGTAACTTTGCAACAGGTTTTAAAGGTAACATTGATACCCCCCACAAAATCAACAACAGAGGCCAGAGTGAGAAGATAGCAGACCATTCAAACTGAATGACATCAAAATTTCTTAGCGCATATAGCGATCCAATTGTCAACAATAGGATACCCCAGAAAACATTCCTGTACTTCATGATTTCTGATTTTTATTGATTTTATAATAGTTAAAGAGTAATACTCCCCCGGCCATAATTAGAAGAAATGGCCATAAGTCGGAAAAGTTGATGGAAGGAATATAGTCAGATACCAAAAACATAGCACCAAAGCTGATCAAGACAACTCCGGCTACTAAGTTTCCATTTTCTCTTCTGCGCATCTTTGCATTTTGCATAGATTCAAACAGATTGTCAGACTCTGCTCCTGTCTGTTCACCTCCCTGCTCATAATCATTAAATCCAGCATTCGCATTCGCCGGATCGGGTTGCCCTTGATTAAAATATGGCATAGGACTCAACGGCAATACAATCCAAAGAACTACATAAAGCCAAAATCCGGTACCCCAAGCAATCACAGCCAAAATAAACAGAAATCGAACCAGCGAACTATCGATCGAGAAATAGTCTGCCAGACCACCGGCTACACCGCCTAACATCTTGTCAGTACGGCTTCGATAAAGTTTCCTGTAAGGTTTCATAACGTTGTCATTTTAGATTCTTGACACTTTGACGCAGCCCTTTTTATTCGGTTACACTATTCATTATAATCACTTTTTTTATGTTCCAATTGAACAAAATACCCCCTTTTTCTATCTATAATAGATAGTAAAACAAGTTAAAACGTCCAAATTTTTCTCCTTACTATGGCAAAAATCAAAGTCAACCGGCCAATCGTAGAACTTGATGGGGATGAGATGACAAGAATCATCTGGAAGATGATTAAAGAAAAGCTAATCTTCCCTTATCTGGACCTCCCAGTCGAATACTATGACCTAGGTATGGAGCATAGAGATGCTACCAATGATCAGGTAACTATCGATGCTGCCCATGCCATCTTAAAACACAATGTCGGCATCAAATGTGCAACGATAACCCCTGATGAAAAAAGAGTTGAAGAATTTGGTCTCAAAGCCATGTACAAATCTCCTAATGGTACCATTAGAAACATTCTAAATGGTACTGTATTTAGGGAACCTATAGTTATTAATAATATTCCTCGTCTGGTTCCCAACTGGACTACCCCTATGGTCATTGGTCGTCATGCCTTTGGTGATCAATATCGCGCTACCGATTTCAAAACCAAAGGCAAAGGTATTCTTACCATTACATTTACTCCTGAAAACGGAGAACCTCAGTCTCATAAAGTATACCAATTTGAGGATGATGGTGTGGCTCTGGCAATGTTTAATACGGATGAATCTATCAGAGGCTTTGCATACTCGTGCTTCAATATGGCTCTAACTAAGAAATGGCCTCTTTATCTGAGTACAAAGAACACTATCCTCAAACAATATGATGGTCGCTTCAAGGATATCTTCCAAGAAATCTACGAGAATGAGTTTGTGACCAGATTCAAAGAAGCAGGTATAACTTATGAACATCGCCTCATTGATGATATGGTAGCGGCAGCCCTTAAATGGAATGGTGGATTTGTTTGGGCAACCAAGAATTATGATGGAGATGTTCAAAGTGATACACTGGCACAAGGGTTCGGATCTTTAGGGTTAATGACCTCTGTACTCGTCACTCCCGACGGGAAGACAGTAGAGGCAGAAGCTGCACATGGCACTGTGACCAGACACTATCGTGATCACCAAAAAGGAAAGGCAACTAGTACTAACCCTATCGCAAGTATTTATGCATGGACCAGAGGTCTTGCCCATAGAGCCAAACTAGACGAGAACCAACCCCTTAAGACTTTCTGCGATACTCTCGAATCAGTCTGCGTAGAAACAGTCCAAGCTGGAATCATGACCAAAGATTTAGCCTTACTCATCCATAATGACAAACTTGACTCTTCTCATTACCTCAATACAGAACAATTTCTTGATGCCATTAAAGGCAGACTCGAAGTAGCTTTAAAAAACCACAACATTTTATAACCCCACCCCCACCATGGCTAAATTAAAAGAAAAATTATACGAGAAAATACAGGAATGGCGCCCTCGTACCGCTCGATTGCTTAATGAATATGGCAATACGGTAGTTGATCAGATTACCATTGGTCAAATAATCGGTGGTATGCGTGGCATGAAAAGCCTTGTAACAGATATCTCTTACCTCGATCCTAATGAAGGTATTCGATACCGTGGATATACCCTACCTGAAGTATTTGAAAAGCTCCCAAAACCTAAAGGAGCAGAGATGCCTTATGTTGAAGGACTATTCTACCTACTACTCACCGGAGATATCCCCACAGAAAGTGAAATCAGTGACGTAGTTGATGAATTCAGTAAACGCCGTATCCTACCTCGGTATGTCTACGAAGTAATTGATTCATTCCCCTGTTGTAGCCATCCTATGGCAATGTTCTCTGCCGCTATAACTACAATGCAACGGGAGTCTTTCTTTGCGAAAAAATATGCAGCGGGCATACCTAAGCAGGATTATTGGGATCCAACCTACGAAGATGCCCTTAACCTATTGGCTAAGCTACCTGAAGTGGCCACTTATATCTATGCTAAGGTTTATCGTGATGGAAAACGTATCCAGAGTAACCCATTCCTTGACTATGGAGCCAACTTCGCTCACATGATGGGTAAAGACAAACCTTACGATGATGTCTCAAGAATGAACTTCATTATCCATGCCGATCACGAAAGTGGTAACGTTAGTGCTCATACTGGTCACCTTGTCGCCAGCTCTCTGGCCGATGTTTACCTCAGCATCTCAGCAATGATCAATGGTTTAGCAGGCCCTTTACACGGTTTGGCAAATCAAGAAGTTCTAAGATGGATACTTGAATTCATGGATAAGATGGGTGGAGCAGAACCAACTGATGATGAGGTACGTCAATATGTATGGGATACGCTTCATCAAGGGTTTGTGGTTCCGGGTTATGGTCATGCGGTTCTCAGAAAAACCGACCCCCGTTATATGATTCAACGTGAATTCAGTCTTAAACACCTTCCTGAAGATTCTGTGTTTAAAATTGTCGATAAGCTTTATCGCATCGTTCCTCCAATCTTGCAGGAACAAGGCAAAGCGAAAAACCCATGGCCTAACCTCGATGCACAAACCGGCGTCCTGCAATGGCATTATGGTGTAAGAGAATTTGACTTCTATACCGTCCTATTCGGTATTGGCCGCAGCATCGGTATCGCTGCTAACATCATTTGGGACCGAGCTCTCTTATATCCTCTGGAACGTCCTAAATCGCTTACCACCGATATCTTGGAACAGATTGCCTTTGGTAAAATCCGTAAAGAAGATATCCCCTCTGAATAATATTATCCACTTTATACCAAAAAGAGCCCCATCTCAATTGATGGGGCTCTTTTCTTGTTTGTTAGAGAAAGTAATTAATACCTCTCAGAAACCTTTTTCCAATCAACAATCTTCCACCAATCTGTAACATAATCCGGACGACGATTCTGCTTATCAAGGTAATAGGCATGTTCCCATACATCACATGTCAGTAAAGGAGTAAGGCCTCTACGCATCGGGTTGCCAGCATTACTCTCCTGAACAATTGATAGCTTGCCGTGCTCATCCTTTACTAACCATGCCCAACCGGCTCCGAACAAGGTGGCAGCAGCCTTTGAAAATTGATCCTTAAACTGCTCAAATGAGCCAAAATCTCTATTAATGGCCTCCAACAGTTTGGGTTCAGGCAGCTCTGTCCCATTAGGAGTCAGACAGTTCCAATAGAATGTGTGATTCCAAACCTGTGCACCATTATTAAATATACCACCTTCAGCCTTAACGATTATTTCCTCTAAAGATGCATTCTCAAATGGAGTGCCAGGGATAAGATTATTAAGATTAGTTACATACGCCTGATGGTGCTTCCCATAGTGAAATTCAAGCGTTTTCTCTGTGATATATGGTTCCAGAGCATTCTTTGCCCAGGGAAGTTCGGGTAATTGATGTGTCATTTTGTTTTGATGTTTGATTTGGTTTAATAACAGTCTAAACTAAAAAAGGTTTACAGGATAAAGGAATTTAACAACCTACTTCTCCTGCTTAACCGTATATACAAAAATAACACAGGGCTGCCTCATAACGATGAAACAACCCTGTATTTATATTTAGCTATTGACTTAAATCACCGTTGAAAATCGCCTGATTCTCTCACATGATCTATTTTAGCCACAGTGGAAATAACGATTTACTAGATCAAGAATAGCGGCTTGATTATTAGCAATCTCTTCTCTTAAATGCTGGTCGTTAAAACTCATTAGTTTATTGGCTAACCCCTCGATTAGTGATTGAGGGAATACCCCATATGCTTTATAAATATCGGCTTGACGAAGAAGTTCCTGAGCACTATCATAACAGGAAACAGGAAGTTGAGCCAATGACTTAACCTTCTCTTTATGCTCATCATGGAAGATATTGACATCAACATAGTTCTTCTCAGCAACAGCTAATCCATCATTCATTTGTAAACCATGACGAGCCGCAACGGTAAGTCCTGCAAGTAACAAATAGATATCTGCAGAACCATCCGGACAACGGAACTCAACAGTTTGCTTTTGAGAATGATCAAAGATACCATCCGGCTCTAAAGGATTAACCGACTTTGCCATGTTAGCTTTTCCTAACCATCCTAAAGGAACTCTAACCAAAACCGAGCGATTTCTATCACCCCAACAAATATTAGTTGGAGCCTCCTGATGAGGAACTAATCTAAAGTATGAAGTTGGATTTTGATTGCCAAACGCAGTTAAAGAAGGAGCCAAAGTCAAATATCCAGCAATAGCACGCTTTGCGACATCACTAAGCTTACCATTCTCAACCATTACATTACGACCATCCTTTATTAAACGGGTATGAACATGGAGGCCACTACCAGCCTTCCCAACAGTAATCTTAGGAGCAAAAGTGATGTTCACGCCATACTCACGAGCAAGGTTTCTGAGTATCCATTTTGCAATTAAAAGTTGGTCAGCAGCATCCTCAAGTGTGGTAGGAGTAAACTCAATCTCATTCTGTTCATATTCATACTCGCCAAGGGTAAAGTTACCCACCTCACTATGACCATACTTTATTAATCCACCAGTTTGTGCAATGTAAAGCATGGCCTTTCTTCTAAAATCGCCCCATTTTACAAACGGAGCAGACTCATGATAACCTCTCTGGTCATCAGCATGAAATAACTCCTGTCTCTTGCTGATTACATAATATTCCAATTCGCCCATCACCTCAAAGCTATAGCCCGTTTCATCTTTAAGGGCCTGATGAGCCTTACGAAGAATATGCTCAGGGGCGCTATCAAGGGGTTCACCATCTTTATTGTAGAATGAACAAAGGATATCGATAGTTGGAACCTGTGCAAAAGGATTAACAAATGCGGTCTTGTATCTGGGAATTACATAAAGGTCGCTTGATCCAGCTTCAATGTGTTTAAACAGACTCGAACCATCAACACGCTCACCGCATGTAAGGATTGTATCAAGATGTTCACGACTGCTAATTACGAAATTTAAGGTCTTTAAACGGCCATCATGAGCGGCGTATCTAAAGTTGACCATTTCGATATTATTATCCTCTATATACTTTATAAGATCTGCCTTGGTAAATTGATCGGCAGGTTTATTCAGATATTGAACCAGTGGATTCGGGTTCATGGAGGTTGAATTACTCATACCGGATTATTATTATGATTAGATAATTAAGATTTTAATGGAATGAGCAAAGGTATGAAAATGGCATTATTTACGGTAAATCGTATCTTTTTTCATCATAATTAAGGTAAGTAAATGCTTACCTTTGTGTTATACTAAATTAAAGAAGATGCTTAGTTATATTCTATACGAAGATGTACTCTCTTTTCGTTTGAATCCCATCATTAGACTTATGCCTGTTTTCTCTTTGAGAACATGTGGGTTAGAACTACATCACGTATGGGAAAAGCTTTTAAAAAATGAAGCTGTAGCTCTTTGTACTCGAGATCTCCTCGCCAGAAGAACAGAAGAGTTGTTCCCCCAACGTAAAGTAAACACTTTACATAATGGTGAGTTTATTGCCATTAATGCCCGCCTGCTACCAGATCACATAACCCTTAAAACCATTCAAGAACTTAAAGCAGGTCAGGTTATAGTCTGTAATGATGTTCCTATGGCTGCCAGACTTTCCGGGCATCAGGCTAATGCACTCATCAATACTACTGAAGGCTGGTTTATTGAAACAGATGAACTTGAGGTTATTCACCAAAATTCACTTCGAGTCATTAGATTCGCTTGGGATCTTCCGGGATATGTTGATTCAATGATCTCAATTGAAAAAGAGACTCTGGATTATGGTCACCTTTCAGAACCATTTTCAGGAGTTCATCAGATTAACCCCGAGAATATATTTATCCATCCTGCCGCCAATGTGATGCCAGGCTGCGTTTTAGATGCAACTGACGGACCAATTATCATTCATGCCGAAGCTAAAGTTATGCCCAATTGTTATCTACAAGGCCCGCTAACTATCGGCTATAAGAGTACCATAAAAGCAGGTGCAAGAATATACGAGGGAACAGTAATTGGACCAATATGTAAAATTGGGGGCGAAGTAGAAAACTCAATCTTCCACAGCTATAGTAATAAGCAACATGAAGGTTTTCTTGGCCACTCCATCGTCGGGAAATGGGTCAACCTGGGTGCCGACACCAATAACTCTGACCTTAAGAATAACTACGGAAATGTTAAATCTTGGTCAGACGGCCATCAAGTGGATACTGAAAAGAAGTTTGTTGGACTAACCATTGCTGACCATTCTAAATCTGGTATCAACACCATGTTTAATACCGGCACTGTTGTTGGAATCATGTCCAATATCTTTGGTGGCGGTTTCCCTCCAACCTATCTCCCAGATTTCTCCTGGGGCGGTGCTGAATCACTTGAACTCTATAAATTAGAGAAGGGGATTGAAGTGGCTGAGCGAGTCACTTTACGAAGAAATGTTACTCTCAGTGAGGCAGAAAAAGAGCTACTTGCTCATTGGTATAAGATTGCGTCCACAAATGAGATAAGAAAATAAATCATCTCATCTTCCTACTACTCAACCCTAGATGGTTACAGCTAGCCAATTCCCATTAAACATCAATATGTTTAAGACTTGAATCAGGTCAGAGGTAACTTATAGGAAAGCAGTTTAATATTTTCAATTCGGAAAATTGATCTCGTAAAAAAAAGCGATGGAATTCACAAGGAATTGCCATCGCTTAAAAGACAGGTTAACTATACAAAGTATCTTATTTTTGATCAGGAGGAGTATTAACGTTTGGAACCTTAATCTTATCCTCCTTCTTTAGTCCTGATTTTACTTCAATATTTATGCCATCAGAAATGCCGGTCTTAATAAAAGTCTTTTCAAATTGACCCGGAGCCTTCTCTACCTCCACAAATGCTGAGTCTTTCTCAAATTGTAACAGGTTTTCTCCAATTGCGAGGACACTATCGACACGTTGTAAAACGATATCGGCATTAGCAGAATATCCGGCTCTTACGAATATGTCATCTCTAAGCTTTACTGCAGCCTTGATTTCAAACTGTATAGCTCCATTTTCAAGTACTCCTTTAGGGGAAATATGTTCAAGAGAAGCATCGAAAGTAAAGTTATCAATAGCACCAATGGTCAAGATCAAAGGCATTCCTTCGTGAAGCTTTCCAACCTCTGTCTCGTCAATCTTTCCTTTAAAAATCATCTCACCCATATCAGCAACAGTAGCTATTGTAGTACCATCATTGAACGTATTACTTTCAATAACCGATTTACCAACCTCAACAGGAACAGCGAGGATCATCCCTTCAATGGTACTTGTGACGATGGTATTAGTAGCCTGTCCTGATGCACGAGTCTGCCCTTCCTTGATAAGATCAAGGTTATTTTGGGCATCGGCTAACTCTTCTTTAGCATTTCTCCATGCAAGCTCATACTTCTGAAAATCAGAGGCAGGGACAACCTTTTTACTATATAACTCCTGATATCTGTTATATTCTGTTTGTGCATTATCCAGACTAATCTTAGCTCTTGTAACCCTTGACTCAGCAGCATTAAGGTTAACCATATTAGGGATAATTCTCACCCGTGCGATCTTATCTCCACGTCTAATTCTATTGCCCGGTTCTACATACAACTCCTCAATAATACCAGAGACTTTAGGCTTGATCTCAATCTCTCTTCTGGGAACCACTGAACCAGTTGCCACAGTCTTTCTGACAATGTTTGTTATAACAGGTGATTGGGTTTGAAATACCTCGGGCTTCTTTTGGGACTTATTATAAAGAAATACAATAGTACCAATGAAGATAACGGCGATAAGGATCCCAATGATAATTCGAATAGCTGCCTTCATAACCTTATTTTATTTAGAATTTATTCGTAACGTAATGCTTCAATAGGTTTAATCTTGATGGCTTTTCTGGCAGGAATAATACCAGCTATCAAACCACAAAATACAATGACAATCAGAGCGGTTATAGCGATAGAGAAATCGACTTCCGGATTTGCAAACATTCCGGTATTTCCCCCTGACATACTCAATAGATAATTAACTAGTTCAACAATAGCAACCCCTGCAACCAACCCTGCGTACCCTGCTATAAGGGTAAGAATGGTAGACTCAGAAAGGATCTGTCCAATAATAACAGACGGTCTCGCTCCTATAGCTCGCTGAATTCCAATCTCTCTGGTTCTTTCACGAACAACAACAAGCATGATATTGCTGATACCTATGACGCCTGCAAGCAAAGTGCCAATACCCACGATCCATATTAACCCAGCAATACCAGTAAAGAGATTATTCATTTTTGTAAATTCTTTCTCGACATTCCAGGAACCAATAGCCCTGGTATCTTCTGGATGAATATCATGTCGCTTCATTAAGAACTGCTTAATTTTAGCCTCCATCTGACTAACAGGAATTCCTTTTTTTGCGGTTATTGAATACCAGCCCACAGCATCCCCGTAATTATAGGTTTTCTGTAATGTTGTAAAGGGGATAATGATATTTTGGTTATCATACTCTGCCTGATTATCATTTTTCCTGGACTCAAAGACCCCTATAACCTGAAAATACACCCCCTGTAAGCGGATATAAGTATTTAAAGGATCCTCATCAGCTTTGTATAAATCAGCAACAACTTTTTTTCCTAATACGGCTACTTTTCGATTAGAATTAACATCATTCGGATTGAGGAAGCGACCTTTGGTTACCCTTACCGGATCAATAATATTATATGCTGGCATATCTCCCTGAATGGTATATGCTCCGGTTCTTTCATTTCTTACAACATTGTTATTCCCATCTTGCGCATAACCCTGAATTCTTGGGGCAATCTGACTTATCTCTGGAATCTGCTGAAGCATCGCCCGTGTATCCTCATTATTGAAGTTAAAGAACCTACCGCGAGGAAAACCCTTATAGGGCATAGAGGTACGTTGTGTCCACATGAACATGCTATTGGTGGCCATATCCCCCATCCCCTTTTGGATTCCATGTTCTAAGCCACGACCAGCTCCCAACATGATGATAAGCATAAATATCCCCCAGAATACACCAAATGCAGTAAGTGCTGTTCTAAGTTTATTCTTAGCCAGTGTTTGGTAAATCTCAGTCCATCTGTCCAGATCAAACATAGCTTAGGTTTTTTAAGTTATTCATCACGTAAGGCTTCTACCGGTTTTACCGAGGCAGCTCTCCTTGCAGGGACTAACCCGGCAATCATTCCAGCAAAAATTAAAAGTATTGTTGCCCCAATTGCCACCTGTAGATTAATCTCAGGGTTTGCAAAATAGTCTACCCCTTTAATGGCATTGCCTACCAATTCGAGTAATACGACCCCAATGACTAACCCGGTGTAACCAGCAACTGAGGTAATTAAAACCGCTTCTTGCATAATAAGTGAGATAATACTCCAAGGACTTGCTCCTAAAGCCTTGCGCACACCAATTTCTTTGGTACGCTCCTTAACCACAATCATCATGATATTACTTACTCCAACTATTCCAGCAATAATAGTTCCGATGCCAATGATCCAGATAAAAAGTCGGATTGACCAGAAAAGATCAAGAAACTTCTTGTATTCTTTTATTGTATTGTAGATAAAGACCGCCCTCTGATCTGTAGGATCGAATTTATGTCTGGCTGAGAGCTGTTGTCTAACCACCTCCTCGGCAGCAATACTCGTCTGTTCATTGGCTCCACTCATTATCAATGAGATGTTATCAATACTATTACCTCTATTAAAAACCTGCTGAGCCGTAGTTGCAGGAATATATACCCTTGACAGATCTCTCTCTCCTCCCGGGTCATCAAAAACACCAATTACAAGAAAGGGAACTCCATTAACCATCAAATAAGTTCCAACAGGCTCAACTTTCCCCTTATAAATTGCTTGCTCAACCACCTTTCCAATACAGACTACTTTTCGTGACTCTCTGACATCCGTCTGATTAAGATACCTTCCTTTAAAAGTCTTTAACGATTCTACCTCACCATACTCAGGATGAACCGCAAAAATATCGTATGAACCGTATTCATTCTGATAGCTCAATACAGAATTTCCAAATATCCTTGAACGAGCCGATGTAGCCGTAACCCCTTTGGTCTGTATTAACGCTTGATGATCTTCATTATTCAATTGAACAAAGGTGCCAGGCTTCATCCCTTTATACGCCTTTGTTGTGAGCCCACCATTAATACTCAAATAATTGACCGCATCACCCGAGAATTCCTTCTTCACCCCATTCTCAAGTCCATAGCCTGAACCCAATAAAATTACCAACATGATGATACCCCATGCCACACTAAAGCCGGTAAGAAATGTCCGTAGCTTATTTCTACGAATAGTACTAAATATCTCCTGCCATTTATCGAGGTCAAACATAGGTAATTGTTTTTGCAAGATTCATATTATCGGCTTTCCCGTATGCGATATCAGACAATCTGTTGAGCAGCAAAGGCTCTCTTTGCATACTCCTTAACCTGACCGTTTACTATATTTTCTGCGATGATACCATCTCTCAAACGAACTATCCGATTAGTCATGGCTGCTATATCATGTTCATGAGTTACAATCAAAATCGTGATACCGGACTGGTTTACCTGTTTCAGTATCTCCATAACTTCATAACTCGTTTGTGTATCCAGAGCACCCGTTGGTTCATCGGCTAAAATCACCTTCGGCTGACTAATCAGCGCACGTGCGATTGCGATTCGCTGCTTCTGACCTCCCGATAACTCACTCGGAAGATGGTGCGCCCAATCTGCCAACCCCATCTTATCAAGGTACTCCATGGCCAAGTCATTACGCTTCTTTCTGCTCACCTTCTGGTAATAAAGAGGTAAAGCAACATTTTCCATGGCATTTTTAAAAGAAATCAGATTGAACGACTGGAAAACAAATCCAATTAACTTATTTCTATAGGCTGCAGCCTTTGTCTCACTAAGCTTACCAATTGCATGATCATCTAAGGTGTAACTTCCCGTATCATACGAATCTAGTATCCCCAAAATATTTAATAGAGTGGACTTACCTGAACCAGATGAACCCATAATCGAAACGAATTCACCCTCCTCAATATGCAAATCAATCCCTTTTAAAACATGCAAGCTGTTTGCACCTGTAGTATAACTCTTGTTTATGCCGGTTAATGTGATCATAGCCTCATATTATCTGCCTAACATTCTCACCTTTCATGCCAAACATCTTAATCACCTTTATATCAGTCATAAAACTTGATTCAAAACACTCACTTAACCATCCATTTGTTCGCTTTTAATATTATAATCGTTCGTATTCGTACAAATCAGCGACCCTGATCATTATCGAACATATTTACGCCCCAATTATCAATAATTATTTAATAATCAATACCATAAACGGTATACCCTCATTTATAATCCTTACCCAAACAGATTCTTAATGCAACAGGCAATAAGTGGCTGGCGGCTGACACTCAGGGGGGCTCAGAGGATCAGATTCAAGATTCTAGAATTCAAAATTAGCCAAGCAACGAATGACAACAGGCAATAAGTGGCTGGCGGCTGGCGCTCAGGGGGGCTCAGAGGATCAGATTCAAGATTCAAGAATTCAAAATCAGCCAAGTATCGAATGACAATAGGCAATAAGCGGCTGGCGGCTGGCACTCAGGGGGGCTCAGAGGATCAGATTCAAGATTCTAGAATTCAAAATTAGCCAAGCAACGAATGACAATAGGCAATAAGTGGCTGGCGGCTGGCACTCAGGGGGACTCAGAGGATCAGATTCAAGATTCAAGAATTCAAAATTAGCCAAGTATCGAATGACAATAGGCAATAAGCGGCTGGCGGCTGGCACTCAGGGGGGCTCAGAGGATCAGATTCAAGATTCAAGAATTCAAAATTAGCCAAGCAACAAATGACAACAGGCAATAAGGGGCTAGCGGTGCCAATTGCCAGTTGCTTGTCCAGCTAGTAGCCAGATGCCAGTTGCTTGTCCGAGCCAGTAGCTAGAAAACAGGAAACCGGTATCCTTTCAAGTTATAAAAACCATCGGGATACCGGTAAATAAGCAACAGACGATTCAAATGAGTTACTAATCATTATAGATCAGCAACGAATTATTTCTCTATTTTGCAGGTTGAACAGCAGGCATATGCTTTTCAAGGAAAGCCTCCATTGCCCCATAAAAATCAAACTGATTCTCTTCATTATGGAAGCCATGCCCTTCGTTGTCTTTGACCATATACTCAACATCAACCCCTCTTTTCTTTAAAGCCTCAACCATTTGATCTGACTCAGCTTTGTTTACACGAGGGTCATTAGCACCCTGGGCAATAAATAAAGGGGTTTTTATTTTATCAGCATTAAAAGCTGGTGAGGTCTCTCTCATCTGGAGAGAATCTTTCTTAGGATCGCCAACCATCTCATACATCATATCTAGCATAGGCTTCCAATATGGAGGAATCGTATTCATGAATGTAAACAAGTTAGAAACCCCGACATAGTCAATCGCTGCTGCATAAAGATCAGGAGTTTTGACAATCCCTTGCAAAGTAGCGTAACCACCATAACTACCACCATATATAGCCACTCTTTTAGGATCAGCAATACCCTGTTCAATGAGCCAATTAACACCATCCGTGATATCATCCTGCATGGTCAAACCCCACTGCTTAAAACTAGCCTGCCAAAATGCCTTTCCGTAACCGGTAGAACCTCTAAAATTCATTTGTAAAACGGCATAACCACGATTAGCTAAAAACTGAACCTCAGGATTAAATCCCCAAGAATCACGATACCATGGACCACCATGAGGATTAACCACCAATGGTAATTGCTTTGCATTCTCCATTGTGTATCCTTTTGGAAGGGTCAAATAACCGTTAATAGTTAAACCATCTCTTGACTTATAGGAAATTGGATTAATATTTGCCATCTGATTCTCATCAATCCAAGGACTAACATCAGCAATCTTAGTGAGTTTATCGCCCTCCTTTTCATACAAATAATACGCACCTAATGATTTATCGCTGTAAGTACGGACAATAAAGCGATCTTCCGCTTTGTTTGATGAGCTAAATCCAAACTCATAACCCTTCAGTTTTTCAGAAAGACTATTAAACATAGCCTCACTCTCTTTGTCAAAGTAGAATCTTTCACGCTTCCATGACTCATAGACTGCGGCTGTTAAGACCTTACGTTTTCTTGAGTAGGCCAGTTGATCTACATCATAGTCTTTATTCTCGTAAAGAACCTTTATCTCTTTTCCGTTCGCAATATCAAATTCAACGATAGCTGATTTATCACGATTAAGATTGGAGCTTACATACATGTTCTTATTATCAAAAGTAAAGAACTGAGGACTTACCTGATCTTTATAGCTGGTTGTTAATACCACTTTAAAAGGATCAGATTCTTTTTCACGATAGAGTAGTTGCGTACTAATACCATCCTCAGCAATTGCAGTTGCTGCCCTAAGTTTACCATCATGGTCAGTTATCCAGCTTTGAATATTACCAGGATTCTCAGCCAATATAGTCAATTCACCCGTGTTAATATTAAGTCTGTAAGGATCGAAGACCTGAGGATTACGTTTATTCATTCCAATAATAACCTCTTCGGGAATATCTTCAAGATCGTCAATAATCTGGGTAAGAACCCCCTCAAAAGGAGTAAAACAAATAGAATTTGTACCATCAATATTGACCCCATAAAGGCGATAGTTTTCATCACCGCCCTGATCTTTGAGATAAAGTATCCTTGAATCATTACCCCAGAAGTAACCAGCCACATTACGATCTGTTTCACTGGTTATCCGTGTTGCCGAGTCCTTGCCAATCTCTTGTACGAAAACATTCATTCGACTTTGATAAGGAGCCATATAGCTATAATAGCGACCATCGGGCGAGATTTGATAACTACTTCTCTCAGGGTTACGAAAGAAATCTTTCAAATCAATTTTCGGAGCAGGTTCAATTTTTGAGTTCATATTACAGGCAGAAAATAATGTCATTGTACTTATGGTACCTACCAAAAGCAACTTACTAAACGATAATCTCATAATTTTTGTTTTAGGTTAATACTGAAAACCTCCATATAAAAGTAATACCGTTTTAGCGATATATCCACAATTTATAAAAGATGTTTATTTAGAGGCTTTTAACTATAAATGAACACGAATCCCTTAAAAAGGCGTTACTTTGCAAAAAGAAAACAGATGTTCGGGAATATTTTAGAGAAAGTACAGCAAGCCAAAGCTAAGGCCGAGGCTATTCAGGCAGATCTTAGCAATGCACGTTTTGAAGGACAAGATGGTTCTGGTTTTGTTTCCGCTATTGTAAATGGCAATGGCAAGCTGATTAGTTTTAGTTTTCTCACTGATCAACCTACAGAGTTGGGATTGACACAGTTGGAGAGTATGATATTTGAGGCCATTTCAACGGCCCAGATTAATGCATCAACAGCTAGTAGCATAGCGATGAAAGAAGCTGCGAAAGATATTTTACCAGGTATTCCAGGATTATAAAGCTATTACTATGATACAACCCGGAGTTTTCCATGTTTGTAAAGTTCTTAGGATTGTTGCTCCAGGCGCAATACTTGAAATTGGGGAGGGAGAAGAGATCCTGTTACCCGGAAGTCAAATGCCACAGGATATAAAAGTTGGTGAGTTGATTCGCGTCTTTATCTACACTGACTCAGAAGACAGGCCAATTGCCACCATCACGACCCCACTTCTGAAGGCAAGTGAGTTCGGTTGGCTGAAGATAAAACAGGTAGGTCCTTTTGGGGCTTTTGCTGATATCGGACTTACAAAAGACCTCCTCATACCATTCCGCCAAATGAAGAGTCCTTTATCACCGGGGCAAATGGCTCCGGTATATATGTATGTTGATGCAAAGACATCACGACTTGCCGGAAGTACCAAATATGATAAATACCTTTTACCTGCAACATCGGATGATCTGGAAATGGGTGAAGAGGTAGAAGTATTAGTTATTGAGTCATCAGGATTAGGATTCAAGTCTATCATAAACAACCGTTTTAGAGGGATATTATATCGTAATGAAACTATGGCTTCGGTGATGCCGGGTGATCGCCTTTCAGCCTATGTAAAAACTATACGTGAAGATGGGGCTGTTGATCTGACACTTCGTCGTCCAGGTTATGATGAAATCTCTCACGCTTCTGTAAAACTACTTGAGCTTATTAAACTAAACGATGGCTTTCTTGCACTCTCAGACAAGAGTTCCCCTGCTGCTATTGTTGCGGCACTCGCCATGAGTAAAAGAACATTTAAGGCTGCTCTGGGAGCATTGCTAAAAGAAAAGAAGGTCAAGACAGATGATAGTGGTATCTACTTGATAGAAAAATAAAATAGAACAGGGGCATTTCTATAAAGAATCACAACAAGTCTCTATTAAATAAGAAACAAAAAAGAGCCGATTAATGGGTATCCACTAATCGGCTCTACTATTATTTATTGACTTAAGTTCGATTATTCTACGGTAACCGATTTTGCAAGGTTTCTAGGTTGATCAACATTGCAATCTCTAAAGACCGCAATATAATATGCTAAGATCTGGAGAGGAATTGTAGCCAATAACGGTACAAGCATCTCTTCTGTGCTTGGGATCTCAAGACAGAAATCGGCCAGTTCTTTAACGGTAACATCACCCTCGGTAACTATAGCAATGATCTTTCCTTTTCTAGCCTTAACCTCTTGTATATTAGAGATGATCTTCTCATAAGTACCACTATTTGTAGCAATTACTACAACCGGCATCTCACGATCTATAAGAGCAATAGGGCCATGCTTCATCTCAGCAGCAGGATAACCTTCCGCATGGATATAAGAGATCTCTTTCAACTTTAATGCACCTTCAAGAGCAACAGGGAAGTTAAACCCTCTTCCTAGATAGAGGAAGTTCCTTGAGTAGGTAAACATCCGACTGATATCACGAATTACAGGAGAAAGAGTCAAAGTGCGTTCCACCTTTTCGGGGATCTCTTGCAACTCGCTAAGAATACGTTGAATTGAGGCATCATCAATAGTTCCTTTTCGTTGACCAAGTGCAAGTGCCATCAAAACAAGAACAGTTACCTGAGCGGTAAATGCCTTTGTTGATGCTACACCAATTTCTGGTCCTGCATGAGTATATGAACCGGCATCTGTTGCTCTGGCAATAGATGAACCCACAACATTGCAGATGCCATAAATAAATGCCCCTTTCTGTTTCCCCAATTCAATAGCCGCCAAAGTGTCGGCAGTCTCGCCTGATTGACTAATAGCTATAATGACATCATTAGGGTAAATCACCGGATTTCTATATCTAAGCTCTGAGGAATATTCAACCTCTACGGGAATACGAGCAATTTCCTCGAATAGGTATTCGCCAACTAATCCTGCATGCCAGGAAGTTCCTGCAGCAGTGATAATAATCCTATCAGCATTCATAAACCTATCAATATGGTCAATGATCCCTGCCATAGATATTACCTGATTATTGCAGTTTATTCTACCACGATAACTATCTCTGATGGTCTTTGGTTGCTCAAAGATTTCTTTAAGCATGAAGTGATCATACCCCTCCTTTTCAAGCTGGCTAAGATTGATCTCTAACTTAGAGACCACAGGGAACTTCTCAACATCACGGATTGTTTTAACCTTTAACGATTCCCCCCGCTTGATAATAGCAATTTCTTCATCATCAAGATAGACAACATCTTTAGTATACTCTACAATTGGGGTGGCATCTGAGGCAAGTAGAAACTCATTCTCGCCAATTCCAACTACTAAAGGACTGCCCTTTCTTGCAGCAATGATGGTGTCTTTATCAGTCTTACTCAATATTACAATTGCATAAGCACCAACAACCTGTGTTAAGGCACTTTGAACCGCTTCAATCAGTGATGCATTAGATTTCTTTTTTATATACTCAATCAGTTGAATAAGAACCTCTGTATCGGTATCACTTTGAAAACTATACCCATTCTGCTTTAGTTCCTCTCTGATCACTGCATAATTCTCAATGATACCATTGTGAATTAATGCTAGCTCTTCAGACTGAGAGAAATGAGGGTGGGCATTCACATTATTCGGTTCGCCATGAGTAGCCCATCTGGTATGAGCCATACCAATAGTGCCATGTACATCCTTCTCACGGATAAACTCCTCGAGATCAGCAACCTTTCCCTTTGTTTTAAATACTTTAAGAGTATCATTCAGGATAGCAATCCCAGCGCTGTCATATCCTCTGTACTCTAATCTTTTCAATCCCTTAATCAAAATAGGATGAGCCTCTTGTGGGCCAATGTAAGCTACAATTCCACACATGATCTACAGTTTCTTTAAATTTTTATACTCTTCATTAGCTGTTGTAAAACCAAAAAGCAGTTGCTCTTTGAAAGCAACTGCTAAAATATCCTATGGTACCTTTGTGTACAATATCTGAACTTGAACCCTTTTCTTTTTCAACACCGGATCTGTTGGATCAGTACCAGCAAGCCTAACGGCATACCCTCTTACCGCTCCTGAGGAGGCATAAAGAGCTAGCCTTTCATTTGCATTATCCGGATCATCAATTAAACTTTGAATATAATGAGTTATCCTAAACGAATATGATTTCTTAGTCTCGTCATAGGTTCCACCAAAATAGCTTGTGCCTTCATATTGATCTGGTAAGTAGGATATTGTATCTTTTTCACTAAGCTTAACCAAAACCAATTGAGAAGGTTTTTGATATTTCGAATCAGGATCAATATCTGTTAAAACCAGTCTTGCCTCGTTAATAGCTATCTTTTTAGCTTTTAGCTCATCTGATAGGTACTTCAGATCAGGAATTCTCAGATCAATCCTAGTCCCTCCTGAAGCTTGTAAATAAAGAACCTCTTTTCCTAAAGCAGTATTATTGGATAACAATTGATCTCTAAACTCCTGGCTTGCATCTTGATAATTATTATGATCAAATTGCGTAAACCGAGCACAATAAGCATTATAATTAAACTGATACTCTAATGATGTATCTGCATCATTATGATAATACATCTTAATGTTTGTATAAGATGACTCAGGGTTGATATACATTAAAGTTCCTTTGTCAGAGGCAAAGGGCTCACCGGCCTTTATATAAATCCCCTTGAAATACCTCAACCAGTTTGTATTTGATTCCAGATCATTTGAGGTGGCTGCTAAAATCTTTGCGGCGAAAGTAGGATTATCGAGTTTAATTCTGATATGAGGAGTCACATTTACAGTATCAACTTTTACACTATCTTCCGGTCGGGCAATAAAGGTCCTTTCGCCAAGAGGAGTTGGGTCATATGATACCTGAGTGGTGGTATAGTAACTAGAATCTATATTAAGACTATCTAGAATCTCGTAAACCCTGACTGTCTGAACACTGGTTGACTCACCATAATATCCGGAAATCGCAAGTGAAAGCACAATAGAATCTACAACCGGATTTGTTCCCCAAGAAGGGCCGACATCAGAGAGTCGAATCTGTGTAACAATATTGGCCTTGGTTATTCCGAATTCAGGATGCCAGACTGTGCCGAGTACTCCAACAGATGTTTCATCCGATTTTAGGTGGTCATCGATAACAGAATGGGCATTGACGAAGAGTGAAGTATCAAAATCAAAATCGATCTTCTCGCTGTCGGGTTTAACACTCAACCCAATATCATCAGGTTGTTTATTACAAGCTATAAGTAAGCCTATTGTGACAAAAAGAAGGAGAGAGCTTTTTAAAATTTTTCTATTCACAGTAATAAAGTATTGATGCAATAACTCATTAGAACCTAAAACCGGGTCAAAGTTAATCAGGTAGTTTGAATATTTAGTACCTGATCATAAAACTCGTTATAAGCATCAACGTAATTATCGTCGGGTTGTTTTGCAAGGAAAGGAATCTTTAATTGCTGGATATATTCTAAAACCTCAGGATCTATAGTATCACTGGCCTGAATGACACCATCACAAAAGTCAAGTGCACCATGCATTAAACCAGCATAGCTCCCTTTCTTATAGTTCTTTAAATCTTTATCTGATACACCAGCAAACTTTAACTTAGCACCAAAATCTTTACTCAATTTAACACTAAAATTATCATCATAGACCGATAAAATAACTTTAGAAGACTCATACATCGGATTATCGCGGTATGCTTTTTTAACATAAAGGGGAACCACTGCAGACATCCAACCATGACAATGAATCAAATCAGGCCCCCAACCAAGTTTCTTTACTGTCTCCAATACGCCACGGGCAAAGAAGATTGCTCTTTCATCATTGTCCTTAAAGAATTTTCCTGTCTTATCGTGATTAACAAACTTCCTTTGGAAGAAATCTTCATTATCTATAAAGTAGACCTGCATGCGGGCTTGCTGGATGGAGGCTACTTTAATGATCAATGGGTGGTCAGTATCGTTGATGATGATATTCATCCCTGATAGTCTGATTACCTCGTGAAGCTGATTGCGTCGTTCGTTGATAATTCCATATCTCGGCATAAAGGTTCGTATCTCTTTACCCTTATCCTGAATCCCTTGGGGAAGATAACGACACATCAGGCCGATGGGGCTATCTTTCAGATATGGAACCATTTCCTGAGCCACATACAACACCCGTGCTTTTTCCATGAAAATTAGTTTATGCGATAGTGTTGCAAAATTACGAAAAAAAACAATCTTTTTTTAACCTTATTTCACCTCATTTCACATTCTGAGCAATTTGAGGCTAGCTTAAAATCGTATGTAAAATCTCATGCGATTTGATAGTTGACATCCCTTGATGATGGCATGCAAAATAACTCAATAACTGACGCAATAAATACCTTCTTGAGCTCCCGCTCAAATTCAGACTACTCTGTGTTCGCGCCGCCTTTAACAATAAAGAAAACCCAGCTCCCTCCTGAGAATCAATAAAAGCCTCATTACCTGGTGCAAACCTATAAAACTTACCCTCTAATAACCAAAAAACGGAGTTATCATCTGTATAATCATCTGTAGGCCCAAAACCAAGGATATCACTTAATTTAACCAAAAAAATCAATGGGAAATCATTTAATTCATTTTCTTCACATATCTGAATGTGCTCTATTGTTTCTATAATAAATCCATAAAGCTCTTCATCAGCCTCATGCTGACGAATAGTACTTAGCAAAACCTCAGCCAGGAACAACACAATACATCCCCTAATAACATCGCCTCCCGATACAGCTGCGGTTTGAATCAGTCGTGCTTCTCGCAGAACGGCCAATCCATCGCTATTCGCCGAAGGAGCGGCAACAAACTCTATCTGCGTTAAGGGTTGAAATAATGCGCCCGTAATCCCTTTTACAGGTTTACGGGCGCTTCTGGCAATAAATGACATGATTCCTTCTGACCGTGAATATACCTTTACAATAACCGATGAGTCACCATATCTAATCTGTTGTAACACCACCGCTTCATATTGCTTGGATGCTCTTGGTCTCATGTGATATTATTCAATTTCTAGGCTATCTTTAGAAAACCCCATTTGAACTATTTGTCTTTAATGCCTTTCTTATATTATATCGCTGCAAACCCGGGACAGGGAAAGCCCATCCCTGTCTTCCGGGAATGCAAGCTGCTGAGAAGAGTTACTTATATTCAAGAGGTGTCGTTTCACCTCTCATCACCATTAATCCATTCATTGCTAATGCCTCCATTTCATCCTCGCCGGGATAAACAGATATTGGAGCAATATACTCAACCATCTTTTTCACATAGTTAACCAAAGCCGGATTGTGTGCAATTCCTCCGGTTAGCAGGATAGCATCAACTTTGCCATGCAAGACTGCGGCCATCTGACCAATTGACTTACCAACCTGATATGACATGGCATCCTGAATTAAATTGGCCTTTTCATCCCCATTCTTTGCTGCCATCTCAACATCATAGGCACTGTTGGTGCCTAAATGGGCTACTAAGCCTCCTTTTCCTGTAATCAACTTCTTTATTTCATCAAGCTTATATTCACCACTGAAACAAAGCTTAGCAAGTGCTCCTGCAGAGAGAGTACCCGAACGCTCCGGAGAAAATGGCCCTTCACCATCAAGAGCATTATTTACATCAACAACCTTTCCCTGACGATGTGCCCCAACAGAAATACCTCCACCTAAGTGAGCTACAATAAGATTTAGCTCTTCATAACGACGATTAACCGACTTGGCATAAGTTCTGGCTATAGCCTTCTGGTTCAAAGCATGGAATATTGAAATCCTTGGCAACTGCGGTAATCCTGAAATACGGGCTACGTCCTGCAACTCATCCACAACTACTGGATCGGCAATAAATGCACGTGCACCGTCTATACTTTTAGCAATATCCAGAGCTATCAAACCTCCTAGGTTACTGGCATGTTCGCCTAATACTCCTCTTTTAAGATCTTCTACCAATGCATCGTTTACCTCATAAACTCCGGAAGGAATTGGCTTCACTAAACCGCCTCTTCCTACTATTACTCCTAATGAGGATACCTCAATCCCAGCCGCCTTCAATTCATTCAAAATGATCTCACGACGAAACTGAAACTGTTCGGCAATGTGATTAAAATCTTTTAACTCTTCAGTAGAATGACGCAGGGTCTTTAAGAAGATGCTTTTATTACCCTCGTAAACGGCAATCTTCGTTGAGGTTGAACCCGGATTTATTGCTAATATTCTTTTTTCTAACATTATAATATATTGTATTTTATACCATTAAACAGGCTAATGCCTGACAATAGTATTTTGATAATTCACTTTCATTGCGTGACATGACCACCACCGGAGCCGTAGTACCCTGAATCAAACCCGCTAGTTCCCCACCAGCAAAAAGCATCAACCCTTTATAAAAAGCGTTTGCTGAATCCAGACTTGGGAAAAGTAATATATCTGCCTGACCGCCAATTGGGGTCTCAACACCCTTAAGTTCTCCTGAATGCGGGTCACAAGCTAAAAAAACATCTAATGGACCATCAACGATGCAATCTCCCCAGCGACCCTGATTTCCCATCTTTGAAATCACTGAGAAATCAACCGTCACATTGTTCTTCTCTGAGACCTTCTCTGTTGATGCAATCAGTGCCACACGTGGCTTATTAATCCCAAATCGACGAGCCATTCCGATACTATAGTCCATCATTGCCAGTTTCTGATTTAAATCAGGAGCTACCAAAACCGCAGTATCGGTGATGAACATAAGCTTTGGATAGGCAGGCACCTCAACAGCACACACATAACTCATAGTCTGCTTTGGCTTCATCAAACCTGATTCGCTGTTTAATACTGCTTTAAGAAAAACATCAGTATTAACCAGCCCTTTCATTAAAATATCTGCCTCTCCCAGCTTTACAAGAGCAACGGCTTCAGAGACAAGCCTATTCTGGTCTGTATGATGAACTATTGTTATCTGTTTCGAATAATCACTTACCCATGGGGCTCTATCCAGAATCTTTAGTCGATCTCCCAGAAGAACATACCTCGCAATATCGCTTTCAACCGCCTTTCGAACCGAACCCAATGTATTAGGATCTTCTGCAGCAGCTACAGCAATTGTGCGAACACTCCCCTGAGAGATCAACATTTCAGGGATTTGACTTAATCGTCTAATCTCCATATGATGGATTAACCCTAATTAACTATTTTGCGACTAATGCTGCTAATGCAATAGAATAGGTCTTGGTCAGGGCACTATCTCCTCTTGAAGAGAGAACAGCAGGGCATTTTGCACCCATTACTAACGCACCCAATTCGCCTTTTGAAAGTTTAGTATGTGATTTATAGAAGACATTACCAGATTCAATATTGGGAAACAACAGACAGTCTGCATCTCCGGCAACTTTACTTTCAATCTTCTTTATATCAGCACTCTCTTTATCAAGAGCAACATCGAGAGCTAAAGGACCATCTATATATGCCCCCTTGATCTGACCACGATCAGCCATCTTTGAGATCATAGCTGCATCAACACAGGCTTGCATTCCCGGAAGCATCTGCTCAGTAGCAGCAACTACGGCAACTTTCGGAGTTTCAATACCAATTGCCTTGGCTACTTGTATCAAATAGTTTGTGATGGCTATCTTTTGAGGTAGATCTGGTTGAGGGATAATTGCTACGTCACCAACAACGAGTAGCTTATGATATCCGGCATTCTCAATAACCGTTACATGACTTAAAACAGCCTTTGGAGGTAGTAACCCTGCATCCTTATTTAAAATGGCTCTCATATACTTATCAGTACTTACAAGCCCTTTCATTAGGATATCACCTTCACCACCAATGATCAGTGAAACTGCTTTATGAGCAGCCTTCTGCTCATCAGCTTCCTGAACGATTCTGAATTTATTAACATCAAACCCATGGTCAGTACAAACCTTCTTTATGGTTGCTTCATCTCCAACTAAAATGCCATCAACAATACCTAAATCAATAGCATTGCTAACAGCTTCAATGGTATGACTATCATTCGCATAAGCAGCAACTAAACGTTTTTTAGGCTTGCTTTTTACTACTTCTACTAATTGCTCTAAACGGGTTATTGGTGCCATAATTTTATAATATTTGCAGTTGATCAATTATTTTGAATAAAACATTATCATCTTTACGATTGCCTCTTCACAGGCTCCACAGAAGGTGCTTCCCTTAAAGGTATGCATCAAACAATCTTGTCTAGGACGAAACACTCCTTTAGCAGAGTATCCACCTCCTTCAAAAACACCCATTTGATCCTGGTTCTCTTTGGTTGGAATAGTTGGTATTGCTTGTCCTTGGGGCAAAAGGTGTTTCCATTTAACATTAAAGTTTACCAATGTGGTAATATTAGGTTCCCAAGGCTCTACATCCATCTGGTAAAAGTCATTATAGGCTACCGCTGAGGTATAATACTCATCGGCTAATCCGGCAAAGCCATGACCAAGTTCATGGATAAAGATTTTACCGGCATAAGGATTACTATTAACCGACATAGAGTAGAAGTTGTAGATAGCTCCGCCTCCATATCTTTCGGTATTAACAAGAATGTAGATCTGATCATAAGGGGCATTGGCAGCAGCATCACGAACCGCTTGAAAATCGTGAGTCATTACATAACGATCCAAATCGAAAGTATAAAAACGACTATTCACGGCTGTATTTCTCCAAATACCCTCTTTTGGAATATCTGTTCCTGTCTCTTCAGAAGGAACCAACACCCCCCTTAAATTAAAGTTCTCACGGTATTCTTTATATGGAGAGAACTTAAAAAACTCGTCGGCAAAACGTTTACAATCACTTCTAAACAGATCCATTTGTTCAGAAGTATATCCTTCAGGAATTATTACAATATCAACTTTATTGCTGGCATCCCCATGAATCTCAATATCAAATGCCGTGGCCTTTCGCTTTAACTCTTTCCTAACAAAATAATCTGAAGAGGAAAATTCTTGCTTAAAAGACTCTTCAAAAACCCCCTTCTTATTTCTTGATAGAATAATGACTACAGCATCTTTTTTGGGATAAGGCATAACAACTGATTCCGGAAAAGAACGATTTATTTTGCCTGCTTCAGCTGTGGTCTGCCACTCACTGAATAAGGTACTGAATCCTCTGGAATATAATATCCTATTAGTAGATTTATCTAATACCTGCAACTGATATTGACCATACCCAAAAGTATCAATCAGGTTAACTTGTGAACCACCCCAGAATGGCTCTTCAATCCACTCCTGAAAGCTAAAAACCTCGGTTTTAGCAGTTCCGGAATGCTGATAATCCATGCGCAATGTTTTATTATAAAACCATTCATCAAACTGCGCATTAGCAACAATAGCCTGTATTAAGAGAACTACTATAAGTGATACTCTATTCTTCATTGTTTGGTGATTTTCCGCATCTTCTTGCCTAAATGATAACTAATTAAGCGATAGGATGCAAACGATTGTGCAAAGATAGCAAGTTTTATCCGGTCAGAAAAGACAAGTAGATGGCACCTTTATGTAATAATTTCTTAAAATTCTGGTTATTTCATAACCAATGAGTGTACATTTGAACCTAAGCAATGAAGACTCTGTTTCTAACAAAAACGAAATAATGAAACTCTATCCTGCACACACACGTGGAACTGCAGACTATGGATGGTTAAACAGCCATTTCAGCTTTAGCTTTGCCGGTTACTATAATCCCACCCGATTAGGCTTTGGTGATCTGCGGGTGGTCAATGATGATATGGTTGCTCCCGGTCAAGGCTTTGATACGCACCCCCACAAAAACATGGAGATTATCTCAATTCCTCTCGAAGGAGAACTTGAACACCGTGATAGCCAAAATAACCATCAAAGAATCGGGGTTGGTGAGATTCAGGTTATGTCGGCCGGAACAGGTATTCAACATTCTGAATATAATGCCTCTGACACTGAAAGAGTAGCCTTCCTTCAAATATGGATACAAACTAACCGACCCGATACGGTACCCCGGTACGACCAGACTTCTATTCCTACAGCTGAAATGCTGAATCATTTTATTAAAGTAGTAGGTAGTCCCGATGATGAAGCTCCTCTTTTTATATATCAGAATGCCTCCATTTACCTCACAAAAGTTGATTCAGACCAAAAACTTAATCTTCCTGAACTCAAAGAGGGAAAGGGGTTTTTCCTCTTTGTAATAGAGGGAACAGCAAAGATTGACGCATTCACCTTATCCTCCAGAGATGCGCTTGAAATCACATCCCCAGGGCTCTTCTCTATTGAACTATCTAAGAATAGCTATCTGCTTCTGATAGAAGTAAACCTATAATTCACCTCATTTCAGAGATTCACGGCTTAACCAGTGCATTTATCATTTAAGCCATCCTCTTTTTTATCCTCATTTTACTATTTTTGTCGTTCTATATCACCCACGCTAGGGCAATATGTGGCAAAACATACAGCAAGTCTCGGACACCCGCTATAGAAACATCAAAAAGCGAGATCCTTTTATTTCCTGATATAATATCTCAGGAGCACTCAATGTGCTCATAATTTATTTACCAAATTCAAATATTATTATCATGGAATTACCATTTGCTGAATCATATAAGATAAAAATGGTGGAGCCTCTACGCCGTAGCACCCGCGAAGAAAGAATCCAATGGATCAAAGAGGCAAAGTACAATCTTTTCAATCTTCGTAGTGATCAGGTCTTTATTGATCTTCTAACTGACTCCGGCACGGGTGCAATGAGCGACCGTCAATGGAGTGCATTAATGATGGGCGATGAAAGTTATGCCGGCGCATCAAGCTATTTTAACCTTAAGGAGAGTATTCAGAAGATATTCGGGATGGAATATTTCCTGCCAACACACCAAGGTCGCGCTGCAGAAAACGTACTGTTCTCAACATTGGTTAAAAGCGGTGATATAGTTCCTGGAAACTCACACTTCGACACCACAAAAGGTCATATCGAATTCCGTCATGGTAAGGCTGTCGACTGCACTATCGACGAGGCCTTTGTAACGGAGATGGAACACCCGTTTAAAGGAAATATTGATCTTACTAAACTGGAAAAGGTTCTCTCTAGTTACCCTGCTGAGAAAATTCCAATGATTATAGTTACTGTAACATGTAACACCTCAGGAGGTCAACCTGTCTCAATGAAGAATATCCGTGAGGTAAAGGAGATGGCCGTTAAATATGGAGTTCCTGTCTGTTTTGACTCTGCACGCTTTGCTGAGAATGCCTACTTCATTAAACTTAGAGAAGATGGCTATCAGAATAAAACCATTAAGGAGATCGTCTTTGAGATGTATAGCTATGCTGACATGATGACTATGTCATCAAAGAAAGATGGCATTGTTAATATGGGAGGTTTCATTGCTTTACGGTCGCAACAGATTTTCCGCGATGCCTCCGTATATAACATCATGTTCGAAGGCTTTATCACCTATGGTGGGATGAGCGGAAGAGATATGAATGCCCTAGCCGTAGGTTTAATTGAGAGCACAGAGTTTGAATATCTTGAGACCAGAATAAAACAGATTGAGTACCTAGGCCAAAAATTAATTGAATTCGGTATTCCAATTCAACGTCCAATTGGTGGTCATGCAGTTTTCATTGATGCCAAGAAATTCCTTCCAAGTGTGCCTAAAGAGGAGTATATTGCCCAAACACTTGCTATAGAAGTTTACATTGAAGGAGGTATTCGTGGCGTTGAAATAGGAACCCTTCTTGCAGATAGAGATCCTGAATCTCGTGAGAACAGATACCCCGCCCTCGAACTTCTCCGTCTGGCAATTCCACGTCGTGTTTATACTAATAACCACATGGATGTCATAGCAGTAGCCCTTAAAAATGTTTGGGATCGTAGAGATAACATCAGATCTGGATACAAAATCCTATATGAAGCTCCCATCATGAGACATTTCACTGTGGAACTAGATAAGATCTAATCATTAAAAAGAGCTGCTACTAAGCAGCTCTTTTTTTTCTATCGAAAAACCTCTTCCTGACCTGAATCAACCCTTTAAATCCGGAGGTTCCAGATTAAATAAACCAAGGTCTCAATTTAGTCGTGCCTTTCGTGGCTTTCGTAGTTTAAATGATCTACATGCACGTAGCATGTAGTCAGCAGCTAATAGCTAGTTGCCAATCTTTGAAATTTGAATCACTCCTGTCAGCCACAAATACTCATGTTCCAATTCTCTAATAATCAGCATCTTTAAAGCTCCCCTCTTATATCCCTCTTATATCTCTCTTATGACTCTCTTATGTTCTCTTATGTTCTCTTATGTCTCGCTTATAACTTTTACTCGTCCCGTTCATCTCCCGTTCCCTTGATCTACCTATCTTTTCCTGTTCCTCTCCTGTTCCCCTCCTGTTCTCCTCTTATGCCTCTCCCTATCCTCTCCCTATCCTCTCCCTATCCTCTCCCT
>MTLC01000622.1_pt1 | contig 29842 bp, 35 predicted proteins | sample 1982451 | NCBI WGS metagenome assembly MTLC01 (sample SAMN05710165, study PRJNA340218) | biofilm metagenome | isolation source: sample SPH anode biofilm adapted to +100 mV | place: USA | collected 2012-02-03 | reverse complement strand
AATATAGCATTACTGGGATACTGCCTAGCATATTCGCGAAATGCTTCGATTTCAGTTGGAAAACTCATAACCCAGCTGTGGGCCATTGTTCCCGCCACTGGAATGTCAAACATCTTGCCAGCCATCACGTTAGATGTAGCATCAAATCCGCCAATAATGGCAGCTCTAGCGCCATAAATCCCAGCATCAGCTCCATGGGCGCGACGCAAACCGAATTCCATCAGCAAATCATCGGGGGCAACGGTTCTGATCCGACTAGCTTTCGTGCAAATAAGGCTTTCATGGTTAAGAAACATCGACAGCGCAGTTTCAATCAATTGCGCTTCCATAAAATTTGCCTGTACAATCAACAAGGGCTCGCCAGGAAAGGCCACAGTTCCTTCTGGAATCGACCATATATCGCCAGTAAACCGAAAATCAAACAAGTAATTTAAAAATTCTTCTTTAAAGATTCCGAGTGAACGCAGATAATCGATATCTTCGACATTAAAAAACAAATCTTGAACGTACTGTATCACATGACCCAGTCCCGCAAAAACCGTATACCCGCCGCGATATGGATTTCTTCGGTAAAAACGGTCAAATACAGCTCGATCACTTGCTTTGCCGGAAAAATACCACCCCTGCATCATTGTGAGCTCATATAAGTCTGTTAGTAAGGTGAGGTGTCTCATTTTATTTTTCACTTCCATTATATTATCGTCTTACTTTGGCTTTCTATTCTCTGTAACTCATCTCCTGCAACCTCAATATCGTGCTAAACAGAAGATGCCTGGATAGGTACTAAATAACTACCATCGCCTTAACGATTATTCATGGTAAGTTTTCTACCTGATACTCATTCTTTGCTTTCTGTATAAAGGAACTCATTGATCACATCCCAGGTAACCAGTTAATTATCAAGAAACGCTGTATGCCACGCCTTTGGCACCACGCACAAACGTAAATTGAGTTATTGATTATGCATAATTTTCAAATTGCTAAAATAACCGATCGTTCCTGATTCGATCCAAAAGCCAACCCCACCATGCTGATCCTTCCCTAACTTTAAATCATTAACCACTAAAGTTGGCTGTTTCGCACCATTTACATATAAACGTGCTTTGTCTTGATGGATCTCAATTTTCATATGAATCCATTGATCAGGCGCAATATCTACATAGGATTCATATTTCTCTGGCGATTCTTTACGCAGACGAGCAAAATCATATTCCGGATAAGCAAAATATTGAACAGAATGATTTCGCCGCACCTGATCTTCCACCAAGCTATTAACAGGACGCAAATAAATGGCCTCAAATTTCTGATCAGATTCTGCCCGGAAAGTTACACCGATAAAGGCCCTTGCATATTCTGGCGCATCTGTTGCGAGCGTCCCTGCCACATCAACTTCTATAGTTCCGTTATGAAAATCAACTGGCAACCAAGCAAAAAAGTTTCGACTATTCAATTCTTCCTTTGTCGGATCCTGATAAGCTTCTGACGACATTTGTATCTGAAGTGCTTTTTTATCCTTATATTCGGTGTTTTTTATTAAAACACCGGACTTTTTCCAATTTTGTTCTAAGATGTCCACTTGTTGAACGTTCTCCGTTTTTATTTGAGCTTGAACCGTATTGTTACCAATCCCTATAAAAAGCACCGCCAAGAAAAAGCCTATAAGAAAATTATTATTCATTAAAAATCCCCCATGTCTATTTTTTATGGTCAAACAAATACCTACTAGCACCTCAACGATTATTCATGGTAAGTTTTTTACTTGACACCAAATTCTTACTGTCTGCATGAATAAATTCATTAATAACATCCCAAGTCACGGGATAATTATCAAGGAATGCTGTATGCCACGCCTTGGGCACCACACACAAACGTGAATTCGTTAATAGCTGATGTGCCTCCAAAACAGTTGCTACTGGTGCATGATCATCCTCATCACCCACAATCAACTGTACTGGACAATTAATGGTACTAAGCAAATCTTTGCCAACCTCCATTTGACTCCAGAATTTCATATAATTCCCCAAAAATTCTTGATATCGTTCTGGTTCTGGCATAATTTTCAGCTGCTGTTCAATGAAGGCCTTATCCATTTTTTCTAAATCTGCTACCTTCATTTCCCCACTGAAATATCCTTTTTTGAGTGTTCCAGCCCCAATTGCCACAATGCGGTCAACTGCCGCCGGATACATAGACGCTACCTTGTATGCAGTGTAAGCCCCATCACTGAAACCAATGATAGCCGCTGGTTTTTCCGTCATCGCCCGCATAACGGAAATCATGTCATTGGCTTTTTGTTCATAGGACAATGGTGTATGGCCTATTTCTGAACGCCCATGTCCTCGCGTTGATACAGAAATAACTTGATGATTTTGCCGCAACTGATCAATCAAAGAACCCATCTCATAAGGCGTACCGACGCCACCGCCGTGGAATATAAAAACGGGCGTACCCGTTCCATAGACTTCATAATAAATTTTCGCATCATCTACTTGAATAAAATGTCCCGCAGATAAATTATTACCATAAGGCGTCTTACTACCTTTAACACCATCTGGTTGCCCAAAATACCGAATTGACTCTATCTGACCGTCTTGCGTAGCCATAGATGCTTCACCCTTTGGCTGGCTAAAAAAACCATTTACATCTGGTAAAAATCCAAAAGTCCCCGCAAATAAAACAAAAAAACCAAGCACCATAATTTTCAATTTCATTACCGTGTTCTCCTTACATAAATCGCATTTATATTATAATTATAAAAGCACTATCTTAGCCCAACAAGTAGACACCTTTTTATAACCTACGCAGGGGGCTTAAACGCATCATGTTTAAGCCCCCTACATCGCTATAACCCCCAGTATCAAATTAGCAAAATGATAAGAGTATATCTTAGGTTACATTCCATGCTAATTCTCCTACTTCTATAAGCTACAGATTAATTGCTCTATGATGAAATCGATACCCCCGTCTTAAAGGCTCATAACACCAGCACGATAATTTTTCAGGCTCTCTTCGCCATGAACGTCAATCACGTTCTGCAGACGAGAAATCATCTTCTCTTTATCTTCTGGTACTTTGCCATAGACAGGCACTGGAATCGTTACGTGTTCTGCTTTAAAAACAGTAGGCGTATTCAGACAACGAATAAATTCTTGCAGCTCCTGGATGCGTTCCAGCTCGCTTGCTTCCTTGAATTCTCCTCGCGCAACATCTCTGGATAAGGGAGTATCCGGGAATAGCGTAAGTTCTGAAGCATAAACCATAGTTGGGTGCAGCGCATTCAAAACACGAGCTGTCTCACGGGCATGACCTAAGCCCCAGCCATGGCCGCCAAGGCCACCAAGGAAATTGCCAATATAAAGCATATCCGCTTCATCCATCTTTTGACACTGTTCAATGATCATATCTGAACGATAGCCTTTATTCATCCGGTCCAGCAACTTGTCATCACCGCTCTCCATACCAAAGTAGAAGTTGCTGTATCCAGTCTCTTTTAGATTCTTTAATTGCGCCACTGTCTTATTGCACAAATTATCTACGCGAGCATAACCACCAATACTCGTAACTTTTGGCAAATATCTATGGATCATATCAGCAATCTGCATAAGCTCCTCATACTTACGAATAAACGGATCGGCTCCCTGCAAGTAGATACGATCAAATTGCCAGCCAGAATTTCTCAATTCCTTGATGTCCTCCTCAACTTCCTCTAGAGGCGAAAGCTTAAAAGGACTTTCTTTATAAAAGGTGCAGAATTCACACTTTCCATGGCTGCAACCAGACGTAATTTGAAGATAAGCAGACTGTGCTTCATAAGGTGGACGATTAATTCCACTTGAAAAATGCATAGTTTACACCCCTTGTTTAAATTTACATATCCAAAAACATGGATATGTTTTTAAAAAAAGAAATTTGCTTATAACTTCTTTTGCAAGAAGGCAGCAAATTCCTGAATTATTGTTTCATTGCGCTTGTAGTAGGTCCATTTTCCACAACGATACGATGTCAGCAACCCAGCTCGTTGCATGGCCGCGAGGTAACCAGAGCAGACGGACTGCGATATGCCCGCCTTCTCTTGGATAACCTGTACGCAGACTCCATCTTGCCAGTTTTTTACATCACAATTTGAAGGTGGCGGAAAGTTTGCGTCTGGTTTTTTTAGCCAATGCAATATATTCATTCTGGTTTCATTGGCCAGGTTCTTACTAATCTCAACAGGATTCATATTCTAAACCGCTTCATAGACATGGATTTCCAGCTCACCATTAATAATATGGTTAACCGCCTCAATTGTTTGGACAAAATAATCCATCTTCATATGAGCATCCAGTCCAGACTGATCCTGCCACTTTTCCAGAAAAAAATATTCGTTCGCATTACCATTTGCTTCTGTCAAAATATCATAGCTAAGATTCTTTTCTTCCTGGCGGCTTTTGGCAGCTAGATTATGTGCCAATTCCTTGAATTCCTCTTCATTTCCTTTAATGACCGTACATTTTGCAAAAACAGCAACCATTACTTTTCCTCCATGCTAGTTTAATTATAATATTTTGCTATCCCAACCCCACTGATTAATGGACTGGAATGTGGTATAAACCTGCGCCCCATCAATATCAAGTTGATCCTTGAAAATTTCACAAACCTTGGCAGTGAATCTATCACAATCATCATTCTTCAGTTCCCCCATGAGGCTGGCGGAAAGATAAGCTCCCTTGTTTAGCTTCTGTCCGGCCATCCAAAGGTCCGCTTCTTTTTCCACGTGAACCATTACATATTCGATTGGCTTATGAAAGATATCCACAACCGCGTTTGTCAAATCCTTGTGCAACGTTAGATCCTGATCCGCACTGACTGGTGTCGTAAGTTTTACTTGAATCATTGGCATAATAATCAATCCTTCTTTCTTTTAGCAATATATTTATATATTTGCTTTTGTAGATATTATAGATGTTTAAGATTACAGTTCACAATTAGGCACATTTTTATTACTTGGTTACTTATTAGTGCCTCGCTTCCAATCCGTTAATGGAGTCAAATTCATAGTACTAATGCCTATTGTAAAAAGTAAGGGCTGTGCCGAAACAATGTTTCAACACAGCCTTTTAAGAATCCGTCTCGATTTTCTTCATTCCACCACTGCAACCGTCATTCATTAGCCTTAAATATCATCGCATCCATCACAGGAAATAGCATTGCCCAAACCATGCCAGCCGGCTATATCTTCAACGTATTCTAATCGCTCTCCATCTGGCCCGTAGAAATAAATTACCCTAGCTCCGATAATTTCCACTTTCGGTTTTTCCATTTGAAGCGGTACACCAGCCAAACGTAATTTTTTTACAGCAGCATCTATATCTTTTACCTGAAATGCAAGGTGATCAATAACCCCACAAATTCGATTGCCTTCTGGATCTCCCTCTAAAAGCTGCAATAAAATAATTGTTTGCCCATCTGCATCAAGAAATTGCAGCTTATATCTCTCGTCTTCAATAAGTTTTACTGCTTTACAACCACAAAATTCGCTGTAAAATTTTCGCGATTTTTCAGCATCTGTAACGACAATACCAATGTGTGCTAGCTTGCCCATAAACATTCTCCTCTTGCCTTATATTTGTTCAACCTTATATTCATTTTACAATAAAGTTTTTCCTCCTAAAATCCTCCTTGCTTTCAATTTGCAAAATAACGAAAACCCGAACACTTTATTTTGATAACTTTACATTCGATATAGCAGCGCCATAAAGGGCATCGTGAGAATACAAAAAACTGTAGTTGCCAAATTAATGATATTAGCGTGCTCTGCGTTTCCCCCATACACTTGAACCATCTGTGTAATGGTAGAAGAAGACGGCGCAATCGCTGCCAAAAATGAAATAAACAAAATGGTATCTCCGTCTGGGACTAGTAAGCTCAACCCAGAATATTTCAATACTAGCAATACTACAGAAGGATAAATTATCATCCTTAGCAAAGCCAATACATAAATACGGCTATATGCTATTACCTTTCTAAACTCTATGCTACCAACCAACATGCCAGCAATGATCATAAAAAGTGGCCCTATCATATCTGCAATTGAGCCAAGCGCTTTATCGACTAAAAGAGGTAATCGAGTTCCGGTCCAAAAGAAGCAAAGGCCCAAAACAACCGCTAAAAAATTAATATTGGTTAGTATTTTCCATAAATCTTCTTGTCGTTTACCGCTTAATAACACTTTGCCATGTGTCCACAAGAAAATTAATTGTACCGAAATATATGCACTCGTATAGAAGATCCATTCTTTCCCGAATAACGCACTTACAATAGGTATCAATAAGTTTCCTGAGTTAGAATAAATCAAGGATGCTTTTTCTACTTTATCTAAGGGATAAGCGGATTTGTGCATATACGGCAAAAACAAAAATACAATATGAATCAAAATAGCCACAGCAATTGCGAGTAGTAATCCATTTTGCTTGTCTGCTGAATAATCTACTTGAAACGCATGAACAATAACGCATGGCGTAACTAAATAGATAGCAACAACAGACATCACTTTACTATCTTCCGGCTTTAAAAGTTTCCATTTTACTAATAACCAACCACAAAACATGACCAAGAATAATTCGGCAATTTTTTCAAGCAACAATAGGCTAATCAGTTAAACCCACCTCCAGCGCATTTTCTTCAACAGAATTTCATCTTCTACAAATTGCATCCGCTATAAGCGCCGCTCTCTTATTTTCTTGTACATTATGAACTCTTATGAAATCACATTTTTTCATAATTCCTATAACCGTAGTCGCAACAGTACCTTCCACTCTTTGGTCTATCGGCAAATTCAATGCAGTTCCAATCATTCTTTTTTTAGACGCTGCTAAAAGAACTGGATGTCCTAGCGTTTGCAGCATTTCTAACTGGCTCATAACTTCTAAATTTTGTTCATGCGTTTTTGCAAAACCAATCCCAGGATCTATAATGATTTTTTCATCACTAACACCAGCGTCGTATGCAATGTTAATGCTTTCTTTTAAATCATCTAACAGTTCCGGCATAAATTGATGATAGCTAGCAGATTCTCTGTTATGCATAATCAAACAAGCAGCATCATATTTTGCTGCTATGTTAGCCATCTTGGGATCTTTTTTTAAACCCCATATGTCATTTATCAAATCAGCCCCGGCAACTAATGATGCTTCAATCACTTTACTTTTATAAGAATCTACAGAAATAGGGATATCTATTTCTCTTTTTATTGCTTTGATGATCGGCACTATTCTTTCGATTTCTTCCTCCTCGCTTATCGGAACATAACCTGGTCTTGTGGATTCTCCTCCAATGTCGATTATGTCTGCTCCTTGGGCAAGCATTTCTTTCGCATGAAAAACCGCTTTTTCGAGACTGTTAAACTTTCCTCCATCCGAAAAAGAATCCGGCGTAACATTAAGGATACCCATTAGATAAGTTCTTTTACCAATTTCGAAATCTTTTGATCCAATCCTTATTATTTTGGTCATAATTTCAAGATTACTTTAGCTCTGATTGACCAGTAATCTTACTCCTCCCTCTCCCGATACGATTTTGCTGTAAGCAACCTATTTTTGAGTTAGCTTTTTTTAAAACCAACAACCGTCTGAATGAGATTCATACCAACATATGTATTCTCCTATTAGTTATAAAAAGGTGCCTACTTTCGATAAAACGATTTTGTTATTACTATGATAGTAAAAGGAATACAAATCTTTAATTCACCAAGGAGAAATGCAGATGAACTTACAAAAACTTTTGGAATCTTGGCAAGGAAATAGCGCATTTTCCATTTGGGCCATGGCGACGTCTTGTACAAATTCTGATCCACTCCTCCTCTGCCCTCATGACGCTCTAAAAAACACCCATACCCGGCCTATTTCCTCAAAGACTGCCAAAAGAAAGCTTACGCGCATAAAATAGACCCAAACGATTACTCGCATAGCCAACTAAACCTAAAAGGGTGAGGATATGAATTTACATGAAAAGGTTCGCTATACTCGTGAATACAAAAAGGTCAAACGTAAAGTTCTAGCGGAGCAGTTAAATATATCTATATCATATCTGACCCACATGGAAAGCGGAATTCGTAAAATCAAGCTAGATATTCTCGAAAAAATCGCTCACCTATTAAATATTCCTCTAGGCTTTTATGTAACAGACATTGCACCAACAATAGACGATTACATAAAAAAATATAATGCGTTCATGATACAAGCAACCCCTGAAAAATATGGCGAATATTTAAAAGTTCTGGATCTGGCGATTGATGAAGGGATTTCGCCCGAAGAATTCTCATTGTACTTGAAACTCCGCCGAAACATAGTCTCTTAACTGCTGCATAAAACAATGTCTCGCAAAGCAATGTCACTGTCATTCTTCCTTGGCAGATGGCCTTGCTTTTTTCTTCTCTACCACATAAAACCGCCCATTGGAGCCATGTATACAGCATTATATTCATTCAGATCTTCCTGTACGGCTGAATCCGGTTTTCCGTAAACAACGAGCCGTATTGTCTTTCCTAGTGCCATGATCCTTGCGGCATAATTCCGCTTAAAATCCATTATATGAGATGCTGTCGCATCTGAATTTTTGTAGCATTCATAAATGTGGCATATTCCTTCGTCTTCACTGATAAACCATTGCGAAACTATCGCGCCTGGTTCTTTGGCAGTATCTTCAACCATCTCTTGCATTAATATTCTCAGATTTTTTATTTCTCCTGCATTAATCGAAAGTTCAGCAATCCATGATATTTGTTCGCTCATCCTAACCTCTTTCAAATTTGTACTTGACTCTAGTACTCAGGTTTTCTCATTCTCATGCCCTTGCCGTAGCAAGTCGTTATAAAGAAACCAATCTTCTTCGGTAAACACGTTAAAAACTATCTTTTCAATCTTCTCATCCGTCCGCAGAAAATCGGCAACTGTTTGCATGGCTATCCTTGCGGCAGCCTGCCGCGGAAAGTGATATTCTCCGGTCGAAATACAACAAAAGGCAACGCTAGTAAGTTCATGCTGTACGGCAAGAGTAAGGCAAGATTTATAACATGCAGCCAACTCATTACAGTCTTGCTCTGTTAAAGCTCCCTGGATAATAGGACCTACTGTATGCAATACATATCGAGACGGCAGATTATATCCTGGTGTAATTTTGGCATGCCCTGTAGCTTCTAGAATGCCTTGTTGCTTCATAATTCGATGGCATTCTTGCCGCAACTGAACACCGGCTGCAGAATGAATCGCATTGTCAATGCATCCGTGACAAGGAATAAAGCAACCTTGAAGAGCGCTGTTTGCTGCATTTACAATCGCATCCACCGCAAGACAAGTTATATCTCCTTTCCACAACACTATCCGAGGATTCGTCGTTGGTGGCAATGCCAATACATCAACCACGCCTCGCTCTTGCCTTTCTTGTCTTAGCAGAATATCTTGCAGGCGAAGAAATTCCTCACACGCAGGATTATTAGAGGGTCTTAAATTCATCAGGCTGCGAAGCAGGCGGCGTTCCAAGGCATCGTCTTCCCGCAAGGCGCAAGCTTGCTTCTTGTATTGCGGAAGTTCTTCCAAAAGCAGCTCATTCAAGCGCTTAACTATCTCCCGACGTTCCATTGTTCACGCTCCGTTTTTTCTTCAAAATAATTCCAGTTGCCTGTCTACATAACTTTCCTGCACCGCTGCACGAACTATATCATTGTCGCTAAGCTTGCCAAGCAACAACGGCGAATCGGGGTCGTGCCGACACATGTTATTCTTTACGATCTCCTGATCATAATTTGCATAACAGTATTTACATCCATGCAGACAAGTATTATAGGCACCAATATCTCGACTGGGAACACAACAACCGCAATTTGCGCGCTGCGGCTTATGTCTCATGTTTTTCATTTTGCTTCCGATTGCTTTTTCCATAACCTCTTGCGCCATGCATCCGGAGCTTTGGATACCGTAGGGGCGCAAATCTATCGCTTCCGCGCAGGTCTTGAGAATAATGTTGTATTGTTTGCCAATTCGGGAAAACGCCCTGGCTAATTGAACTTTCTCCGCTGCTTCTACTGCTCGGATTCCGGGGAAATTACGCTTTGTTTTGGCATATAAGTCAATAAAACTAATCACACATTCATCTACATAACCGGACAATACTTTTGCCATCCTACGAAAAGAAGCTATGTGTTGCTCTACGCTATACTTTCCATCGATAAAAATTGGATCGTAACGCCAACATACCCGGTGGCTGCCAACAACTTTTGCCAGTTCTCGGGAGTCATGAATGACTTGTTCAACAGGAGGAACATGAGGCTCAACCTCCTTGCCGTACGGCGTGATCGTGACAAACCAATAACTTGCAAATGCATCTAGCTCATGGATTCGCGACAAAACAGGCCCGGGATTTTTAGTGCAAAAGAGGAGGCAGTCAACTACCTCGGGATGCAGGCTATATCGTGTAACTTGTTCTTCATAATATGGATTACGCACACATACAAAACCTTCTTGCAGGCGATTAAATAACCACGTACTAAAGAACGCAGGAATATCTGTTCGTGCCCCAGTATTGATTAGCATAACGCCCCAAGCACCATAATCATACTTTCGTTGAAAGCAATCGTTCTGTTTTTATTCTCTTCAGCTCCCTGTGCATACTGAAGATTGATCCGGATGAGTGTTGCCTTTGGATTTTGATGGGTCATTTGCTCGAAAGGAAAGCGAATAATTCCAGGGGTATTAAAGCCAACGCCAAGCTCTAAAAATACAACATTGCTCTCGCTGATTTTCGCAAGAAATGAAGTATAATTTTCACTAGCAACATACCAAGCTGCATCCTGTACAAAATTTGCATCTTTGCGCAGATTCACATCCATCGGACCGCCACATACCGGACAATACGGAACAAGTGCAGACGGAACCTTGCAGTCTTTTGTTTGCGAAAGCATGGCTTGCACCACGCTTTCATTATAATAAAGCTGATTATGGCAAGCTCTTCCACATTGAAAAAAACCATAATCGCCCTGCACAGCAAATACCTTGTCTACAGGAAAGCCTGCTTTAAAAAACTGATGATCCACGTTGGTAGTAATAACAAAGTAATTCTTTCGCTGTACCAGTTCCAACAAATCCAAGTACAGCTTTGTAGCAGGTGTTTCGTAGCGATTCAAGCTAATGTGCTTCGCCCAATACGCCCATCGTTCTTCTATCGTTTTGAAAGCGTAGAAACTAGATGTATACATATCTGTAAAGTCATATTTCTCAATAAAAGGCTTAAAGTTATTGTCAAAGCGTTCACCTATAAATCGAAGTCCAGCTGCATCCGATAGTCCCGCTCCGCCGCCAATAACTACGTATTCGGCTTTCTCCAACGTATCTTTAGCACACTCTAACCGCTCTTGATACTCCATGTTTATACAAGTCACTTCCATTATTGTATTTCCGTGCTATTCCACTACCACTACAATTTTTCCGTTTGCCATATTGCTTCCCATTAACCGATGCGCTTTCCCAATCTCTTCTAATGAAAACACTTTGGCTATCGGCGGTTTTAATTTCTGCTGCTGGATATAGGTAAAAATTTTATTCATATCCTGCTGAGTTGGATAATTACTAAAAAAAGAACTCAAATAAATCCCATTAGGTATATCTTTAATCGGGTCAAAATATTCTACTGCTCCCTTATGTCCCAAGATGCCGGTTACGCAAATAATGCCGTGAAAAGAAAGAAAACTCATTGATTCCTTGAAGGTAGCTGGACCTATCAGCTCCAGTACTTTATTCACGCCGCCTGGGTATAATTTTTGCATTTCTCTTTTTAGTATTTGATCGTCAAGCAGTGCCTTGTCTGCTCCGTATTGGCGCAGCAATCTAAGCTTCTCAGGCTTTCTGGTCGTGACTACGACTTTGCAGTTAATGCTTTTAGCAAGCTGTATTGCCACCAACCCTAAGGCGCTTGTTCCGCCACGAATAAATAACGTATCTGAAGAAGTTAGCTGCAAATTATCAAACAAGGATCCCCAGGCTGTAAAATAGGTTTCTGGAATGGCCGCAATCTCTTCCCAATTAAGATTGCTTTCCACCGCAAAAACTTGACTAATCGGAAGCAAAGCATATTCGGCATAGCTTCCATCAAAACTTCGCCCCATTCCTCCCATTAGCGCAACTACTTTCTGGCCGTTGCTAAACGTACTGTCGGACGAATCGGCGATCTCTCCTGCACATTCAATGCCAAGAATTCTCGGCAGTCGAATATATGGTGCGTCTCCTTCTTCACTACGCATGATTAGTTCGGAACGATTTATGCCGAAAGCTTTTACTTTTACCAGAACCCAACCCGCTTTTACTTTAGGAACAGGCACTTCACTTACACGTAACTCTTCGGCAATACAGGTTCTTTCAAGAACAATAGCTTTCATGCACGTGATACCTCTTTCCAGCACTGCGGATCCGCAGCATAAAAGTCATGCGAATAACCGTAGGCAACTGCAGGACAACCGCGACAAAAGCGCAGCAATTCACAGGCAGAACATTTCTCAAAACGATGGTATTGCCGATAAGAATCCATGTTTTTCCCTAAAAAAACGTCGTACAATTGATCTTTATATACATTGCCTACGCGGCTCTCAAAACGCCGGCATGCATATACATCGCCATTAGGCAGAATCGTTAAATGGCTATTGCCGCAGTTACAGCCATCGTAAATCATTTCTTCTTCTAATCTTTCGGGAATCGAAAATAAGCCCTGTTCATATAGAAACAAGGTCCAAAGGTGATCCTTTAAATGAAAGGTTGTTTCGGCTTCTTTGTAGTTTTCAAACTTTCTCCAACACAGCTGCAGGAATTCTTTATATTCTTGCGGTGCAATATGTGTGCTTTTTTCCAAACTGGTTGGGCAATATCTTGCAAAAGCGAATACGTCTATCTGCTTTTCGACCATAAGATCGATAATGGCAGGGATTTCTTTGATATTGGTATTAGACACTGTAGTCATAACAACCGCTTTGATTCCGGCTGTGCGAATACAGGGGATTTTTTCAATTGTAGTGTCGAAGGAGCCTGGCTTTCGTATACGATCATGAGTATCCCTTAATCCATCAATGGAAAGCTGATATCGCTCACAGCCATAGTATTTTAGTTTCTGGCAGACTTCTTCGCTTAAATGAAAGGGGTTTCCTAAAATGCTAAACGCAATAGCATGTGATTTTAACAGTTCGAGTAATTCCCAGAAATTTTTATGCAAAATCGGATCGCCGCCAGTAATATAGAAGTAAGGCGTACGCTGGAGTTTACTGCACATTTCCTGGCAATTGGCCAAAACCGACTTGATTTCTTGGTAAGACATTTCCTGTAGTGAAATAGCATGATTTTCCGAAAAGATATAGCAATGCTGACAGCGCTGATCACAACTATCGGTAATATGCCATTGAAAAGCAAAATATGGTTCCATCTATGTCCTTCTCCTTCTAAGCAATGATGATTGTGACCCCTGCACCGTAAAAATCCCCTTGTACAGCAATGTCCCTGGCTCGATATCATCTCAAACCAGGGACATTCGTTAAGAGCTCTTACTTGTCACCAGCACCACATGCTGAACCGCAGGCGCTAGGTTTCGGATCTGGTTTTTTATCATCACCAGCGCCACAAGCTGAACCACATGCAGTCGGCTTAGGTTCTGGCTTGTCTTTATCGCCAGCTCCGCAAGAGGATCCGCAAGAGCTGCCTGTTGCTGCTGTTGAGTCTGCTGCAAAGTAACACTGCGCACTTCTTTTCATCGTAAATGAACTGTCGTTTTTCCAAGAATTGAGCATTTCAAGCATAGTTCTTTTTACCTCCTCGAAATAAATCCGGCTTGCCATTACAAACCTCAATTTATATGATAATATTCTTGCTTATCTTTGATAAGTAGGCACCTTTTTATAACTACCTGGAGCAAGATTTCTATTTAAATAAGAAATGAGCCGTCATGTTAAGGTAGTTTCCTCCCTGAATGTTAGGAAATGCTGAATTCATTTTGGCAATGAATTCATCTGCATTAGTCGATTCAGCAACAATCGTTTTCATTTTTTCCAAATAAGCAACTTTTTCTGCAAGTGCTGAATTGCTTTCCGGCTTATGATGCGACGAAAGAATGAGTGTATAATCTTCTTTTTCATACGTTTTTAACTCGCCTAGCAAGCCGTTAAGATGCTCTCTGCTTACGACGATAGAATGTTCGTCAGCTCCCAGCATATGCTTAAAAAGAATTTTGTTTTCCGGTATCGCCAGGTCTATGGACGGCAACGGTCCATTATGATAAGCAACTTCGAATTTAATACCTTCAATATCGACTTTTTTGTCTTTTAAGATGGCTGTCGGAGCCACAAGACGACAGTCCAGGTCCTCGCCGCCAAAAGCTTTAAAACTCTCTAACTGGCCCTTTATGCTTTTGTTCAGTTCTTCCGCTGTAGCTTGACTGGCATACACGGAAACTCCTGGGTAAGAAGCAACGCTACCGTTATGAGCAGAAACAATGATCCCCTTTAAAGGCTTATGCAGTGTATCCATGTACGCTTTTAATTCCGCCGTCTTGCTATAAAAAGGAACCGGTTCGAGTAAAACCAGACTCTTCGGAGTTTCAAAAATAATAGATACGTCTCCAAGTGCGTCTTGCGTCGCATAGGTGTGAACTTTAAGCCCCTTGGCCTCAGTCGTTGCAAAATGGGCAGGATCATAAGATGCCGCTTCTGCATTCGCGCCGAAAACAGCTATACATATAGCTGCGCCAACCACCAATACATTCATGCTTTTCTTTAAACTAATTTTCACTTTTCCATTTCTCCTTCAGTAAGCAGTTTTCACCAGCTACTTTCATTGTTATTTTGTACTTGATTTTTCCCAGGCCCTGGTATTATGATAATAATATTATAATCATTTTGTAAGTAGGCACCTTTTTATTATGTAGTAATCTTTTTATAACTATATGGAGGAAACGCACATGTTGACAAAAGATGAATTACCAGCCTGTCCTGTCGCAACAACTGTCGGTTTGATAGGAAATAAATGGAAATTACTGATTTTAAGAAATCTTTTAGCCGCCCCGCATCGCTTTGGCGAACTCCGCAAAACCATTCCAGGTATCAGCCAGAAAGTTTTAACCGATAATCTTAAATCCTTAGAACAAGACGGAATTATTATACGTACAGCCTATGCGGAAGTTCCTTTGCGCGTAGATTACAAGCTAAGCGAACTTGGAGACACAATGCGCCCCATCATCTCAGCCATGGAACAATGGGGGCTCGATTACCAGCAAAGCAGGGATTCACAAAAATAGCAATATTATCATTCATATATAACTCTTTTATGGTGATCATACACTTCAATACACTTCTTACCGTAGAATATAGAGATAAGATGAAATTTATTAAAATATCCGCTGAGAACATAGTCTCAGCGGATATCTTTTACTTTAAACTACTCTGCCCCCGAACATAAGCAATTACACCTTCCTTTGGAACTTTCCAAACCCGGTTATGACGAAAGCATTGGAGCTTTCCCGATGCCAATAGTCGATAGGCTGCATTTTTCCCTATGGAAAGAATCTCGCAAACCTCCTCTACATTCAGTAAATCCCGGTACTCATCAAACATGCGTTACTACCTCCTTGTACGATTTTTTGTGTTTTAGTTACTATATTGTTCTTTGCATAAATAACAACAATTAGCATGGATTGCATGAAAAAGAAATCCTAAACAAATTCGTTTTACTCTTTGCCGTGCTTAGATGGCAGTAATGACTGGATATAGTTTGCTACCGCGCTTCTTGGAATTAAAAGGCTTCTTCCTCTTCTAAAGCTAGGCAACTCTTCTTCGCGAATCATTTTATAAACCACTTGAACACCACACCGCAAATAAACCGCCACTTCGGGAACCGTCATAAGTTCAAAAGATTGCATAAAAATCATCCTTTCCTATTTCTTATTTAGATGTTGCTTTGTCAGCGGCTATTTGCGCGTTATTTTCATGGTTTAGCATCTGAAAAACGTTATAGTCCTTAAGGACAAGTCGGCAGCAACAGCATATTTCCGCTGTTTTCTTCGCTTTTTCTAAAAAAGAAAGCGAAGCTTCAAATACAGCCTCGCTTTCGTCTCTCCGCTATTCAAAAGGGACCTTTACGAATTTCTTTTGGCATCTGGACATTGCTGGTTGCATTCCCTCTCGCAATGGTCATTTCATGCTTTTCTTTTATGCAACTCCCTGTTGGTTTTTCTGGCATTTCATACACAGCGGGCGGCCAAACTTGTTCACCGATACTTTCTCTACTCCCGGCGTTATGGGCATATCACAATCACTGCATCGTGCGGCCTTACCAGCACCACTTCCACCAGCAGTCTCTTTTGCTCTCGCCGTATGGTTTGCCATTCCTTCATCCGTCCGGCTGTCCGCTTCCGGATCGTCATTAGTGCTGATGGCTAGGCTCATAAGGTATGCATATTTGATTGCGGCGGTTTGCGCCTTCATTACGGCCTTATCCCCTACATCTTGTCCACTTCCTAAGCCCACCAGCAGCACGCTCTCGCCGCTTTCTGCGTCCATCAGGGTAATCGCCACACGAACTGTTACTCGCTGTTCGGCATTGCCCTTGCTGTTTACCACCTCGCTTGCTTGCAGCACTTCCGGCGTGACTACAGAGGCAAGTTTATGCTTAACCAAGGCGGAATTGACCTTCTCCAGCACGTCAGCGGAGGTGGCGTATTTATAGTGGTGAAAATCATTAACCCCATTCTTGGGAATCTGGCTGCACGCGGCCATGACCTGAATCAGTTTGCTTGCGATTTTTTGCATAGTAACACGCTCCTTTTTCACTACTCATAGAAAGACAACGGGCCGCCATTCATGCTGGCGGCCGCTCTTGTTTGACTTCACTGGCGGTTATTTTCAACACTTTTCCATAGGGGCAATGCTCAGCCACCTGGCAATAATCCTTGCATTTACGGTCATGCCAACGTTCTTTGCTGCTGCATCGGGACGGAAGTCTTCTTTCAGCCAATGCCGTCTTTAGGTTTTCGGCCTTTTTCTGCATATAACGCAAAATCCACTCGTCACGGATTCGGCGAATTGGGATAAGATAGACAGCCTGGTCGATGCCTCGCTCTGCGGCCATTCGAAGGCTGCTATCCCTGCATAAGGCTTGAATGACCATCCGGTTAACTGCAAGGCCCTGCTGCTCCAAAAGAATCCTGTAATAATTGAGTTGAATCGACCAATCCCCCACGCCTCGCACACCATCGTCGCGCCATTCCTTGCTGTACTTCATCTGCCCCTTCTTCTTGCCGCTTACATAGTACTGGCCGGTCGGTACGTCCACTTTATACCGCCCCAACGCCTTCATGATTTTATAGGAGCTGGTCACCTTTAAATCCCCCAGCACACCTTCATCTGCATCCAAAATCTGCCCATACAGGTCAAACTTTCCTGAGGTAACAGCATCTTTCAGCCTGATTTCGCTGAGCATGTTGCCAGCAGTGTGCTGTTCATGCAGGGTGTGGACAGCACTGCCATGGAGCGCATAAAGAACGGTCTGAGGATCTACAGTATAGTTGGTCATCTTCTTCAAATAGGTCTCTCTGGTGCCACTAATCAGTTCAGTTACGCTGGCTCCCTCCAGATTCCGGTTTAAAGAAGCCGCAATGGAGCGAAGTGTGGGCAAAAACATGCAGCGCATTGGCTGCTGGCATTGTTTCAAACAATCTTCAATCGGGACTTGGCTTCTATTTGGGCAGATAAAGGCATGGGCCGGCATAAAACATCTCCTCCTTTTTCCGTATTTGTTTCGTCTGTCTCGCTTTCTTCTTCCAGAGTAGCTACAGCTACCAGATCTCCGGTTAAGTCAGTTTCCTTCGTAAGCACCAGATGCAAAGGCAGCTGTTTTAAAAGAGCCTGCAGACTATCGGCCAGCACTTTGGCCTGAGAATAGTTGAAGGATGCGCTCAGACGCATCCTCCCTCCTGCCAATGAAATATGAACAGCCCCGCGTTTTCCATCCAAGTTCGCCTCGACATCCTGATAGATGAAGCATTGATGAACGTACATTGCTCAAATTCCTCCTCTTTATCTTTCACCGAACCAACGCCAACGGCGTTATATTTTTCATGGGACGAAATGCTTCTTCTTTGGACGCCCCCATAGTTACCGGTACTGCTGAGACAGCGCTTGCCAATAGCTCTCCGCCCAGCCTTTCCATTTCCGTAGCACGTCCATAATCATCCACGTCCTGGCTGGCACGGGTTACTGCGTTAATCAAGCCAAACTGGCTGCAGTCGCCAGCCATAATAAAATGCCGCAAGATACTGCCGCGCTCATTTTGATTCAAAAGATACCGGTCTGCCAGCACTTCCACCGTCTGCACCGGATTATTTCCGGTAGGCAGCTGTTTGGCTTGGCGCAGCTTATCTACCGATAGTTTGAAAAGCGCTTCATCCACTACGGTTCTAAGTGTGTCCTGAACCTTCATGAAGAAGGTTTTATCATCCTGCGCCAGCGTTTCATCCGAGAAAATCTCGTAAGCGGCATCATCATTATCAATCTGCCGCCCTGCATGGTAACGCTTTTGGGCATAGTCTTTAACTATGAGGCCGTTCTTACACACCAGCCGGAAAAGAAGCGGCTCCACCTTGAGACTGCCCAAGCCCACCTCACTGTTGGAGATGACCATGCCAGCCTGCACCGCATCGCCTACGTCCACCTCCGCCTGCAGGCGCTTATTGATGACCTTGATGAACATATGGCTTTCCGTAACCTCGCATGAAGCAAGCTCCGCTCCCTTCATGTCCTTGATAAAGGGAAAAACCACATCCGCCAGCTCCAGATTATCCAGCCGCCGATAGCGGTCCGACAAAAAAGCTCTGGCCTTTCCATCTAACGTGCGCACCATACGACTGGCCGGTTGCTGGGTGAACCATCGGTTGATGTTGTAGTCAAGAAGCTCCGGGTCTTCCCCGCGCATCTTCTGGTAGTACTTTTGCGGAATCTGCAGGCGTTCTCCCAACTGCCGGTGCATCAGCTCGCTGACCAAAAATTCTTCGGCTCCTTCTGGCAAAACAACCTGCAGCAAGCTTTGTCCCTGTTCCGTCTTGACCGCCAGCTTCCGGGTATCCGCCACAAAATCTTTTCGATTCTTTCGCTGCCGCTCCAGTTCCTCCGCTAAATCAAAAATAGTTCTGCCTTGTTTCATGCTACTCGCTTCCTCTCGTTTTAAATTTGGGCATAAGAAAAGAGAGCCCGGCAATTGCCTAGCTCTCGAATTTCTTTATGCCGTTTTACTCTGTTCCTATGATCCTCTGCAGGGGCTTGAAGTATATCTTCAAGCCTGCAGGTCATGATTATAATATATGCTTAAAATATTTCATTCTAACAAGTATTTCCCACAAAAAAACCACTTAGCAGCCTCCATAATGATCGACTTTAGTGGCATTTATACCACCTGCCTCTTAAAATCTTACGTTATCATTAAAAGAACTACTTCCCGACTAGACTATTCTTCACCTTGTTTTTTTAAAGCACACCATGCATTTCCAATAATTCTTCTAGATACATCACAGAATTGTTAATGCTTTCGCCTGGAACTAAGGGCCACTCTCCCTCTAAAGGTAAGTCCTCTTCTAATTTATGCGGATGTACTGCAATAGATTCCACTACAACTTTTTTCCATTTTTGGGTTGGTGCATTGTAATTTTCACGAAACAAAATAAGAGAGCTATAATAGTTTTTTTCTTTGTGTATCTGCGGGTTATTGCTAAAAGTAGGGTCAAAAATTAAGATTTTAGGTTGTTGTGTTATCCCATCATAAAATTCTAAACAAATATCAGGATTGTTTTTAGAAATTATCTTCGTCGAACCCCCTATCGCTCTCGGAAAAACGCCTAACAAGTCCACACAAAAAGGCTGGGTTAAATACGGGAATTTTTTGTTATAGTAAAATTTTAAAATCCCTTTTTTCTTAGGGTTTTTCAGTTCAATCCCATTTTTCGAAAACAACTTAACAAGCAATGGCATTTCAACATTTGAAAGCGATTGCTTTTCGCAAATAAATCCCAATTTCTTCGTAAGAATTTGAAAAACATGTATTGTTACCCATAATTCGTACAAATAGTTAATGCTTCTGGTTTGGACTGCACAACTAGGTTGTAACAAAAACGCCGCTTCTTGACTTATTCTAATATGGGAAGAATACTTCACATATGCATCAGCTAATACTCTATAAGGCATTCTAAGATAAATTGGTCTAGATTCTGGCTTTTTATAAAAAACAACGCCTAATTGTGATAAATTTTGTAAAAAACGGTAGCAATCGTTCTTGAATTGAATACACAATTCAAAAGCTTGTTGTAAACGGCAAGCCTTAAAATCTAAGTACGTCTTATAACTGCTTAAACTACGAACATTCGCTTTCAGCATTTCAATATCTTTGATTTCTTCTGTCAATAATGCTAGAACTTTCTCAATTTCTTTTATAATTTTCTTAAAAACTTGGCCAAGATAACGGTTCGCTGGCACATTAAACGAAGTGCTACTATGCTTGACTGGAACCTTTAGCGGAAGAGGATATGTTGTGAGAGCGTTTGCAAAAAAAGCTTCTCCGCTCCTATATGCTTCAGTTACTTGTTCGATATTTAACCTTGAAACTCTATGAATCATCTGCCAAGATCCAGTTGAACTAGCCTTTAAATGACCCTCTAGCTCTTCTAGTCTCATTTTCAATATAGGCTTTGCACTTTTATATAAGTGAACTAGCATTAAATATTTCATCAAAGTTGGCTGACAAGATTCATCGTGTTCTATAGAATCAAAAACAAATTCTTCTCGTGAAAGACCATAAAAATCCAAAATGGCTTCTTCTTCATCTCTTAAGTCTTCCCTCATCAAATTCACATAATTGTTTACGATTACTTTCGATTCAAACACTACATATGTAAAATACCCCATCAGTTCGCAGCCAAAGTATTGAATACTCAATGATGTCTTTCCAATTAACCTCATCCCACAAATTGACTCAATATCGCTAGGATCCGCAATGAATACATCCTTAGCAGCAGTTGGTAAAAGCGAAATTTCAAACCCAGCAATTCCTACGTCTCCACCAAGTAAAATCTTAATTCCTCTTGCTTCATATTGGTCTGGTAAGACAATTCGAAAATGGATATCTGTGGGTTTTGCTCTACTTAGTTCAATATCTTCTTTAGAAAACCTAACAGGAATCTCATTTAAGTACAATGCAATCTCAGTTTTAATACTGTTGTCCGACTGCATATTCATCCCTCATTACTCTATTAATCAATTCATCTAGCCTTTGTTGACACTTTTCATAAATAGGCAAGTTAGTTCCACGTTGAGTGCGATCCCCAAAATATCCTTTTAAAGAATTGAACAGAAGTGCTTTACCTGAATCAGTGATTTTAATAAGAACTCTGCGTTCAACTTGACAATCAATTCCCTCATAAACATTATTAATATTCCCTACCGCCAAGCTATAATCAACCCATTTTACAATATCCCATACGGTTCTATATCCAAATGGTTGTCCCAATTCATTAAGTTTAAAATTCAAATTTTGTAGTTCTGGAAGAACAATCTCACGAATTATATCAAGATTATGAAGTTCCCCTCTACGACACTCAATTACTTTTCCCAATCCATTAATATCTATATCATTTAGATTAATATAGCTTGCCCTATCTAATACTTTAGGACTAAACAAGAATGTTGTTTCATCAATATTTATGGTTCCAATAATTTTAAGATTAGGAGTTAGCCGAACTTTTTTAGGATAATTCCCCTCATCTTCATTATATAATTCCAATATTCTCATTTCAGGGATTGGCAACTGCATTTTAGATAAGAAATCACTAAAGTAATACTCTACTCTTGCCAAATTCATCTCATCAAATAATAAAACATATGGCTGCGCAGGCCTATTTTCTTTTTGTGCCAAATCCCATTCTTGCTGAGATTCGCAAATGAATTTTGTAACTGGAGTCGCTACGAAATTTTTTTCAAAGGGATTATATACTCCTAATAAATGAGAAGGATTAGTCCAATCTGGTCGTACTGCCACAACAGTCAGTTTTCCTTTAATAGCTTGCGAATAGAAAGTTGCTAAGCTACTCTTTCCACTACCAGAAATTCCTGCCAAAACAAGTAACGAATTCACGGCTAAACTACTACAAATTGTTTTTATAGTTTCTTGAGAGTAATAAAAGCCAGCCGCCTCTGACACCTTAAGAATTTCTTCAACTTGATTATCAAAGTCAGTTTTCACAGAATCTACAAATCCTGATTTATGTACAAGCTCTTTTTTCCCAGAAATATCCTTGCGCAAATCTAATTCTGTTAACACCTTTTCTGCAATAGAATTTTCATGTGTCTCTTTAGTAAGCTTTAAATTTTCCTCCTGATCAAACGATTTAATCACCTTTTTAGCAATACTATGAAAATGTCCATATTCATTTACATCTGCAAATTCTGTTACCTTGGCTATTTCCTCTAAAGCAGAAATAACTTCTGCTTTATAAACAGCCCGGAGCCAAGTACTATCTGTCGGAGTAGATTCACGCCACAAATCTTGATTTTGCATTACACCTGTTGGGATACGAATAAATTCTTCTGGGCAAATTTTTATCTCAAATCGATCATAATCGCACGCTATAATATCAATTGATTTTACTATATATGCGCCAACTACAGGATATACACGCTGTGCCCCTTGTTGCTTACTCATATAAAAAAAGATAATAGGATTATATCCAGACTCTACTAACGTTTCGATTTTTTTGAAAACTTGCATTTCACTTTCTTGATCAGGGTGAATACGTTTAAAAATGCAAGCATCTTTTTCAGCAAACAGCCTCATATCCATGCATTCCGGAATGCCTTTAGCACAATAATTTTTACGAAAATATTCCTGTGCTCCACATTTATAATAAGATGACGCATTTTTGCATATAGTTCCATCAAAGTTACTATTATGACGATTCACTCCAACCAACAAGGCTCCTTCATCGGTGATAGTTACCACAATGTCCCCTTCTTTCGTCAAATTATCAAAATCAATTCACACCCAAGTCTAAATCAACAAAATTAAAAGCAACATTAATTATAAACTCACTCGTGCGTTATCAAAGCATAATTATCTGCCGCTTGATCGACTCTTTTACACAGTTCTTCCGCCACACTTTCGCGCATATCATCAAGTCCTGGCTTCTTCGTTTTTACATCGCCTTCAGTATAATCGTTGGCAAAGTACCATTTGCCTTTAGAGTCCAATAATAACCAGTACTTCTGCACCAACTTATCAGACAGTTTCCCGACCACCCCTCGGCATAAATCTAAGACTTCACAAGAACAATGAACCTTTTCAACCTGTGCTCGATAGGCAATTTCTTCCCAACGATTGCTGAACCGCGTACCAAACATTCGCTCTCCATCGGGAAGAGCTTTGATTTCTTCAATGACTTGTTCAACCATCTCATCATAGTTCAGATCGTGATTCTTCTGATTAAATTGATTACCTTGTTCCACTACAAATCCCTCCACTACTTCAATTATCTATTTTATTTTTGATACTTTTTTCTAAATCCCAGCATTATACAATTCGCCGCTCTACAAGCAACGTCCTCATAATAAGTATTTACATAGTTATGTTTTCTCCTTTCCCACGGAAAACCCTGCCAATATTTGTATCTCCTCCCTTTAGCCCATATATTTTGCATTCTGACAAGCCTTCAAAATTACACTTGCTCCTACACCACCATATTCAGCCCCTCATAAAAAGCATGTTCTTGTCAAATCAGCAATATCAGCATTTGCCTGTCTAATGTATCTGCCTTAATCGCAAAACACGAATTTCCGGTCTTGTGATGCGCTAAAGGCCTCTCCTACAGTGCCTTATGAATTTCCATGCGTTATAGTACTCCACAAAAGCTACCCATACATACCCCTCACTTATTAAAAGATACAACTCCCCATAGCAGCTTATAAAAATCAAAATGCATTATATATTTTTAAACAATATGCAACATATCTATAAATATATATATCTATAATGTATATACTATTCTATCTATGCTATGTACTAAGGCTATCAATCTACTACAGGGAGATGATAACTCAAACCAAATGCCTACAAAGAACTATAAGAAAATAGAGCCACAAGTAACCAGTCGGTATTACCATTACTAATAAGAAAGGATTGATACCATGATTAAAAATACAAAATGGGAACAAAGAACTAATACTACTAAAGTCAAAACCATTTCGTTTAAAGTCACCGCCAAAGAACACGGACAAATTATCAAGGCAGCACATAGTGCAGGGATGAGCCAAAGCGACTATATACGCACCGCTTGCTTAGAAGAGCGAGTTGTAGTCATCCCAGAAGGCCGTGAAATAGTAAAGACCATGCAGGAAATCCGCAATCTACTTCGGCCACTAAAAGCCAATCATTCTACGGAAGCAATTGAATGGCAACTCAGCCAAATTACAACAAAACTTCATAGCTACCTTACCAGCCACTAAGTGGCTTTTTTTATTGCTCAAATAAGAAAAGGAGGAACGATTAATGAGCCATTTGCGCTTTATCCCTAAGCAACCAAGAACATTATCGGGAATAGTAAATTATGCGATTCCCGAGGAAGATACGCCTAGCATTGGAATCAATCTATGTCCGGAAACTGCCTATGAAGAAATGCAGGCAGTAAAGGAAATTTGGCGAAAAACCGGTGGACGTAAATATAAGCACTACGTCCTTAGCTTTGAAGAAGAAGTAAACCTGCCAGTAGAAACGTTACTAGAGATCGGCTATAAGGTCGGACAATATTTTGCTGACGAATACCAGATTCTTATCTCACTCCATCAGAACACCGATAATTTGCATCTGCATATCGTCCAAAATACCATCAATATGCTTACCGGTGAAAAACTCAGCCTTACCAAAGGCGATATGCTTGACGTAAAGATTCACACTAACCGTATATTAGCGGAATATCAGCTGAATCCCATTGATTTATTTGATACGCCTGCCGCCCAGGCAAAAATGCAAAACCAAGCTAGTTAACAAAAAGGAGTTGTATTAACCATGAGAAATACTATTGAAATCGAAGACATGCATGAACAATTTGCAGAGAAAATTTGGTACATTCGTCACCTGGTTCGAGCTGCCAAGATTGCCAATGGAGAAATTGAACTTGATACTTTGACTGACCTCCATGGGCTTGAAACCGCTCAGCAAACGGCTCAAGAATTGGAAGATCATTATGGGAAGGAGCATCTGCGCTGCGCCGATCATGAGTATTTTATTCGCTTAGGACAGCTTTCGGCTTTAGCCTGGGTGCTGGGAGCCGACTGGGACGAATCCTTTGATACCTAAACAAAAGCAGACTACCTAGCCGAGCGATGGCTAGGTAGTCTGCTTTTATATTCACTTATATTTTACTAAAAAAGCCTTATATACTAAATTCTTGGGCTAAAGTTCTTTCACAAAACACTATTTCTTTTTCACCGACATCAATTATTTTTTTTAGTTTAATCTTACACTGAAATTTCTTATCTGCCTGTAGTGCTAATTCAATAATGTCCATAATCTGACTATATAACTCATACTGAACAATAGCATTAGATTTCAAGTTATCTATATTAGTAATGTCTCCTTTTGCTATCGCCCACTGTACATTCTGAATCCACTTTATAATTACAAACTTTAGATGTTTTATAATATCGACACTCTTATCAGGTATTGCTTTTAAAAATAATTCTACTAGTTCAACATACTTTTCCTTAATGACACTCTCATCTTTACAGGACAATAAAAAGTCTCTTTCACTTTCAAATAACTTATCCTTAGAACCAACGTTAGGGTAAGTAACCAGTTTATGAGAATAGTAGTTTTCAACTACTCCTTTTTCCAAAATATAAACATTGCAGCTTTCAAACATATCTAGAAGGACTTTGTACCTACCACATATAAAATTAACACTATCTACCATATTAGGACTTACAGTACCCAAAATTCTTTCTTTCTCTTTCATAATTGTCAGTAACATATAGCATCTTAACTTGTGTAACTCTTCTCCTGAAAACGACTTTACTTGTTCGATAACCATCATGATATTTTCGTCATTCGGCGTTTTTAAGACAAGGTCATCCGCAATTAATTTTAGTTTACTTTCTAACTCCCCAATTTCTTGGGAAACACTTACTCCGATACCCTTTTCTTGGAGATACGCCACTGCTCTTTCGTCATTACTTACAGTTCGTCGTAATTTTCCTTTAAAAACAGTATCTAAATCAGCTATAAAGCTCGGATTCAATTCCAACATTTTACATATTCTAAAGAACACTTCTAATTCGTCTTTCCCTCCAACATCAATTATACAAGACCCGGCAGCACTCACGTTTTTATTCAATTTTTCTAGAATTATTGAAAAAAATTGTTGGTCAGTATATCCCTCAACAAAAACTGGATTGGGCGAGAAAAAAAATTGCTTATGGTGTGTATTCATTCTAGGTACAAATTTCTTTAGTCTTGTCGCATCATCGCCCTCAAGATCTTTAAGGTAAGTTGGAGGTTTCCCATAATGGCATACCAAAATATTTTGTAAATCTTCAATGGTTTTAACATCAACAAAGTACGGTGAGTGTGTAACAATGAAAAACAATTTTTTTGTTGAGTCTAATTTAGGATTACCAGCAATCTTACGGACCTCATTAAAAAAAAACGATTGGAATTGAGGGTGTAAATGCAATTCTGGTTCATCAAAAATCAGACAATTATATGTCTCACTATACAAAAAAGTTAGCAGTGTAATAAGCTCTTTTAAGCCATGACATTCATTCTCTTGTAAACTATACTCACCATTTCCACTATTCAAATCTTGAATTTTCGGTTTTAAAAATCCCCCTTCTTCGACCAAACGAATATTCTTTTGAAAAATATCTGATAAGATTGCTTCAATTTTTATTCTTACATCCAATCGTTCCCTCAGTATTATAAATGCATCTTTAGCCAGCCCAAATTGAGCACCTTGCGATTTCAATGTATTAAATTCTGAAATGTCGAGACCTTTACTGAAATTTCGAACCGTCCCAAAATAACTATACTCTTGTTTTTCGAGTCCAAACATGCGCTCCGCATTTAGTGATCGTACTGTATATTCGTTCTTAATCAAATTATCCTTTATCTTCTCAGAAAACAAAGACTTTCCTGTACCATTAGGTCCAACCACTATGTTTATGTAACCCCAGTCGCTTTTTTCAAACCGCTTTTCCCCCCAGAGCATGGGTAAAGTTATATCCATATCAATTTTGACCATAGTAATCCCCCCACAATTGATCAAGCTACTTTTTTATTAGATTTTACCCCAACGATTCAAATTACCAAAGGAAATCACTGAATAATTAAATAAATCCTCCATTTACCATTGCCAATGATATAGGTCTCCATATCAGGTATAACAGCGAAAAAGGCAATGAGTCGCTCTCATTGCCTCTCAAAAAACTAAATCCTCGCACCTGCCTCCGAGTATACCCATAACTTAATTAATCAACTTCTTCTTCAACCAAATTCGAGAAATCGTCAAACGCTTGGTTCGGATTAATCTCCTTCATGCTATAAATAAATGATGTTAAATCCCTTCCCAATGAATGCAATATTTCCTCTTGCTTGATGTAATCAGAAAAGTCCATATTAACCTTACTTGTCACAAATGAGATAAGCGTTTTTACTATTGGCTCCCATTTTTCAGCTAAATCATCAAGTAAATACACATCTCCCCGTGAGGCATCATAATTAAATGAAACTTTGGTTTTATTGCACTTTTTACTACATATAGTTTCTATAGCTTCACCAGTCAACGCTATCAGAAAATGCTTAGATTTTAAATTTCTCAATAGACTTAATTGTTTTGATTCAAATGCAGTTAAATTAGTTTTTTCCTTAAGTTTCCCAAAAACTCGTTCTATTGCTTTAGAAAGAGTATAACAGAAAATAATATGACGTCCTTTTACTTTATTGAATACATCATTATATAGATTTCTATTTTCAAAAATATAATTTTTACCTCGATTAGCAGAGCTAAAATCACCGTGAAACGCTAATATTGGCTGAGCAACTTGTTCTATACCTAGTTTTGATGAAATATTTGAAAAACCTCGTTTGAAAGAATACTTATGCTTAAGTCCCTCCAATTCTTCTTTTATTCTTTTTTGCTCAGCACTGTTACTATATTGATCCCAGGTCGTTATTACATTTTGTGAATTATTATATTTAACAATTTCTTCAATTGTAGCCGAGTCACTGGTCTCAATAACCTTACATAACACTTTAACTTTCTTTAATTTATTAATATCCGAGACTGATCCTAGGGAACCTGTAGTCTGCGCTCCATTTATAATTGATAAACCATTAAGATAAATTCCACTCTGTAACCCATTAACTGTCCAAGGCTCTATTTTAGTAGTTAGTATCGTTATTCCGTTATTGTATATTAAAAAGTTATCTGCCTTTTGCTCTGCCGTTCGTTTTATATCACTATTAATTTTTCTCTTTTTTGTAATTCCTAAAAAGCCTCGATAATTTGTCGAAAATAAGTCATCCCCATGCTTGTTGAACATTTCCCATAACCAAATGCCTGGAACTAATAACACCATGGACTTCCACGTGCTATTTTCCTCTTCTAACCCAACCACAGCTGGGCATTCAATTCTGTCAACTACAACTAATGATTGACTTTGAGCTAAATACAGTTTCTCAATATTCTGTACTCCTAGCTCCTTGCAGATTATCTCTACATCTTTTAATCTTTCAGAAATAAATTTTCTTGTCGTTTCTAGCTCACAAAATACATTATCTGATTCTGCACAATTATGTACGTAGAGAAGTTCTATTCTATCTATTTCATTCTCTTTAATAGCTTGACGACATTGTTGTATTATTGACTGTAATTTTTGCGGGACCATATTCAAGTCTCCATCCAACAACCAAGCTGCCGCCGTGTTTAAATCTGATGCTTTATTAGCAGGTGCTATCTCCTTGAAAGTTGACGTTTTTGAAAAATACCCTTGGCAGAGCGTAATCCTTTTTAAGTCCATATCCAAACGAATAAAGTCAATCTTCCTATCTGAAGATCGGTCAGTCAAACTCTCTTTTTCAAGCTGCTCTAAGTCAGGAAAATCCAAATATAAACCCATTGACCAAAGTAAATGGGCGTTTCCCATACTATATTTACTTATCAACTCCGTTTCATCGGCAAACGCATCTATATGGTTCATTATATTCCCTCCCTTTCAACAAAATTTAGCTATAATTTAAGGTTTCTATATCCAACATATTTTTCCTTTTTTCTTTATTTTAAAATCGAGTAGGAAGTGGCGACACACTGCCATCTTCATATCAGAACTATAAAAAATGTACTCCTTTCCATCCTCTCCTTTAATCATTCCATATGATTTATCATTATGTGGAAAGTCTGATGAGAGGAATATCACTACTCCGCTTGGCATCAAATCTCCTCCGTTTCAACATATGCTTGAAAGCCTTCAACTTACTTCTATAAATATAAAGTTAGATACAATCACCATATTTCCTCTAAGAAAGCCAAAAACCTTTATGCTTTTGGGGCACAGAGCTTCTAGATTTGCGGACCATTTTGCGGACCATTTCGCATTATAACCACCTGTCCTTATTAGACAAGAAAATAACAATAGCCCTTAAAACCCTTGATTTTACTAACTCTCTGACACTGCCTAAAAAAATGGTTACATAAAAACTCCAATTCCCAAGCCGTGGGTCGAGGGTTCGAATCCCTTTACCCGCTCCAGTTTTTT
>MTLC01004071.1_pt1 | contig 29936 bp, 27 predicted proteins | sample 1982451 | NCBI WGS metagenome assembly MTLC01 (sample SAMN05710165, study PRJNA340218) | biofilm metagenome | isolation source: sample SPH anode biofilm adapted to +100 mV | place: USA | collected 2012-02-03 | reverse complement strand
ATTTATCTACCTTTCAACTACATTAAAGCATCACTTTTGACTATTAAGCCGATAATTATTTGTTTATTTGGGGTAAAATTAAAAAAGTGCTCAAATAACTTTGAACACTTTTTCTATTGTATTATAATTTTCTAAAGCGCAGTAAATTGTCTAACAGCTGCGGCGGGTATTTTAACTGCTCTCATTCCAGAAAGAACGTGATGGTACCTTCTGCCTACATATCCATTCCAATAATCTGCATAACTAATATAAGCACCGTTTGTATTCATTATTTGTAAATCGCCAACAATATTTCCGGCATTGTCTATTACTTTTATTTTATAATCTAATCTTGCATATCCTGCTGAATTGTATATGGATTTTTTCACTACTACAGGTATCCATCCGGTAGTTTCACCAAAAGAAACGGGTTTCCCAATATTAGTCCAATCGCTTTTTAAAATAACAACTCCTTTATCATCATATTTCATTGGATATTGGTATTGATATTGAATTTTTAATGAAGTAGGTACACCTGAGGTTTCATAGAGGAAATTATAAAATTTTATCCAAGCTGTTGAGTCGGTATTTGCCGTCACATTAGTAGTGTAAGGAAACCCATTGTCAAAAATAATTGGTGGCTTAGAAAAATCATAAACAAATATGTTTTGCTTCCCTAATTTCAGGTCACAATTTTGGTCATATATTACTTTCAAATTATCTGTTTTCTTACCCAAAATGTATATGTTCTTATACATTTTTATATTATTATTCCCCACGTTAGTGGTAAAGAATTTTCCAACAGAACCATTTGGTATAGCATTATATGTGCTTAAAGGGGCTGTGGAATTGGTGTATAATTGTCCATTAATTTCTACTCTTGTAATAATATTACTGTCATTTACAATTACAGGGGCATAGGTGTGGAGCTGAAATTCAGCCAATTCACCGATTGCTCTTGAATTGTATTCTACTACATTTTTTTCACAAGCTAATAGTCCAATCATCAATAGGATTGTTACTATTATATATTTTGTTATTCTCATACTAAAAATATATTATTATTTAATTATATACTAATTAATAGTCTTTGGCATGTCGCCGGGATACACAAACCAAGGTTTGGACGTTTGATAATTATCCGCAGTTCCAGAAATAGGGGTAAGTATACCTAATGACGCTTTATTCCACATATACTCTGAATTATAACGTGGACGCATACGATAAGCCGGTGAACCGCCATTGGTGGTTATGTCATATTTTCCCCCTCTGTCTTGAACTTGCGCAGGGAGTAAATACAGCCCTTTGAATACCTTAGAGTCATCAGTATCCCATTTCTGTTGTACTGAATACTCTTCCCAGCCGTTTCCTTTTTTAGGATAATCTCCGGTGTATTGAATGTCATAATTATATTTTCTCATATCCACCCACGCTTCTGAAGCTCCCCAAGGATAGAGTGCTACCCATTTTTGCATCATTATGTGTGATAATGTGAGGTCTGAACTACTTAATCCATTAACATACGGACCTGCAATGTATTCATTGGCTAGTTTAACAAATAAGGACTTCTCTACTTTATCCCCGCCTTGTGGTTTACCAATGGCAGTAGGCGCTTTTATGTGTTTTGCTGTAAAGTCAAGATCTGCTTTTACGGCATCTTTAAAGGCTTGTAACGCATTTACCTTATCACCCATTTTATAATATGCTTCAGCCAAGCACAATTTTACCTCTGCACAAGTTGTGAGAATATAAGGCGCTTCATCATGATATAACCATCTTCCTTTTCCATCATGTACATCACCTATATATTCTGATGTTTTTAGTCTTCCATAATAAGTTGGAGCTGTTCCTACAGGACCAGTAGCAGAGGTAAATGAACCGCCATAATACTTATGCGCTTTTACACTGTCTGCGTTTGTGATATAATTATAATTCGGGTCACTGGTAGTACCTAATTTCACAGTTACCCGTGGGTCATAGTGCCCTGTTAATTTTACTAATGTATCACAAATAATTTGCTTATCGGCTAGTTCATAAGGATAATATGCGTTTTTTATTGTTTTCAATATTTTTTTGCCAGTGGCTTGGTCATATTTAGGAACGGTTCCGGTCATAACTTGTATGGCATAGTCATGTTGAAAATATGTATATGATAGGTTTTTTCTTGCGGTTCCCCAATAATTATTATAGTCAGCATAAGGTGAAGACTGTGAACCTCCTGCTATGGTTACCGTGGCATCATCGTCAGAGGTTTGAAAAGATTGTGCCGCCGCATCTACAAGTTCTTGAGCATATTTGGTTTTGAAATCGCTCTTATTAGATAAAGAAGCCAAATTACGCACAATGACTGCATAAGCAAATTTAATCCATTTACTTTTATCGCCTTTGTAAATAAAATCATTAGCAGAGATCTTATTACCATAGTTGTGGTCGTCTGTTTTTTTCAAATACTCGATAGACTTGTATGCCCATTCTCTTACTTGGGGATATACATCATATTGGTAATCATAATCGTGAGATAATCTACCTGCTTCAAAAGCTTGCTTCATAGGCACCTCACCATACGTTTTTGTAAGTAAATCCCAAGAATAAGCTTTTATAGCCAAGCCGATTCCCGCTAAAGTCCAATCTTCCGCAGTTACTGATTGGTTAATAAGATTTTCCAAATTCATCCCTTGTAGGAAATAAACCACCCGCCAAATCTCACCTGCCGCATCACTTGCGCCAAGGTATGAGTGTGCTCCAAAAGCGCTGTAAGTGGAGGTGGTTCCTTGCATTTGAGTTAATAAATCAAATGCTCTATTATCCCAATATATTCCTTGATATGCTTGTTGTATGCCTGCAAGGTATAAATATCCCTCAACTTTATCCGGGGCATCTACATTTTTATTGACATCTAGATAATTATCACACCCAATAAACGTGAGTAAAATTATCAATATAATAAAACTTATTTTTTTCATGTTGATTAATTTAAAAGGTATTAATTAAATGTTAAGTTAAAACCGATGGATATTCCTCTGGGGCTGGGTAGTGACCATACATCATATCCTTCACCACCTGTACCACCGGCAGATGCAGACACCACATTACCGGCAGCGTCAATTCCGGAGTAATTCGTTAGTATGAAGAGGTCGTTGCCTTGCACGAATATATCGGCAAAAGAGAGTATTTTCAAATTTTTAGTAAGAGAGCCCGGTAAACGATAGGAAACACGCAGCTCTTGTAATCTGAGATAATTCACATTTTTCTCTACCCAGTCTTCATCAGCGCCCGCATATACCGAAGCACCATAAGTTCGGTAATCTACTGCTATATTATTCGGGGTAGGATTGGCTGTATTTTCATTCCCATCTTTCAGTACGCCGTTAAAAATAATCGGTCCTCTTTCTCTAAGATTTACAGATTCAATACTTGTACCCGTTGACATCATTGTTCTTTTTGTGCCGTTAACCACTGTCGCTTTATATCTTCCGGCTAAAAGCGCCGACAATCGAACTCCCTTATAGCTTAAAACGGTAGAAAACCCATAACGTAACAAAGGTTCCCTATCTCCTAATACGCTCCACTTATTAGTTTCGGTAAGCGGTAGTCCCGTGGTGGGGTCAATCAAAATTTGTCCGGCATCGTTTCTTTTATAAGCTAATCCCGTAATAGTAGATACAGGATTTCCTACGATGATTCCATTTCTTAGGTTTCCTGATGCCCAAGTATATGGGTTATAGTATTCTGCTACATTTGCAGGTAAATCTACTACCTTAGAGCCTGTATGTGATGCGTTAAATCCTACATTCCACTTTAGACCATTACTTTGTCTTATGATGTCGGCGTCAATATGCCATTCCCATCCCCAAGTATTAAATGTCCCCACATTCATTGTGTTTAACACGAATCCTGTAGCATAACTTAATCTGAAATTCTTAACAATCTGCTCAGAACAATGAGTAGCGAAATAGGTAAAGTCGGTTGCAATACGGCTGTCAAAGAATTTTGCTTCAAATCCTATTTCACGTGAAGAAGTCATTTCCGGCTTTAAGTTTTTATTCGGGCCTGTAAAGTCATATTTAAATCCACCACCTGTTAAATTGGTAGGTATTAGTTGAGGATCAATTTCAAGTGGTCCGGCATCACGTCCTACTCTTGCCCAAGTGGCTCTCAGTTTCAGATAATCCATTGTTTTATTGTTCTTCAAATTACCTAATTCTGTTACCACAAAAGAACCTTCCACCGCAGGATAGAAATAAGAGTTATTTTCTTTTGGGAGTGTGGATGACCAGTCATTTCTTCCTCTTAGTGTTAAAAAAGCGAGGTTATTATATCCAAACTCAAACTGCCCGGATATTGCTTGTATTCTTCTTTTTGTTGTTCTTTGCGAGCCGGTCACCGTAGCCGGAGTAACATTATTAATCGACTGCATATCCGGGATGATAAACTTAGAGCCTGCTGTAATAACCTGAGTTACACCATTCTCTAATTGGTGATAGCCTAACTGTGCGGAAAAAGTAAATTTATCATTAAAAAAGGAATTATTATAACCCGTAAGTAAGTTAAGAGTGGGATTTGAAAAATTAGACTTGGTTAAATTATAATATCCATCTCCTAAATTATTATTCGAATAATAAGGGTGTTGAGAAATAATGAAATCCTGCATAGCAACATCCCAACCCAATACTGCTCTTAAAAATAAATTTTTAATATTTACAGTAGAAGAAGTGGTAATAAGAAAACGGTTGGAAGTGTCATAATATTTATTTTTATACAACCCGAACATAGGATTTAACAGATCCGTATCGGTATAATAATCTGGCATTCTCATGCGAACTCCATCACTTGCGTAATAGTTCGACATATCATCTACAATGGGCCATCTCATTGCCATATACAGTGGACCGTCCGTACCTTTCATTACCTTATTGTTTTTTGTATTGGTATACTGCATATTCGCTTCAAAGGCTAACCATTTGGTTATTTGAGATTTTCCGGACAAAGATAAATTTAATCTATCATACGAGGTGGTTTTGACTACTCCCTGCTGACCTAAGTATGAAAAACCAGCTCTCATAGTACTTTTATCGGTTCCCGCGTCAATTGATAAATTGTGTTTATTTGTAAAACCTGTTTGAAAAACGGAGGAAATATTATCGTACAAGGTAGTACCTTCAGGATAGAGTCCACCATAACGACTGGTATAATAGTAATTTGTGGTACCATAAGCGCCATTTGCATATTTTTGCTGAATTTCGGGATATCCGTAAGAATTATCCCATCTAAACGTATTACTGTAAGTTATTTGTCCTTTTCCGGCTCTACCTTTTTTAGTAGTTATAATAATAGCGCCATTTGATGCTTCAGAACCATAAAGGACTGCTGCAGCGGCACCTTTTAATACGGTCATTGACTCAATATCTTCCGGATTGAAATCATTTCCTCGGGAGGAAAAATCCAAATTATTGCTTCCTAACGAGGCTTTACCAAGAGTCGAAGCATCAAAAGAACTATTATTCATTGGAATTCCATCTATCACGTATAAGGGCTGATTATTTCCTGAAATTGAGGTTACACTTCTTAGAACTACTGTATTTGATGCGCCGGGAGCACCGCTGGATGAGATGACATTCATCCCTGAAACACGTCCTTGCAAAGCGGAAATAAAATTATCTCTACCGGATTCTATAATATCCGAAGCTTTTACATTTTGAGCAGAAGAACCCACTGCACGTGCTATACGCTTCATTCCAAATTCTGCCGTAATTTCTACATCTTGTAAAGTTTTAGCATCATCTTTTAGTACGATTGAAAATTGAGTTTTATTCTCAATAGGAATAATTTGTTTTACATATCCTATGGAACTAACTACCAGATTTTTCGCCTGATTGTTAATAGCGATTGAAAATCTTCCATTTACATCGGAACTTGATCCAATACCGGAACCTTGGACTACTACACTCGCCCCAACAATGGGGTCACCCTTTTCGTCTACCACAGTACCCGTAATGCGGGTCTGCGCGAAAGCCATTCCTGAACTGATACAGAACAGGAGCAAAAGTAATTTGAATTTGTTTTTCATAGATTTTACATCCATTTGATTAATTAGAAATGTGTTGATATAGATTTTTTAATAAAAGATAGCATTTTAAAATTATTTTAGGGTCAAATGTAAACAATTAATTCATAAAAACACTCACAATAAATGAATTTAACACAGATATTTATACAAAAAAATCACGAAAGAGACCCTTTCGTGATTTTCAATCGTGTGCAGTTATTTTATCTTTTTTTCTTAAAAAATTCTTGCATCAACTTCTTGCATTCATCTTCTAGAATACCTGAAATTATTTTGGTCTTTGGATGAAGAGAATGAGGCGCGAAACGTGTAAAGCCTCGCTTTTCATCTATGGCACCGTAAACTAACTTTCCCAATTGCGACCAAGCGATAGCTCCTGCGCACATCACACAAGGTTCTACGGTTACATAAAGGGTGCATTCGTTCAGGTATTTTCCGCCGAGAAAATTAGCGGCTGCGGTAATTGCCTGCATTTCGGCATGGGCGGTAACGTCCGTGAGCGTTTCGGTAAGATTGTGACCACGCGCGATAATTCTACCCTGGCATACCACCACAGCGCCCACAGGGACTTCGTCTCGCTCAAAGGCTTTTTCAGCTTCGAGCAGCGCTTGACGCATAAAGGTTTCGTGTTCTGAGTTTTGAGGTTGGAGTTCCAAGTCGCTTGATTTAAGAAATTGTTATTGAGATAAACGTTTCGAGAAAATAGATGGTGAACCGAGGTTAGGAAATCATCGATCCCAAGAAGAATATCGACGGTTAGGAAACCGTCGATCCCAAACCGAACAGGACTTATTCTACATCCTCTTCCACCACCAAATTATCAATGATAAACAGTTGACGTTCGGACGTGTTTTTGCCCATATAAAATTCCAGCAGATCGCTTACGGCGTCTTCTTTTTTTAGGGTTACTTGGTCCAAGCGGATGTCTTTTCCTATAAAATGCTTGAATTCATCGGGCGAAATTTCTCCCAGCCCTTTGAATCGGGTAATTTCGGGATTGGCGCCAAGGCGGGCGATGGCGTTCACACGCTCTTCTTCCGAATAACAATAAACGGTTTCTTTCTTATTACGCACGCGGAAAAGCGGCGTTTGAAGAATGTACACGTGTCCTTTTTTAATTAAATCCGGAAAAAATTGCAGGAAAAACGTGATGAGCAGCAGGCGTATGTGCATGCCGTCCACATCAGCATCCGTGGCTACTATGACTTTATTATAACGAAGTCCTTCAATGCCATCTTCAATGTTCAGCGCGGCTTGCAGCAGGTTAAACTCCTCGTTTTCATACACTATCTTTTTGGTCAGCCCGTAACTGTTTAGCGGTTTTCCGCGGAGGCTAAACACTGCCTGTGTGTTCACATCGCGGCTTTTGGTAATGGAGCCACTTGCGGAATCGCCCTCGGTAATGAAAATAGAGGTATTGCCGATGGCTTCGTTTTTAACTTCGTCTTTTGTAAGCGCATCGTTAAAATGTAAGCGGCAATCGCGCAGTTTTTTATTATGCAGGTTTACTTTTTTGGCACGTTCGCGGGCTATTTTAGTTACACCGGCGATGGCTTTACGCTCTTTTTCCGATTCCTGAATTTTTTGCAATAATGTTTCTGCCGCATCGCTGTTTCTATGTAGGAAGTTATCCAGTTCTTTTTTGATAAAATCGGAAATAAATTTGCTGACGGAAAGCCCTTCCTTATTCACATCGCGCGAGCCGAGTTTGGTTTTGGTTTGGCTCTCAAAAACAGGTTCTTCCACTCCGATGGCTATGGCGGCAATCATTCCGTTTCGGATGTCAGTAAACTCCATATTTTTGCCGTAAAACTCTTTGATGGTACGCGCCACAGCCTCACGGAAAGCGCTCTGGTGCGTGCCGCCCTGCGTGGTATGCTGTCCGTTTACGAATGAGTAATACTCTTCGCCGTATTGGTCGCTGTGGGTAAAAGCTATTTCTATATCTTCCGATTTCAGGTGAATGATGGGGTAAAGCGGCTCTGCGGTCATATTTTCGTTCAGCAAATCGGTCAATCCGTTTTTAGAGAGGATTTTTTTGCCGTTGAAATGGATAGTCAGCCCCGTATTCAGGTACGAGAAGTTCCGAAGCATGGTTTCCACAAAGTCGTCTTTGTATTGATAATTTGGGAATAGCTCGTGGTCCGGTTCAAAAACCACCATAGTACCATTACTTTCTTTCAAGTTTGATAAATCTTCCTCATAAGCAAGTTTTCCCTTTTCAAAATAGGCGCGTTTGGATTTGCCGTCTCGGAAACTTTGCACGGTGAAATAGGCGGAAAGCGCGTTTACCGCCTTGGTTCCCACACCATTTAATCCCACGGATTTTTTGAATGCCTGGGAGTCAAATTTCCCTCCCGTATTCATAATGGAAACAGCTTTTACCACGCTGTTGAGGGGAATGCCGCGTCCATAGTCCCGCACCGATACGGTGCCGTTTTCTATTTTTATTTCGATGGTTTTGCCGAAGCCCATTCGGTATTCGTCTATTGAGTTGTCAATTACTTCTTTAAGCAATACGTAAATACCGTCGTCGGCGTGTGTACCATCGCCCAATTTTCCTATATACATCCCCGGGCGACGACGCACGTGTTCAAGCCCCTCTAAGGTTACAATATTGCCATCGCCGTAATTTGTTTCCGCTACACTGATTAATTCGTTTGTTTGTTCCATTTATGATAAAAAAATACTTGATTGTTACCGGACAGGTCATGACCTTCCTCTACGTGATGATTTTCAAAAAAATGCTTATTTATCTTGCAATCCATCCTTCGGGATTAACTACGGATTTGCCGTTATAAATCTGAAAATAAAGTTCGGTTTTTCCGTTTTCATCGTCGGAATAGATTTTTCCGAGAGGTTGTTTTGAACTTATTTTTTGGTCGTTATGAACGTAAATGCTTGAAAGCCCGCCATATACAGTCCGGTAATTCCCGTGCTGAACAATTACCGCGTTTCCGCCGCCGGGAATACTGAAAATAGATTTTACAACACCATCGTACACGGCACGAGCATTGGTTCCCGCAGGCGATTGAAAATAAGTACCCTTATTATTGATGGTTACATGGCGTAATACGGGGTGTGGCTGTATGCCGAAACGACCACTTACGGCGCCTCTGTCCACGGGCCACGGAAGGCGTCCACGGTTGCGCTCAAAGTTTCCGCTGAGCAGACTTTCTTCACGGGTAAGCGCTGAATAATCTTCGGTAACTTGGGGTTTTGCCTCAATTTTTTGGTTTTCAATTTTGGCTATCTCTGCGGTGGATTTTTTCTCTACCTCGGCAATTTCTTTTTTGGATTTTCCGGCTGCTTGCGCTTCCTGGCGTGCTTTCTCGGCGGCGCGGCGAGCGGCAACTAAGGCTGCTTTGCGTTCTTGCTCGGCTTTGCGCACACGCTCGGCTTCCCGTTTTTTTGCTTCTTCGGCTTTACGGCGCGCTTCGGCTTTGCGGCGTTCTTCGGCTTTGCGTATTTCCTCCGCGATGATGCGTTCTATTTTAGCGTTTATTTCGTTTACTTTTTGGCGATGTTTTTGATATTCTGCTGAGAGATTTTTTTCTTTTTTTTGTAAATCAGTCAGAACAAGGGTTTCATTCTTTTGGTCACGTTGCAGTTTTGCGGTTTCTACTTGCTTGGCTTTTACGGCTTCTACTTTGGAATTTTTGTGGCTTCCGAGACTGTCGGTTTTTTGTGTAAGTTGCTTTTGAATGTCTTTTATTCTGTTTCCTTGTTGCTTTTCGTACGCGGTATATTCGCCCAAGTAACGTAAACGGCGCATACTTTGATCAAAATTTTCGGCGGAGAAAATAAACATTATTTTAGAATAGACATTGCGGTTGGTTTGCGCTTTTTGGATAAGCCGGGTGTAATCTTTTTTCAGTCTTTCAAGGTCCTTTTCCAATACGGCTTTTTCGCCGGATAGCTTATCAATTTTATTATCCAATACATTTATTTCAGTGTTATAGTTGTTTATCAACGCTTTACGTTCCTGTACGCCTTGCTGAATGATGTTGATTTTTTTCAACGATTGCTTTTCGTTTTTTTGTGTTTCGCGTAACTGCCGATTGGTTTGTTCCAGCTTTTTCTGAATTTCTCGCCGTTCTTTTTTCAGTTGTTCCACCGTTTGAGCATTGATAGGAAGCGCCCAGAAACTTACGCATAAAAGGAAGAGGATATATAACGTTTTTTTTGTCATTGTTAATTGTTTTTTTAGCCCACAAAGGCTCAAAGGACACACAAGTTTAGATAATATTTTTCATTTTTAGTGTAATATTTCCAATATTATAAGAATATACCGAAGAGGGTAAAAATGAAAAAATAAGATTATCTGTTTTTTTTACGCCACTCTGGTCAATGGATGTTACTAATGCGGTTTCAAATTTATTGGCTTTGCAAAATTGAATTAAACTTTTTAACCCCTGAGGTTTATCAAAATAGCGATTGCTCCATTTTATTTCAACGCCCCAAACAGGTTTGTATTTTTTGTCATCGACTAAAACCAAATCCACTTCTCCTTCGTTTCTTCCATCTTTCCAGTGGGCATAGGTTAAATCTAATTTTTCACGATGCATCCACTGAGAAAGTACGGCGGTTTCTACCATATTTCCCATTTCGCTGTCAGTTTCGGATATGGGCGAAAACAGGGCTGTTCTTAACGAAGGATTGGTCAAATATACTTTGAAACTGGTTATCCTTTTTAAGCGTTTGGCGTTTACATCTATCTTATTGAGTACTTTTATAAGAAAAGCGGCTTCAAGATATTCCAAATATTTTTTCAGTGTATCTTTTTGGATGCCACTTTCTTTGCTGATTTTTTCGTAAGAAAATTCGTTACCCGTGTTATAAGCGATGTAAGTGAAAAACCGATTTAATTCCTGCACATCTCTGATTCCATATAAACTTGGCAAATCCCGCAACAGCACTTTGTCTACAATGTCATTCTTAATATATCTCCCCATATCGCTTTGTATTTTTTCCGATAAAACGACTTCCGGATATCCACCAAAATTTAAGTAATTTACAAACTCTTTATTAAATGCTTTTATATCGTGTGTAAGATAATAAGGCATTTGTTTCTCACCGTATATAATTTTACCTTCGTAAACGAGGTGATTCAAATTTTTAAGATGAATATATTCCTGAAAAGTAAGTGGCGGCAACATAAAATCGGTAAATCTACCGGCGCCACTTTCGGCGCTATGCCATTTTAAGGCTGCCGCCGCGGAACCGGATACTATAAATTTAGTTTCGGGATAAGAATCTACCAATACTTTAAGATGTCGCTCCCAATCTTTCAAATATTGTATTTCATCAAAAAAGACATAACTTCCCTTTAAATTATCTTGATTCAACGATTTTTTACAAAATGTTAAAATGTCATCAAGGCTCAGGTGTACATAAATAGGATTATCAATACCGATGAAAAATATTTTTTGTGGATTTACGTTTTCTGCTAAAAGTTGCTGTATACTATGAAATAGCATAACTGTTTTCCCTACCCGTCTTGGACCCATCAACACTACTGCTCTGCGAACATTTTTTTCTGCCACATAGGGATAAAAGATGTTGAAATACAGCCTTTTAGACATACAACTATACGTTTCAGGCGCCCGCTTATTAATCCACCACGGATTTTCATAACGTAATCGTTCTATTATTTTCTCTGTCGGAATAAGATTTAAATTGCTCATAAAATTTCTTATTTTTGCAAAAATAGTAAAAATAAAAAGAATTAAAACTGTCTATATTCCTTTTTTTAAAACTTGCAATGAAAAATATGTAAGGAAACAGTATTTTCATATACAACTTACTTCCGAAACATATCATTCAAATCTCCGCGTGTGTAGCGAGATAAGTTGGTAGGTTTCAGCGTAATGGGGTCATTGAATTTAATTCGTTGGATATTAAAATTAAACGTGCCTTTTATCTCACCGTTGTCTTCCAGTTTTATCCATACCTGGCGTGGAAAGGTCATATCGTCCGCTGTTTGAAAATCGGAATAGGTAGTAGTCATTACGTAATTGTAGTCTATCGCTTTGATAATCACTTCACCTATACGGTTAAGAAGCGCGTCGTCCAATTTTATTTGCTGGGTGGTTTTTTCGCCTGAGGCAAGTAAGGTATGAGAGGCCGGCGAGCCGTCTTTCCACACGAAATCCGCGGGAACAAAGGCTTTTTTCTCTACCATAAACAAGCGGTTGCTCATGAGTGATTGTATGGTTTCATAATTTATCGCCAACCCGAAATGGTTTTTAAAATAAGCGTAGGTGTTTTCAAAAAACCGTTTGTTCATTTTATCGATGATGACAAATCCACGCGGGGTCATTTCCAACTTAAAAAGTTCAATGCCCATAAACGGCATAATGGAAATGTGTATGGCTGAATCCGTAACCATCTGACACACTGCGCTCATGGTCATCTGTCGCCCTTTAAAATCCACATCGAGGCTGATTTTATTGGCGTTACCTGTGGTGAAACTCGGCTGGCTTTGCTGCAAGGTGTTGATTATTTCAGCAGTAGTAACGGTTTCTGCCAATGGTTTGGCGGGCGGTAAGGGTGATTGCACCGCTTTTTTGGCTGTGCCGCAACTTGCAAGAAACAGCGCGGAAAAGATGAACGCTTTTATCCCAAAATGGATGTTGTTTTTTTTAAAATTGAATGTTATCATCTTGATGTTTGTTTTTTTAGTTTGAAAGGTTTGTAACGAGGGTGGATAAACCGATTGGTTGGGACGTTTTTCGGTATTTTTTCAACGGTTGGGAAACCGTTGTTCCCAAGGGAAAGAAACTTCGTTCCAAATCCACAAATTACATTTTTTTCTTTAACTCTTCTATTTTCGTTTTCAATTCTTTGTCTTTTTTGCCGGAATCATACGCTTTTTGCCACATTTCCAAGGCTTTTTCTTTTTCGCCCATTGCCAATAGAATGTCGCCGTAATGTTCAAGAATAACCCCCGGTTCTTGCTCTTTGTCTTTGGGCAGATTATCTACGGCTTTTTGAATATATAATTTCGCTAACGAGTAATTTCCTTGCTGGTAAAGAATCCAAGCGTAGGTATCCAAATAGGTGCTGTTTGTAGGCTCTTGTTCTACGGTTTTGGCGCTCATACGCTCGGCTTTGCGCAGGTCTTTTTTTTCTTCGGAAAGAAAATACGCGTAATTATTCATCACATAAATATTTGACGGATAATAAGTAAGCGCTTTTTCATAGAGTTCAAACGCTTTATCTTTTTCCTTCATTTTATAATAAACATCCGCCATTTGCGCGTATAAGTTGCTCATAACCATGGGGTTGTTTGTTTCCACATTTTTCAGCGCCATTTGGTTGGTTTTAATGGCTTCATCAAATTTTCCTTGCTGATATAGGGCTATGGAACGATAAAAATAAAACTGCGGGACTTCCGGTAACTGTTTGAGCGCTTTTTCCGTGAGTTTAATAACGCCTATGGTATCATTTTTATCGGATAAGATGTTTAGTGAATTGAGCCAAGCCTGTTCGTTTTTCGGGTTGATGTTAATCACGCTTTCCAGCTCAGACATGGCTTCGGTATTTCTTTTCTGATGTTGTAAGAAGAGCGCATAATACATGTGCGCTTTTTCATCCATCGGATACATATCTACCAAAATCTTAAACATATTTTCTGTTTCAGCCAGTTTTTCGTCGTTGTAGAGCAGTTTTTGCACGTATTGTCCCAAAATATCCATTTTAGTGTCCGCGGGCAGTTGCGGACTTTTCAAAGCGGAAACAATGGCATCCTCGGCTTTTTCTTGCTGATTTTTTTGTTTATAATAATTTGAGAGTGAAACATATATGTAAGGATTTGACGGGTCGGCTGTCAATACATTCTGATATATTTCGTAGGCTTTTTCGGGCTGTTTGAGTTCCAGCAACACATCGCCTTTGAGTACCTGATAACGTGTTTCTGTGGGGAATTTATTTATCAGTTTATCAATTTCGGCAATGGCTTTGTCATTTTTATTAAGCGCGGCGTAAAGCTGAAACTTCTGGAATGAAAGGTACTCGTTGATACCGCTAAACATTTCCAGTTCATCCAATGCTTTGGCGGCTTTTTCATATTCGCCCGTTTGCTTGTAGAGCGAAGCGAGCATCGTGAAAACTTCCTCTTTTTCGGGGAAACGTTTCTTCACTTCCAATGTTTGAGTGATGGCATCTCCCAATTTTTCCCGCGCGGTAAGCATAGATATGTATTGCACCTGATACCACCAATTTTGCGGGCTGGCTTTGGCTGCTTTATGGAATGCCTGAAGCGCTTGAGCGCCTTTATCCAGACGGGTATAAAGCATGCCTAACTCGCTTTGCACGGCGCCGTTGGAAGCGTCTATGTTTTCACACATACGCAGTGCTTCCATTTGGGAGTCATATTGTTCCAAATTTTTCCGGCGCGCCGCTTCAAAAAAGTAGTAATCAAAGCGGTTCTGCTCGTCTGCCGACAAAACAACGGGAGGGGAAGTTTCCACTATCGCTTTTTTAGAAACCGTACAAGCGGAAACTCCTGTGAGAAGCGTAATGACGAGGAAGATGTATTTTATTTTTAGCATTTTGCAGATTAATTTATTGATAAAGCCGACAAACTGCAAATCAGTTAGTCGGCAACTGCCTTAAAGTGTTTAATTAGGCAGAAGCGTCTGTCAGCCCGAACCGGCGCTAATGTTTTCCGGTGTGTCCGAAACCGCCCGTGCCTCGTTCCGTTTCGTTTAGGTTTTCCACTTCTTCCCAATCGGCTTGGGCGTGCCGGGCTATGACCATTTGGCAAACACGTTCGCCGTCGTTTATCATAAAAGGCTCGTTGGATAAGTTGACCAGTATCACGCAAATTTCGCCCCGATAATCGGCATCTATCGTGCCCGGCGAATTTAAAACGGTAATTCCTTTTTTTATTGCCAAACCGCTACGCGGACGTATCTGCGCCTCGTAACCTTCCGGTAGTTCAATGTATAAGCCTGTGGGTATCAATTTTCGTTCCAAAGGTTGAATTTCTACTGGTTCGGATAGATTGGCGCGTAAGTCCATTCCGGCGGAGAAAGCGGTGGCATATTCCGGAAGTGGGTGTTTTGATTGGTTTACTATTTTGATTTTCATTACTTCTAAACTATTCTAACACACAAATAAAAACATTATGCAAAAATACTATTAAAAATCAAAACGGCTTAACAAACTTTGTCAAAGATTTAAAACTTTGGTAAAGTTTAAAAGTAAATAAGTCGCCCTTATCATCTAAGCACGACTTATTTTCGTATAATAGTTTGTATCGTTTATGAAATTGTTTTATCCTCTATAATGGCATCCGGCGCGTTATTTTTCACAGAATCTATACCATTTTCACAAGAAGATTTACTTTCATACATTTCACTTTTACCTATAATTTGTCCGTTACTGGCTTTCAAATTAAAATAGGTTTTTCCGTTACTGGATTCTTTTCTTTCAAACTTGTTATCTTCCAAACTATTCTTTCTTACAGATTCAATACCGCTCATACAACTTGATTTGGCGCTATATCCTTCGCTTGACAGTATGGTTTGTCCGTTTCCGGCTTTCAATGAAAACTGGTATTCGCCGTCTTTACGCAGAGTTACAACAAATTTTCCCATAACAATTAACGTTTTTTGAAATAATTATTAAACCACGGGTTCCAAGTATTGAGCATAAGAATATCCTTGCTCGCCATCGTTGGTACGTACCAACCACCATTGTTCGCTAGATTTGCTGAGCAAAGTAATTACTTCGCCTTTTGCGGCTTTCCCTACAATGGGTTGATCTGTTCCGGGACCTTTACGTATGTTCAGGTTGCTTTCTTGAGTAATGACACGCACTTTTCCGCCTTCTGAAACCGCTGCGTTTACGTCAAGCACTAAATCGCCGGCTTGGAAATTAGGGTCAATGCTTTCATAAATAGCCCAAAGTTTGTCTTTGGCTTCACCGCTAGGCACTTCGCCTTTGATGTAAAGTACACCGTTTTGTTCAGTTACCTGAAGTCCTGTAGCGCCTGATGTTTGCGCGGCGTCTACAATGGCTTTGTATTTATCTTGTAATGACATAGTTCCTATTATTTAATGGTAAGTTTGTTTTCTACTTTTACGGGTTTGAGAGCTTGTACTTTTTGCATTAATTTTTTCAAATCAGTTTTTTTAACTTCTCCAGTTAAGGTTACCACACCGTCTTTTACTTCGTAAGTAACTGTGGGATGGTCCTTTAAAGCGTCTTGAAGAGTAGAAATTAATGTGGCATCTTGCGCGCTGATAACGGGCGCGGGAGGTGTTACTGTAAGGCTGTTTACTACTGATTTAACGCCTTTTACGCTTTGAGCATCAGCGGCAATGGCAGCGCTTGTAGCTTCATCTTTCACTTCGCCGGTAAGGGTTACTACTTGTTTGGTTACACTTACTACTACGCCTGTGGCATCAGGGTTCGTGGCGATTTTTGTTTGTACGGCTTTTTGAATATCCGCGTCTTTGGGCGCGCAAGAGTTAAAACCAAAGGCGATAAACGCGGTTAAAACCAACATTGAAACGACTTTTTTCATTTTTTTTTGTTTTAAATTAGTTAATAAATTAAGGATTATTGTTTATTCAGATTATATAAGTTAATAACGCAGAAATACTGACATTTGTTTACGTAGCAAGGCGTTAATTTTATATTCTTCAAATAACAAAATCTGTTCCAAAATTTAAAAATATTAAAGTTTGATAAAAATATATTTAGTGATATGTGAAAAATGAGTTGGTATAAATAGCTATCAGCAGTCTTCCGAAATATCGGGAATCAGCCCATTTTTATAACGCTGAATATAAGCGTATTAAACCAAAAGTTAATTGCTGATAGCTAATACTTGACAGCTGAAACAAAACCAAGTTATTTTTTACACGTTACTTACCAATTTAATTGGAAATTTCAATGAAAAACTTTTTTTTCTTCCAACATAAATTTTAATAAACTATCTTTGTGGTTAATTTATTACACTCATAAAACTTTATTACCAATGAAAAAGATAATCAACACTACGCATGCCCCGGCGGCTATTGGGCCTTACAGTCAGGCTGTAGAAGCCAATAATACCTTGTACATTTCGGGACAGCTACCCATTAATCCGGCGGTAGGAAAAATTGAGGCAACCGATATTACGGCGCAAACCGAACAAGTTTTTGAAAATATCAGAGCCATTCTTACAGAAGCAGGGTATGAATTCTCCAATGTAGTAAAATCTACGGTTTTTCTTTCGGATATTTCTCATTTTGGGGGAATGAACGAGGTATATAAAAAATATTACCAAAGCGAGTGTCCGGCTCGGTCGGCTTTCGCGGTAAAAGATTTACCCATGGGTGCTATGGTGGAAATAGAAACTATAGCGGCAAAATAGGAAACGACGTGATTAATAACGTCTGATACCCGTGTTTTTTACGATATTTCTTATAAAAAGGTCTATTTTTAGACCTTTTTTATTTGATTTTTTCTACCTTTGTTTTCAAATTTAAATTATATTATTTATGAAAAAGAGTATGTTTCTTTTTGCCACGCTGGTTCTCTGCTTAAATGCTACCGCTCAGATAAAATTTTTCATGGAAGTTTCAGGGAACCATTCTCTACTCTCAAAGTCAGACAGGGTTTATACAACAGAGGTTCCTTCTGACGTTCCACAATATAAGATGATGCGCATAGATGAATATAAAAGTAGCTACACCAATAAACCAGGAGGAAATGTAATGGCGGGAGCCCAATATTCTTTCAGCCCCCAAATAAGTTTAGAATCCGGGATAGACTTTTGTATGATAAATTTTAAGCAAGATTTAATGAGTCAAACCGTGAATTTTTATTACGAAAAAGAGATGTCGCCTTCAATTTCACAAAGTCCCATATCACCTAAGGTTTCAAGTAGTTACACACAAAGTGATTTCAATCTTTTCTACTTAAATATCCCCATATCCGTCTTCTACCATTTTTTAGATGATAAATTGGCGGCGGGCGTAGGCATTGTTCCGGGATTTCTTATCACTTCTAAGGGTGGTTCTGCGGAAAGTTCTAACTTTAATAAAGGTAGTGTAGGCATGCAAGTACAATTACGTTACCGGTTTATGGACACATGGTGGATTACCGGCGCTTTTCAGGAATACAACTCTTACCTTTATCCTGAATCGGCAAAACAAAGTTTTTCCCGAAACAGACTGATAAAGTTGGGGTTAAGGTATGATTTTTAAGATATTACAAATTGTACTTCTTTAAAATAAAATCCTTTTATTTCTCCTGCTGAGGTTTCCAGAATCAGTTGACCGTCATCCTTTACACATACTATTTTTGCAGAGAATGATTCATCGTTTGGGAGTATGTAAGGGTGAAATCCGTCCTTGTGATAAAGACTTTCGGCATATTCCGCTTTCACGCTTTCGGGTGAAATCTCCCGGTACATTTTCATAAAATTATCCCGTATGTCTCTTAGTATTGGTTTTCGCCGGTAGGTTTTTCCGGTAATTTGCTTCAAAGAAACGGGATTCGGGATATTTTCCGAAAACTCGGTTTGGTTAATATTCAGCCCTACACCCATTACCGAATACCGGATAGCGCTTCCTTGCAATGAATTTTCAATTAAAATTCCACCTATTTTTTCATCTTTCCAATAAATATCGTTGGGCCATTTTATAGTAATGTGTTCCGTATATTTATCCAATGTTTTTTTTAGCGCGAGGCTGATGAGTTGGGAAATAATAAATTGCCCGTCGATGGAAATATGAGACGGATAAATAATTTTGCTGAAGAGTAGATTTTTCCCTTTTTGGGACTCCCATTTGTTGCCTTGTTGCCCTTTTCCGGCGGTTTGGAAATCGGTGTGTAGGCAAAAACCTTCGGGATAATCAGTGTTTCGTGCCAAATTCTTTAGCAAGTCATTGGTAGATGGGGTGGATTTTATAAACAGCGCGTTTTTCATTTGACAATTTCCTTTAAAAACTCTTCAATTTTATTTGTTACCGCTCTTGCTGAGCCATTGGCATTATTTACCAAAATAGCAAACGCCCATTTTTTATTGTTGGCATCTACATATCCCACGTAGCAGCGCACACGGCTGATAGTACCACTTTTTGCGCGCACTTTGCCTTGCAGTGGCGTACCGTTCAGGAATGATTTGAGCGTGCCGGTTACGCCGGCTATCGGAAGTGAAGCCCGAAAATCTGTATTGTTTTTAGACGCGTCCATGTAAGTGAGCAGTTCCACAAAAAAAGCCGCTGAAACCGCGTCCAGCGGTGAAAGTCCGGAACCGTCGTACATAAAAAGCTGTTCGGTGGGTAATGACTTTGATTTCCAAAAGTTCACGATTACTTCTATGGCTAAATTGGAAGAAGCTACAGTAGATTTTTGTAAACTCAAATGCCGGAAAACATGTTCGGCGTAATGGTTGTTGCTTTGTACGTTGGTTTCTTTGACTATGTCACGTAAAGCAGGCGATAAATGAGTATATAAAGTTGTTTTTGGGGTTTTATTGTTCCAAAAAACCTCTTTCGCGTCGCCCGAAACACTGATATTATTTTTAATCAATTCCTCCCTGAAATCTTGCGCCAATAGCAAGCCGGGTCGAGGAATATCGCCTTTGACATTAAACTGCGGACGATTGGCAGGAATTTCACCGTAAATGCTTCGCTCGTAGCTGCGGGGGGCGCCGTAAATGTAGCAACTATCAAACTTTATAGCCGTACTTTTTAACCGATTATTGAAACGTAATTCAGCGATATTGGGGATTATTTTCACAATATCCGGCGTAGTTCCGGCAGCTTTTGACCGGAATTGAATGGTGTACGTATTGTCTTTGTACGAAATCCCATAAGCAGCCGCGGCATAATAATTTCCCATATCTTCCCAAGTCCAGCGAGGATTTACACCTTCATCGTCGTAGGAGGAATTATCTGCCATAATATTTCCCGTGATTTTTTTTATTCCGGCGCGCTTAACTTCTTCCAACCAGCGGCGTAGAAAAAGCGTATCGCCTAATTTAGAAGAGCCAAGCGTAGGGTCGCCGCTACCTTTGATGTATAAATTACCATGTAGCGTACCGTCTTTTTCTATCTTACCGTCATATTCCAAGGTGGTTTTAAACCGATAATCCGCGCCGAGCAGCTCCAAAGCCGCGGCGGTAGTTACTGTTTTCATGGTAGATGCCGGAATGGTAGCGTTATTCGGGCGGTGTTGATACATCACTTTTCCGGATGAAATATCTTTTACCATTAAACTCACATTAGCATGGCGAAGCAAATCACTGTTTATAAAGTTTTCTACCTCGTTTTGGGCGGATAAGGAAAGGATGAAAAAAAATGAAAAAAGAAAAAATAAATGTCTTTTCATTGGTGGGTAGTTTTTTGAATGGGGAAGATTCATTATTTACATTTTAGACAAGATTTTGTCTACCTCCGAGTCCGTCATTGATTTAATAATGGTTTCCAACTGTTCTAAATTTCGATAATATGTTTTTGTGTTTTTACAAACCTCTTTCATTTTATCGATAGAAGGATTATTTTTAAAATACCTCCAAAAAACAATTCCAACAGTTAATTGAATAATCAAGATAATATATATCCACCACACAGTTGACTGGGAGAAGTAATTTGAAGAATTTGATAAATTGAGAGTGTGAAAATGTGTGCCAATAATCAAAGTAAGAATACAAGCAGCTCCCAAAATCCAAAAAGAAATTGTTAGCATTTTTCTTTTTATAGATTGAAATCCGTCGTAAAAATGTATATAATCATACCTGCTCAAATCCGGGAAATAAAGGTTTGTAAAGTTGGCAAGCCATTTGCTCCGGGTTGTGTATAAAACGTCTTTATCCAAATCTTCTGTGGAAAATTTAGATTGAGTAATTAATGCTTTTTGATCGTTAATCAGCGATAACAATGATTCTTTCGATTTTACCTTTATTGGAGAAGAAATAGTGTTATACGCCACATCGTATTTTATCATACATTATAAGATGTCAATAATTAATACAGATAGATTGTGTTATTTAAATAGTTTATTATTAGTGATTTAGTTGTATTTTGGGAGAAGTGTTTATCCCTTGAAAATTAACCAAAATTGCATATGCAAAAAATCTGCCAATTATCTTATTGTACATACTAAACTGTTGTAATTCAGCGTTTTTTTACTCAAAAAATATTGAAAAACTTTCTAAAAACCCCATTGGCAAACATTTTAAGTACGCTTTCGGTTCACGGCGAAAAGGATAATTAGAACGCTGTTTTTCAAAAGTATAAGGTGAGTGTTTGAGATTTTCACTGTCTTTTTCAATATCGTATGTTTTCAGAAAAAAACCACAGCTATTCTCTGCAGAAACACACGGTATAGCCGGTATTTCTTCCACTTTCCATGACTCCAGTCCTAAATTAAAAAAACGACTGACAGAATGTACGCTCTGCATGGCGGCGTTGGCTTTGCCGTCGGCAGAATAACCCGCAATGTGAGGTGTTGCCAGCGTGCATTTTTCCAATAATTCACGGCTTATTTCCGGCTCGTTTTCCCAGCAATCCAGCACTAAATCGCCTACTTGTCCCTTTTTTATAGCGGATAATAGCGCGCGGGTATCTACAATTTCGCCACGTGAGGCATTGATAATCATCGGCTTATTCTTCAATAAATTAAAAAAATGTTCATCCGCCAAGTGATAGGTCTTCTCATTGCCCTCTAAATTCAGTAGCGGATGAAAAGTGATAATATCCGCTTGCGCAGCCACTTCATTCAACGTTACAAAATCCACATTTCCCTCACGGCGGGCGCGCGGCGGATCGTTCAGCAACACACGCATCCCGAAAGATTTTGCCAATTTCTCTATCCTTGAACCCACAGCGCCTACGCCCACGATACCGATGGTTTTTCCTGCTAAATCAAATCCATTTTTTTTACTCAGAAAACAAAGCGCCGAAGCCACGTATTGTGCCACAGAAAGAGCATTACAACCAGGCGCATTCGTCCATTTTATACCGTTTTCATCACAAAATTTGCCGTCAATATGGTCGTAACCAATGGTGGCGGAAGCGATAAACTTCACGCGTGAGCCTTCCAATAATGCACTATTGCATTTGGTGCGTGTACGTACAATCAAAGCATCCGCATTCTTTACCGTTTCGGGTGTAAACTCGTTGTATGCCAAATAAGTAACGTCCGCCAAGCTGTCTAATGCGCCTTGAATGTAAGGTATGTATTTGTCTATTAAAATTTTCAAGTGAATGTACTTTTGATGTACAAAATTAATGAAAAAAGGTGTTTATTCAAGTTTATGGAATAAAAACTGCACGAACAAGTGGTTTTTTATGTATTTTTGTACCGATTTTTTAAAATGGGAAATGATAGCCGAAGGATATATAAAACTGGATGATTTTCAGATTTTTGTAAAAGATATTAAAATCAACGCAGAAAAAGAACAGCCTCTGCTCATTTTCTTACACGACTCGTGGGGCTGTGTCGAAATGTGGGATGATTTTCCGGAAAAATTATCAAAATTACTAAATCAAAATGCTTTGGTTTATGATCGGCGCGGACACGGGAGATCTTCCGCTTTTGAGGTTGAGGAACGCACAACAGATTATTTACAAGAGGAAGCCGATATTTTAATCCGGTTGATGGACAGTTTGAGTATTCCGAAAGCAATTCTGTACGGGCATAGCGATGGCGCCACCATCGCGTTAATTGCCGCCGCTTGCTATCCGAATCGTTTTGCCGGTTTAATACTGGAAAGTCCGCACACGTTTATGGAAGAATCGGGCATAAATGCCGTGCGCACCACGCGTGACAAGGCAATGAATTCAAGCTTGTTAGAGAAATTGGAAAAATTTCATGGGGAAAAAACGTCTTCTTTATTCCGCTTGTGGCATGAAACGTGGTTAAGTAAGCATTTTGCCGAGTGGACGATTGTTCCTTTACTTAAAAATATCATTTGTCCAGTCCTGGCTTTTCGGGGCGAAAACGATAGTTTTGATACGGAAGAGCAACTGAATGTATTGAAAAAAGAAATTAGGGGTGCAGTTCAACTTGCTAAAATTCCCAACGCTGCACACGCGCCCCATAAAGAAAATGAAAATGAAACAATGAGAAGAATTTTGGCTTTCAGCCATTAGCAGTTGATAATGAGGTCATCTTGACTTTTTATTTTTAAGAAAAATTCCAGCGGAATTTAATATTTGTAGCAAATTTTAACCATAAATATTCGACCCCAATAGGGGTCGCACCTAAAAAATGTACATTTTTGCTACAAATATTCGGCTTCTCTGAAGCCAAAAACACGAAAATACAACATTTGTTAAAAAGTCAAGACGACTTCAATTAAAAATTTGAACTATCTAATAATGTATCCTCAGAATTCCCCCTTCGGGGGTTAGGGGGCTAATTAACAAATCTACCACTCAATTATGTCCAAAATTACTCTTGAAAACATGAAGTTCCACGCCTACCACGGCTGTTTAGATTTTGAGAAGAAACAGGGAAACACGTTTCTTGTTTCACTCAGTATGGAGTTGAATACTATTGCGGCTGAAATGACTGATAATTTAGAATATACATTAAATTACAAAGAAGTATATGATGTGGTAAAGCGGGAAATGGAACGTCCCTCCGATTTAATTGAACACGTAGCACGACGCATTAAAGATGCCGTAACACGTACTTTTCCTACTATAAAATCATTGAAAATAGAACTTTCAAAAATGAATCCGCCACTGGGTGGCGAGGTGGAACTGGTAAAGATAGAGATATAAAAAAATCGTCCCTTTTTTAAGGGACGATTTTTAATTATAGCCGTATCTATTGTCCTAACTGATTCATTATAAACTCAAATGTGAATGCCCAATTATCAATGGCTTGCTCGGTACTCTGCCCGCTGCCGTGTCCGCTATTGTAATCCATGTGAAGAATGACCGGATGTACTTGCGCGGGATTATTTTGAAGCGCTGCCACAAACTTTTTCGCATTCATGGGGTCTACGCGGCTGTCATTAGCGCCTGAAGTTACCAGCATAGCAGGCACGCTTACGCCTTTACGGATATTATGGTAAGGTGAGTAACGCAGCAACCAACTAAACTGCTCCGCATCATCGGCAGAGCCGTATTCCGGAATCCAATAGCGGGCTATCAAAAATTTATGATAGCGCAGCATATCCAAAAGCGGCACTTGACATACAATGGCTTTATAAAGTTCCGGACGTTGCGTAGCAATGGCGCCCATCAGCAAGCCACCGTTACTTCCACCCATTGCCACCACTTTTTGCGGGTTGGTATATTTTTCTTTAATCAACCACTCCACGCAGCTGTTAAAGTCGTCGAAAGTGTTTTGCTTGTTAGCAAGCATTCCGTCACGGTGCCATTTTTCGCCGTACTCATCGCCACCGCGAATCCCCGCGTCCACCACTACCACGCCACGATTAATCAATGTGGAATAAAACCCGAAATATCCCGGTTCAATTCCGGAATTGAACCCGCCGTATCCGGTAATAAGCACCGGATTATTGCCGTCTAACTTCATATCTTTCCGATGAACAACAAACGCGGGTACTTTGGTTCCGTCTTTGGAAGTATAGAATTTGATTTCCCCTACAATATTACTCATATCAATGGGTAATTGGCGTTGATAGTAAAGGCGCCATTTAAAATTATCGGGCGAAGCTACAAAGGTTTTTGGGGTAGAAGTAAACGTACTGAGCGACATATAAACGGAATCTTCTTCGCGGTCATACCAAATGGATCCCACATTTCCCACTTCCGGTAGTTCTATTTGCTTGATTTTGCTTCCATTTAAATCATAAAGCGTAAGCCGGCTCTGAATGTCTTTTTTATCTTGAATAATGATGTTGTTTTTAGTAACCACATAGCTCTGCATTACCGTTTCGGATTCCGGAATGAGGTTTTTCCAGTTTTTATATTCGGGATTAGCTACATCCGCCGTCATTAACCGATAATTAGGCGCATTATCATTAGTAAAAATGTACAACTTATCGCCGATGGCTTCCGGGTAAGCGTTGGATAGTTTGCTTTCATACACTTGCACCCCTTTATCGAATGTTCCTGTTTTGCGCATAAAAACTTGATTGGAATAAAAATCGCTTTCACCATAAAAACTCACATCGCCATATCGGTTGTCATACACGAAATAACTGTTTTTAGCATCCTGGGTAGAACCTACAAATTGCGCCTTAGATACAGGGTCGCCTATTTTAAGCAAATAAGTCTTTAACGGAAGTTGCTCATCAATGTCTTTTTTTGAACGCAGCGTGATATAAGCATGTTGCTGGTCTTTTGTCCACTGAAAACCGGATATGTTTTCTATTGGTTTATAAAGGATTTTTCCGTTACGCGTATTGATAATATAGGTCGTAGAAATTTCCGCGCCGCTTTTTTGCGCGCTAACGGCCGCACGTTCTCCATCATAAGTGTAATTTACACTCGTTGTAGAAGTATTTCCGGTAGGGTCTAACTTTACGGGGTCCCATATCAACACCTTTTTTCCATTCAAAATGGTGTATACTCTTGACTGCTTATCCCCTTTCTTTTTTATAGACTGAAAAACACGTTTCCCGCGTTTACTCAGGGGACCTTCGTAATCCATATCAATGTAATTAGCAATTTCTTCGCGTAGTCCGGGATGCGTTTTCTGCGTTTTTTTCAGATATTCTATTCCGTAATCGTGCTGGGCTTTCGTCCATTCTATTACTTTGGGATTGTTTTTGTCTTCCAGCCAACGGTAATTATCGGTTAAAATAACATTGTGCAGTGTGTCTTTTACAGGGATAGAAGGTGTAGCGGGCGGCTGAAAATTCACCTGCGCCTGCATAACGGCAACTAAAAGAAGCGTGATAACAAGGATGGATGTAAGTTTTTTCATAAGTAAAAATGATTTTTTAATAAGTTTAATGAAGGTGTTTTTGATTTAAGAGTTGATGCTTATTTCTCTAATAAAATTGGATTTCCATAATTTATTCCTTTTTCTAAAGCTATTTGACGGATAAATTCCTTGGCTTTTCGAACATCTTGATAGGGAAATTCCGAAAAATTAAAAGTGTAAGAGTCGTTATGGTGGGTGGTAAGTTGTATTTCTGTGGGTTTTTCTTTTATTGAAATAACATCTTTCCACTCAATACTTTGTGATTTTTTAAGTGTTCCCTTTGTTTGTATTATCTTCTCAGCATTTTATAAAAATATTATTAGTAAAAAGAAAAGATTTCCCCATGGCTTCCAATATGCTGGTTATTCCTAATAAAAACATCATTGGAGCAAATATATAATTGCTTATGATGCGTGCTTCCCTATTGAGATAAATAAACATAGCAGCTATAAAAACTTGAAATATGCCGACCACTAAGGATAATTTGCGACTTTTTACTCCTTTCTGTATGGTTAGATATGTTTCCATTCGTTTTTTAGTTAAACACTACAAATGTATATTTTTTCATTTTAACAAACAAAAAATCTCCGTTATTTTTCTTCCTTTTACGATTTTAAAAACAACAAGTTAGGATAAAAACCAATTCCAATCATCTTTCCCCAATATTTATTTTAAAATGGAAAAAAGGGATTATTCTCTATAAAAAAACTTTATGTATGGGGAGATTAAGGATAATCATAATTTCAATGACGAAAAAGCGTTCACTCTTACACAGAATGAACGCTTTTATTATAATTTTTCTAGAAATAGTTTACACCGGATTTCTATACTTTATATTCGGACATTTCTACCACTTCATTTCTTCATAGGGCATGCCGAATGCTTCCGCCACGGCTTTGTAAACAATTTTTCCGTGAACGATATTTAATCCTTCGCGTAAATCTTTGCTGTCTTGGCACGCTTTTTCCCAGCCTTTGTTTGCCAGCATCATGGCGTAAGGCAACGTGGCATTAGTAAGCGCCAGTGTGGATGTAAAAGGTACCGCGCCCGGAATATTGGCTACGCAATAATGTACAATTTCATCTACTTTATAAATGGGGTCGGCATGCGTAGTGGCGTGTGAAGTCTCAAAACATCCGCCTTGGTCGATGGCTACGTCCACCAACACAGAACCGGGTTGCATTTTTTTGAGCATCTCTTTGGTGATTACGTAAGGCGCTTTGGCGCCGGGAATAAGTACCGCGCCGATAACCAAGTCGGTAGTAGGCAGCAGTGACTCAATGTTGTATTTGCTGGACATCAGCGTATCTACGTTAGCGGGCATAATTTCACTCAAATAACGCAGACGGGGCAATGAAATATCCGCAATGGTAACGCGCGCACCTAATCCGGCAGCCATTAGCGCGGCTTGTGTTCCCACAATTCCCCCGCCTATTACCAATACGTTAGCAGATTTTACACCCGGAACGCCGCCAAGTAAAACGCCCTTTCCGCCTTGTGGTTTTTCCAAATATTTGGCGCCTTCTTGTACAGACATACGTCCAGCCACTTCCGACATGGGGATAAGCAGCGGTAAGGTTCCGTTATTTACCACAGTTTCGTAGGCTAAACAAACGGCTTTGCTTTCCACCATCGCTTTAGTAAGTTTTTCTTCGGAAGCGAAGTGGAAATACGTAAATACCAACTGATTTTCACGAATAAGTTTATATTCTTGATCAATCGGTTCTTTTACTTTCATAATCATTTCCGCAATATCAAATATTTCCTTAGCGGTAGAGAGTATTTTAGCGCCTGCCTTTACGTATTCTTCATCACTAAATCCGCTATTTACGCCGGCTTGTTTCTCTACATACACTTCGTGTCCGTTATTCACGAGCGTGTGCGCGCCCGATGGGGTTAATGAAACGCGGTTTTCATTGTTTTTAATTTCTTTTGGAACTCCTATTTTCATGGTATTTTTATGGATTAAATTGTTTTGTTTTTTACGGTGTAAAAGTAAGAAAAGATATTGACATTTTGTCAATATAGGTTGGATTTTTTTTAATAAAAATCTTTTTTTGTAGCAAAAAGTCAATTTATTCCTTGTTAGCTTATTTTAATATTAATCTGATAATTTAGTCACCACTTGCCCCTATATCTTTTCAGCGTGCCATTTTATACATGGAAGGTGGGTTATAACGATGATTTTTTCCTATCGTCCATGGCTTATTGAGTGCTTTATTGAATAAATTGTAAATATTCTTTATGCAATTCATCGGCAGAACCAAAAAAAAATGTAATTTTGAAGGCGATAAGTAAGTTTGTTTTGCAGTTAAAACTCTGATAATCAGAAATGAAAATATTTATTTTTCACTAACTTACCAACTTTTTTATTATTTTCTTAAACAAAGATCAAGTTATTAAAAACCAATATCATTATGGTAGAAACCAATCAAAAACATCCTAAAGGCCTTTATTTTATTTACACCATCGCTATTGCGGAACGATTTGGATATTACGGAATGCGGGCATTGTTCGTGCTTTATATGATTAAAGCGTTGATGATGGATAAAGACCTTGCGTCAAGCATTTACGGAAATTACACCGGATTGGTTTATCTCACACCGCTTATCGGCGGATACGTAGCGGACAAGTATTGGGGAATGTGCCGTTCGGTATTTTGGGGTTCATTGATAATGGTTATCGGACAACTTTTTATGTTTACCAGCGCGGTGATGTATGAGAATGCCGAGGTAGCCAAGTGGCTGATGTACATAGGATTGGGCGGGTTAATTTTTGGTAATGGATTTTTCAAACCGAATGTCAGTACGTTTGTGGGTAAACTTTACGAACAAGGCGACAGACGCTTGGATGCCGCTTACACGCTGTTTTATATGGGTGTAAACATCGGCGCTTTTCTATCACCTATTGTTTGCGGATTGTTAGGAGATACGGGCAATCCTGCCGATTTTAAATGGGGATTTTTGGTAGCGGCGTTGGTTTCAGTACTCTGTTTAGTCATTTACGTGTGGCAAAAAGACAAATACCTGATTAGTCTCGATGGACAACCATTAGGCATAGAGCCTGCCGGAAAAGCAAATACAGAAGACAGAACCGAAAATGTGCCGGTAGTAAAATACACATTTAGAGAAATGGCGTTGTGGATATTGGGTGCGATGGCGCTCTTTGGCGCATTGTTCTATTTCTCTAACGGAGACTTTATCGGTTCGTTTATTTACGCGGCATGTCTCGCCATTCCCGCGTTTATTATTTCGGACAAATCCCTGACTAAAATTGAGCGCCAACGCATTTGGGTAATTTATATCATCGCCTTTTTTGTTATTTTCTTTTGGTCCGCGTTTGAGCAGGCGGGTATTTCGCTTACCTACTTTGCCGAAGAACAAACTAACCGAAACATTCTCGGCTGGACAATGCCCGCCAGTTGGTTTCAATCGTTTAACGCCGTTTTTGTGGTACTTTTGGCGCCTGTTTTTGCCAAATTGTGGGTAAAGCTCGGCGCGAAAAACATGGAGCCCGCTTCACCTGTAAAGCAAGCTATCGGATTATTCTTATTGTCAATGGGTTATCTATTAATAGCCTTTGGTGTAAAAGGTGTGGAGCCGGGTGTAAAAGTAAGTATTATGTGGCTTACGGGGCTATACTTTATCCACACGATGGGGGAACTTTGCCTATCACCTATCGGACTTTCTATGGTTAATAAATTGGCGCCGGTGCGTTTTGCATCCTTGTTAATGGGAGTTTGGTACTTATCTACGGCAACTGCCAATAAATTTGCGGGGGCGCTGAGTACGCTTTACCCGGAAGAAGGTAAAATGAAAATGTTGTTTGGTATGCAGATTACAAATTTATTCGAGTTCTTTATGGTTTTTGTAGTTATCTCGGCTACCGCATCGTTCATTTTATTCGGATTATCGAAATGGTTGCAAAAATTAATGCAAGGAATAAAATAGTTTTGAGTTCCGAGTTTTGAGATTAAAGTTTGTTATGTCTTGTCCTGCTATAGGTTTACACATTTTGTCTCAGAATTCAGACAAAA
>MTLC01001998.1_pt1 | contig 29946 bp, 27 predicted proteins | sample 1982451 | NCBI WGS metagenome assembly MTLC01 (sample SAMN05710165, study PRJNA340218) | biofilm metagenome | isolation source: sample SPH anode biofilm adapted to +100 mV | place: USA | collected 2012-02-03 | reverse complement strand
TCCCGCCGGTAAACAGGTGACTCGATTATGGCGGCTGCCGGTGCCGGGTTGTCACGCCACTCGGTGGTACCAATGACTTCACGCTTTGAAATTCGCTCGATATCTTCGATTACGAAGTCGGCCAAGGGGACAGCATGGGGCGAGGTCCAGAGGGCGTCAAATTCGCTCTGTACCCAGTCAACGGCTTCCTGGCAATCATCTTCCCATGCCAGTTCGTAGTTGAGCTGCCAAGCCGATTTTGACTCGTTTACGCTGCCTAGGAAAGCCGTCTTCTGCCCACTCTGCAGGGTGATGACGCCAGCCTTGCCATGTATCAGCCCGAAGTGCTCATTGGGGAGCACCTTGACCAGGAGCTTCCCGGATTTGAGAAACTGGAATAATCGGCTGAACCGCCCCTTGGACAGTTCTCCGAGTCTTTCAGGCTCGGCGGCGCACCATTCCCGCCTCATGGCGTTCTGGGCGGCTTGGGCAGTGGTGACGTCGCGGGGGTCGAGGTCGGAGTTGCAAATGATGCGGATGTACCCCTCGACCTCTTCCAATGCTTCCCCTGCGACTTCGAGGATGGAGGAAGAGAAGTATCCGGCAATGCGGTCGTAGGACTTTGCTCCTTTCAAACGTGGAGTTAGAAAGGATTCGTCCAGTTTTTTCAGGCGCGATGAGAAGCGGTGAATCGCCATTGGGAGCGCCCTTCTACACGGAGTCGTTTTCTACGGTACCGGCAAGGAGATGCGCCCATTTGGCATCTTCGCGCCAGTGCTCGATAGGGAGTTTGGCGAAGTACCGCAGAAGTGCCAGGATGGCCTGCTTTTGCTGCCAATAGTCGCCGGGTATCTCTTCCTTCAGCCAGCGCAGCCCCTGAGGAATCTCCTCGCTTCCGGTCACCTGGGAAATAGCAAAGAGAACATGACGTGTAAGGGTGGAGCCGAAGCCTGCCGCTCCCAGCTCCCGACGCTTGAACTCCGAAGCCGTCTTGAGCCTGGTTTCGTTGGCTCTGCCGGACTCAAGCATGTTGGTGTACTCCCGCAAACCAAAGCCCTTGGCGAACTCCTGATATACGCCCTGACGATAGTCTCCGTGGCTCTCGATTTCGAGTCCCTTGATATAGAACTTCTCTTCTGCTGAAAAATTCCTCCAGAGGTCACGCCGAGTGATTTCATCGTCGTGCAGGCTCTTAGGAATGAGGAAGTTGGAGGCGATTTTCACACCGTTTTCGATAATGGTCTCGATGGGTGATTTCCCGCCTTTCTTGCGAGGGCGGGAAAGCTCACGCTCTACGTCAAGGTCTTCAATTTGTTTGTAGCTGGTCAGGACCCGCAGGGCAGCCGCATAGGCGGCTAGCTGGTAATCGCTGTCCGTAAAGTTCGGGTCGTCCTTATCCTCGATGTCCAGCATTGACTGAAGCTGACGCTCTACCTCCGGTTTGATGTCCTGGGTGATTTCATCAAGGAAGGCCACCTCGTCAGAGTTACGTTTGCGCAGGACGAGGAGAACGGTGCCTTGGACATAGTTACCGCTTTTCAAAGCGGTATCAGTCTCTGTCACTACAGTCCATGCAGAGGTCACCTGCAGCCCCGAAGCCCACAGTATGAGTGCGAGGTCGGCCCATACCCCTGCATCCTGATGTGTAAACATCACCACTTGCAGACCATCGTCCGGCATGTTGTTAGCCAAGTTGCGGTAGCAACTTATCATAGAACGCCGGAACCCTTCATCTACCCCTTTTACTGCCAGTGCTCGCCTGCTGTCTGTCGGCCATTCGGGAAAGAGCTTTGTTAGGAAAAGTCGATACCATGATAGATAAAATTCAGAAAGCTCGTGATAGTTTATTGCATCTGCATACGGCGGGTCCGTTACCCATACATCACACGATACTGTATGCTGGCTAGCGTTGACAACATCAACCTGGGTGTTGCCATGAATGTTGACAGGTATTCTAAAGATGTTGAACAAATCGTTGAGGGTGACTACACCTCTGCAACCATAGTTCATAAGTGTATTCAATGCTTGGTTGTAAAAAACATCTCTGCATCTACCTTTTTCCTCATCCCAGCGAGAAAGGCGAGAATTGTTATTGCAACAAATTCCGAGCCAAAGCAATATAGCTACTTTCTCCTCCCTACTCCCTTCAAACGAGTCAAGAGTCTCAAGTATCAGCCCATGGAGGAGTAACTGCCGTGGATTAAACAAATGGTGCCAGTGCGTCCAGCCGCGAGTTCTGATTGGCTCATCAGTCTTATCCCCTGACTCAATAAGCATGCTCGGGATATAGCCCTTCTTTTGCCATTCCGGGAACCGCTCTTTTAAGAGGTCTAATACGGCCTGTTCACGCTTTAGGTCTTCTTCCGTTACAGCCTTGTACCAACGCCTTGTTTTCGGTTCGTCATAGCCCTCTTCGTAGTATGTTTCTATCCAACGCACACAGTACAAACGCTCTTGAAACACGTCCGAGTTACTGGGCGTGAACTCGTTCTGCTCCCATAAGCGCAATCCCGCAGGCCCCCGTAAACTGGACACCGACGTAGTGTTGGCTGTAAGAGGTGAACAAATCCCGTTGTCCCATGTCCCGGAACTTTTAGCCTTTTTAACTTCCGCTAGGCTTTCAACTTCTTTTATGTCGATGTCAAATCGTTTGTTGATATCATCTGGTTTCAACTCTGCGATTATCTTCGCATTAGAAGAGACAACCATTGAGGGGATGCACGGGGTCAGGTATTCTGTCTCGGGGTCGCGGGCTTCGGCACAATAAAGAAAGGTGTCTGCACGCCAACCTTGCTCGTTTGTTTCTATGCCCCACTTCAGGACCTGTTGGTCAACTTGGGCGAAGATTTTCCTTTGTGCCTCAACTATCCTTGAATGGAGAGTATCATTACCCCCCAGGATGTTAAACCCTCCCCAGGTCAGCAGTGCTGCTACCGGGTTCAGGTCAGAAGCAAAAGCGTCACACCCGATACGGGCAGCTTCAATAGGGATGCTCCCACCGCCAGTAAATACGTCTCCAACGCGAGGGGCGTGGCCAAATCGAAGAACACCCAACTGTAGCACTAATTCGTGGAGGTTAGACGCTGACGTGCCGAGGTGATGATTGATTTCGTCCCAGCAACCGGAGGGGTAATCTTCGATTTGTTCCGGGCGGCAACACAATTCCAGCTTTTCGTCGTAGGTGTACATATCAAACACCTTACGCTGGAGAATTGTTTTTTCCTCATCGGTTACGTCGCGATTGAATCGAATACCGCCTGTTCCATTAACATCAAAGTATTTATTTTTATCGTCCGAATCCAGAGCCTGGTAAAGTGTAGAGACGGGGATGTTTTTGGTTTTGCGATGCCATAGACCTTCATTGTCCATGTTCATCACTTTCAGGAAAATCTCACGGTCTTTTATAGCATCGTTGCTAGTCGGTAAAAGCAGCCCAAGGATGGTTGCACGTACGAGGATGAGAGGTTTCCGTCCCCACCATTTGCCTAAGCCGCCCAAAGTCTGACTAAATTGGTTCGATTTCCGTTCCTTGAAACTCTCCTTACTAAGCTTGGAGACCGGAAATTGTGTTTCAATAAACGCCTTCATGCATTCCCCTGTTGATTAAGCGAACCGAGTCGTCTGCTTCGATTTGCGTACCTTGTTTTTCTTTTCGGGAATAGCTTCAGCCACGTCACTTTCCCCACCCACGGTGAGGAAGACGCTCTCATCAAGCTTCCGGTGCGTGTCAGATATCGGGTTTTCGGTGAGTGCAAACCTGACAGCTTTTCTCCACCCTCTGTTACGACCGCTGGCGGCATTTCCTGTAGCCGCGTTCGTCATGGAGTACAGCCACCACCGTTCTTCTTGGGCCAATCCGAGCCAGTTCCGGATTGCCATGGGAATGGTGGCGGGGTCAGCATCTTCAATGGCCCAAGCAAGAAGGACAAGCTCTTTCCCGAGAAGACGCGACACGGGCACGATTCCGGTCTTCCATTTTCCTGTTTTGATGCCGTGTGCAGACAGACGCTTGTTGAACTCTGCGCGTATCTCGTCGGCAATCGCGTTCCACTTCGTCCGGGGAAGAATTACTTTCAGTTGCCTGTCATGGCGCTCTGAGAACGAGGTAGCCTGTGACGCGTCGCCCTCTTCCCAGCTGAAGTGCTCGGAAATGACGATGTCCTGCAGACTACCAGGCGGAATGATTACTCGGAAGTGGTGCGCGGACTCTTCGGGGGAAAACCCGAAACCTTCATATTTTTTCTTCTCTGCCATAGCCTTTCCTTATTGGACCACTTCATCCTGTTGCAGTGTGACTTGGACCTCGTTTGCGTAGTCAACCAGGGCTTGCCCCGTCTTGAACAAAATAGCCTCAGCTTTAATGGTCACGGTAGCGTTTTCCAACATATCCCTGAATTCTCCAATCACGGCTTCCGTTTTGTCGGGAGACAGGACGACCTCCTCCCCGAAGTTGACTTCGACCCATTTTTTGTCGTTCTGATTAAGCATCACCGAGCTTCCAGCTACTTCGGCGTCGTATTTTTTGAGCCGTGAAATGAAGGCGTAAGCGGCTGGGCTGCTGCTTAGTTCGTGGTACTTGTTCCATACGGCAGGCTTCTCAAGGTCAGGCTGGTAAGGCTTTCGCCCCCACGGGATGGTAAGGGAGTGCACCTCGGAGACGATACCCTTATGTTCGGATATAGCCTGGACGACGAGTGTTCCTTCTTTGACGACGAAAGGCCCTTCGTAGATGCCTCCACCGTTTCTCGGGTTTGACCCGTCCGTCGTGTACCGGATGGGGGAGGGGGGAGCGGATTTCAGCTCGACCATCATCTCTTCGCCCTTCTGGTAGGCTTTGGACTTGATGGTGATGGTGTTCTTCCATGGGACAGGGTCGCCGGTTGTGTGCTCCCCCTTCGAATCGACGGCTAGAAACGACATAACCAGCTCTGCGGTCTCGAACACCCGGTCGTCAAGCTTCTGAGAGGCTGTGGTCGCTGTAGCGCCTACCTCGGCATACAGGGTGTCAGCATTGACGGGGTTAAGGCGAAGCTTGGCCACGCCGGTGTTGTCGTCGCGGGAAATGACCTGTACCGTCAGTCCTGTAGCAGGTTTGGGGAAGGGGCCTCTCCTGATGTACCCTCCGCCGTCTTCACGCCAGGCATCCTTGCGGAAGCAATCGGCCTTCAGAAGTTCGAGCGCATCGGCTTTGTGCCATTGCCAAGCTGGGGTCGTTGCCGCCCGTTTCAGAATGTCAGTCCACGGCATCGGGTTCTGGGTAAAGAGACGGGCCTCAACCTTTTTCAGGAAGGTGTCGCTGGCGATATCCTCGGTGTACTTCTGGACCTCTTTCAGCGTTTCGATAACCTGGCCTTCGCCTTTATATTCGTTGTCCTTATATTTCATAAGGAACTCGGCATGAGCCAGACCGTTCTTGGTCGGGTACTGCAACGTGTTGAATGTTTCCTTGACCGACATGAGGTGCTGGCCTTGGAATTTGTCCTTCAAATCGCGGGCCTGAATCATCTGCGGGTCGTTTTCCGGCACCCGTTCGCGCTCCATCTCCTCGACAATTTTGGTGATGGCCTTGAATTTTTTGGCGGACTCCAGGAGGCTGTCGAAATTCCTTTGCCCGGTCAGGAACAGCACCCGGTTCTGAAGAGTCGCGTCCTCGTAGACCTTCTTCAAGTCGGGATGCAACCCCTCGGTGTGGGGGCGAGATACCACTAACGTGACTTTTCCTTGCTGTAACTTGATTTCTTCAACTGAAGGAAGTGGAAGTACATCCTGATAGCACCATTTGAGTTCCGGTGTGAAGAGGCGGACCAGGTACTCCTTCAGCTCTTTGAGCACCGAATCCTCGCCCACGTAACTCTTGGCTGTCGAGTTCAGTTTTGCAATCAGGTTCTGGACGTCCTTGAAGAAAAACTTGCCATCGGAAAGGGTGTGGAGATACCACGCACCGGTGGTGAAGTCCCCGAGGATTTGTGTCTTGATGCTGGCGATGTCCCGTCCCGGCTCACACAGGTATGCGATGATTTCCTGTACGGCTAGTCCTTTGATAGCGTTCGGCACGTTGGCGAGGGAAGCGACCAGAATCAGTTTGGCCACATCCTGGGTATCCTGCGTGCCGAGGTTCGTGTCCATCTGCTCGGCGATGGCCTTCCCGTCAGAAGCGATGTCATGGGAGATGGCATTCTCAAGCGTCGGGTTGATGCGGGTGATTTCGGACACGGTGTCACGGTCGTTCAGGTCGATACTGTGCGCAGCAATGAGGTAAGGGTCTTTCTCGTCTTTCTGCCAGATACGGGCCGCGATGACGCGCATCAGACGAATCAGGCCGCGAGTCTGCTGGAAATTCTGGTTCTCCTTGAACCGAGCGTAGAGGTCCCGGACGGAGGGGTGGAACGGATAGGATTCCATAACCTGGGCCGCGAACTGTTCGGGCGAGGCGCTGGTGATGTCCATCTGTTTAGCGTCCCGCAGGGCCTTCGCATAGCCCTGCGCCACTTCTTCCACTTCGTCCTCGGAGGGCAGCTCCTCAAAAATGCGTTTTCGCAGGATATGGTAAAACTCGTCGGTGTTCATCCTGACCGGTTCCAGGTCCATAGCGATGCGGTTGGCTTCCTGCTCCAGGTTCGCCAGGGCTTGGACAATCTGCTGACTCCCTTCACCATAGGAAGCGGTCAGGTCGGTGATGACCACGCAGACGTTGGGGAGGTCTTCGGTAACGGCGACGAGGAGGTTTGCGAGGGCGGTGCCGGTTACGACGGAAAGGTCGCTGCTGCCGATTGCCTTGGACTTGGCGTTCTCGAAGTAGGGGGGCAACTCGTCGAGCATGATGATGAGAGGGTCGCCCTTGAGGAGGTTTACCCATGCGGTCTGCCCAGGAGCGGAGAGCGGCGAATAATAATCCTTGAAGAAGTCCCTTTTGCCAAGCTGGTCGGCTATTGCTCCCCAGACACCATATGGTGCATCGCTCTCACGACCGGTGAAGGCAACGACCCGGACGTTGTCTAACTTGCCGGGCGTATAGAAGCCGCCCATTACCTGTTTCCTGAACTCGGGGTGCTTGGCGAGGAGGCCGAAGGTAATGAGGTTGTGAGTCTTGCCGCCACCCATGGACTGGGTAAGTCTGAAAATGCCTTGGTCGGATTTACCTTCGAGGCGTTTGAAGCCGCTTTCCAGAAGAATCCTCATGCCTTGTGTCATGTGGTTTTCTTCGAAAAAATCCTCTGGTTGTATCTGGTCCCGAACTAGGTTGTTCAGACTAAGGACCGTATCGCGCTTTGAGGGGTCGAATATACTTTTGCGGGGTTTGCAGGCTTGCTTAATGGTCTTCATTACAAATTCCCTTGTCCATTATATTTATTACATTGCATCCGTTGTCGTGTTTGGGAGGTTCACCCCTATGTCATGACAGCCCATGACGCGTAGGCACTCCAGAAAAAAATCGGCCGAAAACGTCCCTCGGCTTAGCTTGTTGTCGATACTGGCCTTGGTCACCGGGTCCCCATGTTGTGAGAGCATATCGGCGAGCTGTTGGCGAGAAATGCCGCGCTTAGCCATTTCGGCTTTAAGAATGGCAGCGGCAGTTTCCAAGTCAGAGATATTAATGATTACAATTTCACGTTTCATGCAACTCTTCTGTCAAAACTAAGTTTTTTGGCGCAAAGAACAACAAAGGTTGCGGCGACAATATATTATCAGATGTGATTAGTCAAGGGGGTTATGTAAGGAAATTTAATCGATAGGCATCTTTCTCAAGGCTATGCTCCATTTCGGCTTTGCCAGTGATTGTCTCATTTGTGTCAATTAATTGTTTCGATTGAATCCGAATTAAATTTTCTTTGGGAAAACCCGGAAATGATGTAGAGTCGATTTCTGTTTCTAGTGGAAGCGCCGTCTGAAAACAGTGACTTGGTTCGCACCTTAGGAGGGAAGGACAGCATGCCAACAGTATCGTTCCCGGAGGACATCTGGATTGGTGGGGACAAGCTCGAAGAGATTTTGGGCCGCGCCAAGAGGGGGATATTGGATTCGGCTTCTGTCAGATTCGTCATTCCTGCCGGAGCGAAAGTCCTCATAGACGCTGCTGTCATTTTCCTCAGTTTGGTTAATCAGTTAGCAGCAAAGAGAGTGGCCGTTGCCATAGACTTTGAAAGTGATGATTCCGTAGTGATGGGATATTTCAACCGTATGGGTTTTTTCGACCACCTCGATGCCAGTATACAGGTGCTTCCCGCCAAACCGCTTTTCTCCGGGGCTCAATTGTTTGCAAGCCAAAACAAGGGGCTGGTTGAAATTGCCAAGATAAACCCTGTAGATTACGACGACAATCTGCCGAGCCGTCTTGCCGATGTTCTGCAGGCCAAGAACAAAAAGCTCGGCAAAGCCGCCTTCACCATTTTCGGGGAGCTTATCGATAACGTGCTCGGACATAGTTCGACGAAGCTCGATGCGTTCGCCGCGCTGCAATCCTATAAAAATGGCACCATGGTGATTGTATCCGACAGCGGAAAGGGGCTCCTTTCTACCTTGCGGCCCAAACTGCCCAAGCGGTACGGTCCGCTTTCCGACATTGAAATCGTAATCGAAGCCTTCGAGAAGGGACTTTCCCGGCACGGGAGTAGGAGCGGTCGCGGTTGTGGGCTGACCAACTGCGCCAAGAAGGCCAAACAGTTCAACGGCAAACTGCAGGTGCGACTCGCCGATACGCGGGTCAACCTGGTCCCTTCGGATGACACCTACGCCCATGACACGGCATACTGCTACCACGACCTCTTCCCGATACGCGGGACCCACATCACCTTCGATTTTAGTTGTTGACAAATCCCCCTTTTTCTGCTTCAATAGGTTCAATGAACCAGACCCGTCGTCAAATCAATCTGCTCGACCTCATGAAACGCCCGGACGGATGGGGAAATGTCCAGGGCAAAGAGGTCGGCGCTCTCCTTGAGCAGGTTATCCAGCGCAACCCCTCGGTGAACCTCTTCGAGGTTTCCTTTCGCGGCGTTGAGCGCACCGATGCGTCGTTCTCGCGGGAAAGCGTGGTGGAAATCGTCTGCCGGTACAGAGCCAAGAAGGGTGTAGTAGTAATCGACCTCGACGATGACGACCTCATTGAAAATTTGGAGCTGGCCGCAGACAAAAAGAAGCAACCCCTGTTCCTGTGGCAGGGTGAGACCTGGCGGCTTTTAGGTCCTGCTCCGAGTCGAGGCAACGTAGAACTCCTCAACTACATGCTCTCTGTTTCGGAGACCACCGCATCAGCTGCAGCATCAGCGCTCGACCTCAAGCTCACCAACGCGAGCACTAAGTTGAAACAGCTCTGGGAAGATGGCTATCTCATGAGAAGCGAAGAAATGGCACCGTCTGGTGGCATTGAGTTCATATATCGCCGCATAAAGTAACTTTCTTTTTTTTGCCACCTGATTCAATAATTTTACTGAACCAGAACGGTGCCGACCAAGGAGAACGCATGAGCGCTAAAGTAACATTCTTCCCAGTAGCAAACGGAGACATGACCCTCATCACCCTCAGCGACAAGGACGAGACGACCATCCTCATCGACGTCAACATTCGTTGCGCAGCCGACGACCCTGAGGACGACAGCTGCGATGCCGCTAACGAGCTGAGGAAGCGGCTCAAAAAGGACGACAAGGGCCGCCCCTATGTCAATGTTTTCGTCCAGAGCCATCCGGACCAGGACCACGTCAGGGGAATCCAGAAACACTTCCACCTCGGCAAACTCGAAGATTACGACTACGAGCCGCCGGAGGGGGAAGAGCTGAAAATCGTTATCAGGGAAATTTGGTCTTCCCCGATGGTCTACAGGAGGGCCAGTACGAACCACACCCTCACCGATGACGCAAAGGCTTTCAACACAGAAGCGAAAAGGCGGGCCAACCTCTACAAAGAGACAGCCGGGGTCGGCATTGCGGACGGGGACAGAATCCTCATAATCGGCGAAGACGAGAACTCGGACAAAACCGAGGGGCTGGAGGATATCCTCTGCAAGCAGGGGGGTGTCATCAAAAAGATTAACGGCAAGGATTGCAGCATGGCTTCGATGCAGGTGCTCGGACCGTTCCCGAAGGACCCCGACGAAGAGCAGGAGAAATCTCTTGCCAAGAACCACTCCAGCGTCATCATCCAGTACCGTATCGCTTCGGACGCCGCGAATCCCGACGCCTGTCTCTTCCTGACCGGCGGAGACGCGGAGGTCGCCATCTGGAAAAAGTTGTGGGAAAAGTACAAGAACAACACGGACTACCTGAAGTACGACCTGCTGCTCGCCCCGCACCACTGTTCGTGGCACGTCCTGTCGTTTGATAGCAGAAAGGATTGCGCAGACCCGAAGGTCGATGCGGACGCCAAATCCGCCCTTTCCCAGGCGAATTCCGGTGCCTATATCGTATCCAGCAGCAAGGCCATCAAGGACGACGACTCCGACCCGCCGTGCTACGCCGCGAAGCAGGAATACCTGACCATCACCAAGAACTTCAAGTGCACAGGCGAATATCCCAACACCACCACCCATGAGCCGTATGAGTTCATCGTCGCGGCGGATGGGCCGCAGCCGCCGGGGAACAAGAAGGCGTCCGTGGCTGCCGCAGCGGTCTCCGTGGCTAGGGAGCCACTGTCCCATGGCTAGGAAAAACAAGAAGAGAGTCATATCTGCGGGGGGCACGTCAGTGCCCCCCGCCATTGCTCAGGCGGTGAAGGAAGTAGAGGCTTTCCCAGGCATTGTGACCGTTGGGGAGCCCATTCCTATCGATGGGGCGTGGGTAGTCAAAGCCTGGTTCTTGGTATCTATGCCGAGCAGAGCAGCTGAGAAGGGGATAAGCTCTACAGGCGTTAAATCTGTCGAGGTGGTTTCCTTTGTTTTTCCCGGAAACTACCCCCGCAGGGCACCAAAACCATTTCTCCGAAAAGATTTCCCGAGAAACCTGCCTCACATCAACGCCGGTTCTGAAAGCTCACCAGTATCTCCCTGTATTTACGAGGGACTACTTGACGACCTGCTGCACCGAGGGCTGGGCCTAACTGAGATTCTTTCCCAGATGCAGGACTGGCTGGAAAAGGCGGCGAGCAATTCTCTTATCAACAGGAATCAGGGGTGGGAACCTATCAGGTTTGACACCGTACCCGATTCGATAACCTACGACAGATACAAACTGCAGAGTTTTATCGGCAGCGCAGGCGGCTCTCATTTTGTAGTCACCAGCGTTGTCAGGTGGGATGGTGGTGCAGTCTTCAGCGTAATAAACTACGAACCACGACAAATAACTCAGCGGTTTCGTGACCTCATAGCTATGGCTGACAGCAAGGAAGACATTTTTACTTCTGGTTGTAGACCGATGTTGTTGTGCTGGGCGGATGAAAGCATGGAAGTCGATATGTATTTCCCTGAAACTGTGACAACTTTGGGGGAATTGATTGAGAAGTCAAAGGTCTACGGTACCTATAAACAGTTTTGGGAACAAATCCAGCTCCTCAGGAACATGATTCCGAAGGGCGTGCGCACGGTGGAAGTCGTCACCACACATTGTGTCAGAAGGCCGTTAATCCTGATAGGTCAGGACACCAGCTTTGAATTCCTGTCTTATCTTGTCAGGGTGGAATACACCGATATCGGAGGTATCGACATGGGTTCTCCCGTCGATATACTCCGTCATCGTCATGAGGTGGGACCGGAAATGTTGAGGAGAATTTCAGGCGCTTCTGTGGGGAAGATGGAATCAATTATCCAAGTCGGGTGCGGCAGTTTAGGTTCCAAAATTGCCATGCACCTCTGCCGTGCTGGACATGGTCCGTTCAGCCTGATAGACCCTAGTAGGATGACTGGCCACAATCTTGCCAGGCATGCCCTTACCAGCGGGGTAGGCAACAAAGCGGTCCACTTGAAGAAGGAGATGGATAATTTCCACGTAAAGGCAACCGCTCACCCCCACTCCCTCTTGGAGTATTTGGAGAAAAGCAGCGCTAGGCTTTTTGAGAAGGAATCTCTGATTATCGACTCGACTGCATCCTTGAGCGTCCGAGAAACCTTGGCCTCCCTTCCAGCCCCGACGAACAACTCCCGGATTTTCCAGACCGGGCTCTACTCCAACGCGAAGATGGGGTTCATTACCATCGAGGGAAGGGGCAGGAACCCAAGGGTCGATGACTTGTCGGCGGCTATATTTGATGCGGCTATCGATGACAAGCCACTCTCTGATGTGCTATCCGTGGCCGATGCGGCCTTCCAACGGCAGGCGACCGGTCAAGGCTGTGGGTCGTTTACCACAATCATCCCAGACACCAAGATTTCCCTGCATGCAGCGGCGATGGCCGAACGCGCCCGGCAGGTGTTCGAAGGGGACATACCTGAGGAGGGTGAAATCTCTTTGGGCTTTTTGGATAGCACAGGAATGTCGCTCAGGTGGCAAGGATTCGGCCTTGGTAAGACCCGGCGGGTGCCCCAAGCCAGGACTGACTGGGAACTTAGGGTTTTGGCTCCGGCCCTTAAAATGATGGAAGACGAAGTCGCAAAATGGCCAGGTGTTGAAACAGGGGGGATTCTCATCGGCAAACTCTCCCTCGCCAGAAAATGCGCGATTGTAACCAGGATACTGGAGGCACCGCCGGATTCCCTGCGCTCAGCAGCCACCTTTGAACTGGGCACTGATGGCCTGGCGGAAAAGATTTCCGCTATTCACAAGGCGTCAAACCTGACCTATCTCGGCACCTGGCACAGCCATTTATGTGGTGGCAGGCCCTCGGGCACCGATGAATCCACCCTCCGGAAAATTAAGGAATTGAAGTTGGGTATACCCGCCTTCAACCTGATATGGTACGGTGGCGAGCTTACCTGCTTTGCCGACTACGGCGACTACTGAAACCAATAAAGGGGCAGGCCAAAATGGTCAAAGTGTGCTTGTATTTGATTCTGCTTTTGATGGGTTATGCAACCATCGGTGTTCAGGTGCTGTTGGGTAATCTTATCGTACCTGGAAACCTCTCCCTGGTACTCTTTTGTGGCATATGCGGAGGGATTGGCGGGGCCACCTACTGCTTGAGAGGTGTCTATCTGAACGCCTGCATGCGTGGCAACTGGGATGAGAAGTGGCTGCCGTGGTACTATATACGCCCAATCGTCAGCTTTGTCTGCGGTGTCGTCAGCTTCATCTTCCTGAAATCCGGCTTGATAGTGCTGGAAGCACAGCAATCAGAGCACCCTACCAACCTAGCTTTTTACGCCTTGGCTTTTATCGCAGGGCTGAACGTGGATAAGTTCATCGAAAAACTCGAAGATATCGCTTTGGTTACCTGGGGCATCAAAAAGAGCCGTTCTTCAAGCAATAGCGACGCATGCTCTCCGGCGAGGGCTGAGAAAAGCGAAGAGGGCTGACATCGTTGCAGCGCTACAAGGGCCGGACATCAAACCCGAGGAACTTGAGTACCTTGGTCGTGCGCCCGTTGATGACCGGCAGGTCTTTGTCTCCTACCCACCCCAGGAGTTCCTGAGCATTGGCCTGGCCGAACCCAACCAGTTTGTAACGGGGATTGTAGATGACGTTGGCGAGGCGCTGGACCGGGTCACCCTTCGAGAAGAGGAGGTAGGCCAGGGTTTCCCTGATTTTGGCTCCGTCATTGCCCTCGAAAAACTCCTTCCTTTGGGTGGGGGTGCCTCCAGGATAGAACCGAAAACGTGCTTCAAAAGAATGCAGTACCAGAAGCGCATCGAACAGGGCGTCGTCACTTAAGGCTAGAGTGGCTTTCTCCGAACCGAATGCTGTCCTAATTCGCGGATACTTCTCGTGAATGACGGTATCGGTAAAGTATTCCCACGGAGTCACCAGCCACTCCTTGACCAAGTCCCTGATTTTTGCCTTTTGCACCTCCCCGCTTAGTAACGGCGCATTCACCCAGGCATTTCCCTTGCCATGGTCTTCCCGGACGAAGCTGATAAAGGAGTCTATCTCCAGGCGTAAGGGTATCTCGGCCTCCGTCGCCTTCCGTTTCCCCACCTCTTCATACACATCCCGAATGACTCTGAACGCGCTTGTGGCCTCCTGATAGCTCTTACGATATGACTCCAGGAAGATGTTCTCCGCCGATGCCTTCGTTTTTCCCCTGTTTACGTTCTTGGCGACGACGTGGCCGATTATGGCGTTCTCGATGACTTTGTTGTCGAAGTCTTCCTGGTCCTTACCGAGCTTCATTATGTTCTGGTAGTACTTGGTGTATTCCGCTAACACGTCGTCGTTCAGCACCTTGGCGTCATCCCAATATTCGTAGAATAGCCCAGCGAGTTCTGAAAACCGCTTGTCGTCCGAAGGAACGGTGGCCATCACCTCTTGGTTGCTCCACACGGCGGCGCGGGTGAGATTGGCTGACCCCATCAATGCGACGTCACTGCCGAAGATATAGAACTTGCTGTGAAACGACCTGTCGGTAAAATAGCGGACATCGACGCCTAGGGCCTTCACTTCGGCGAGCGCCCTCGGAGAGGTCGGGAACCCAAGCCTGACGACGAGGCGAATGTGCTTGCCCTTGAGGAGTTCCTTCACAAGGTCGGATTCGGTAAAGAAGGCTACGGCAGCAAAGATGTTATCGACCCCCGCAGCATGGTCGATGATAGCATTGCGTATAAAGTCTCCCCGCGAGTTCCTGTTGGTGTACAGGCCATCTTTCATCAGCAACTCCTCCGTATGCCATCGCTCATGAGCACGGCGTAAATTTATCAGGTCCGGGCGAAGATATAAAGCAGAAACTCCCCCACCAGGCGCGTCAACACTCCAATGAGCGGGAGGAGTGAACCCCTTTCATTTTTCTCCCTTGCGTCGAGTTTATAACAGCGATAAACTTTCTATAACTTTTGGTGCAATTTTGAAATTGCCTACCAGGGCACTGTAGTATACTCCCGACGTTTTGCATCACTACCCCACATAGCGGAGGTGCCCTATGGACGAGGCATCTGTGGCATGGCTCACTCACAAAACGGCACCAGGACTGCCAGAATTCTGCGCCTATGAGTTCCCTGAAGGCCATACCATCCTGCTTAGGCGCGGGATGAGGTGCTACTACCTGGCAGATGAGCTTGGCGACCCGGAGATATTCAATTTCGAGCATCTTGTATCCCGGAATCAGGCCAAAGCAATGTTCATGGGTACCATCCACGGGTGGCATCGCCCTGAGGCGGACCCGACCCGTTAGGACGGGAAGGGGCGGTTTATCAAAAAAGGGAGGAAGAGCAATGCCAAGTAGGTTTGTTGTGAACACGTCGGGGTTGTTGAAGGCGTCGGATGTCGAATCTGGAAGAATCGCGGAACAGGCCGTGATAGTGCTCTGTAAAATCGCCTGCGACCTGGGTACCGATGACGGGTGCCAATTCTTTCTGGAAACCAGGGCCGGAAGGCCAGGAAACGAAATTTGGCAGGTGGAGGTGAAGCGGATTGGCGCTCAGAGGTTGCATTAAGGTTCGGATTCCACGTTTCAAAGTCAGTTCCACAACCCTTAAGAGGTGACACATGGCAGAACTTATACTGACGGATGCGGAAAAGAGGGCATCTAGCTACCTGGGATGGGATGATGCCGATTTGGGGAGAGCGGTAAAAAAGGTCGCGCTGCTGATGGGGGAAATGCGTGGGAATGACTCCCTGACGTGCACAGCGGGAGCGGTACTTCTGGCTTGCGAAGCGGCAAGGCACGGCGGTGTGCTGACACTTCATCTTGATAGCATTGCCGACGGATACGGTAGGGTGGCCGATTGGCAACTGGTAGTCAGTCGGCTAACGGGAAAGGACACAGACCACCGTGTAGGGGACCCGGACGGTGGGGCACGTCGGGGAGGGCGGAGCAAATCAGGGAGATGAGGCTATTTTTTGCGGGATTTCGACTCTTCGAGTTCTACTTCTTGTTCAATCCACAGGAGTATCTGTTTCGACACGCTCCTTTTGTTTTTCGCGGCGACGGCCCGAAGCCGTTCATACAGTGCCTTGTCCATGACTACGGACGCGTTTGACTGCGTGGCTTTGTCTAACGGCATGGTTACCTCAGTGGGAATATCCAACGTACTGTAGACATCGGTTTATTACTTTAATATACTGCCTAGCTTTTATACCAAAAGTTATACAAAACTACCACCGTTTCCTTGAGGAAACCAAACTGAGGAGAAACCCACTCATGAAGCAGCTATTCATACGCCGACCGCCGACCGACTACGTTTTCAACGAAGAGACCTATCGCACTGAGTCCGCCAACGGGGAGTTCGGCGACAGTATCCGGCATTTGTATCCGGAACTCGGCGGATGGAAAAGCAGCAGCATTGCGAAGGCTTGGGAAGACTATATTTACACGACCACCGGCGTCGAGTGGATTCACCAGGTCAGGGAAGAACTGAAAAGGGAAGAAGATTTTCTCGCTTTCCTCTTCGCGGAACAGGAACTGCGGGGTCGCAACCTCCTGGTACGCTCTGATGGCAACCAGGGGGTGATTTATAGTCTGACAGGACTCGACGACGTCTGGGGAGAATACGACTGTATCATGGAGCGTGAAGGCAAGACACCGAAGGGAATAACCACATCGGTCCCACTGCCTCAAAGAAACTGACCCTTACCTTGTACGGGGGGCGCGTCAACTAAGTCGGCCGCCTCCCCCCCCTCTCTCAAATGCTTCCGCAAACACTCTGTTCTTTCTCACCAGAGGTTCCACCGCCCAACTTCCTCGCTTGGGATGCGGTGCCAAAAGTATACTTTTGGCACCGCACCTCCGTCTTTCCTTCCAGGTATACTTTTCCCTCCTTTTTCAGTGCCAAAACCCATGACAAAAACATAGTGACAGATGTTGACTGCAGGTTGAGGTTATGACACAATGCGGCAGCAATTTTGCTGCAGTTTACACTTTCACTGGGTGGAGCGTCATGACCAAGCACCTCAAGGAGTACAGCGACCTGATGGAAATGGACCCCAAGGATTGGGCCTTCGAACCGGCGGAACTGCCGGAGTCGGCCTATGACATGTTCGACGAGGCCCTGGATTTGGCCTTCAACGGCTTCGGGGTGCTGAGCCCGGACCCGAACGACGTGTCTCTTGCCGAAGTATCTCTCCGGTTGCTCGTCAAGGACCACCCCAACTTCATCGACGGGCATCACCACCTAGCTCTCCTTCTGGAACAGTCAGGAAGGGAGATGGAGGCGCTTTTCCACCGGGAGCGGGCCGTGAACATCGGAATGCAGAGCTTCATCGAAGCCTTCTCGTCCTCAGGAAATAGTCTGAGGTGGGGGTGGATGGGGAACCGGCAGTTCCTCCGCTCCTATTGCAGTCTGGGGTTGCAGTGCATGAAGGATGGCAACCTCTCCCGTGCCGTCGCCATTTTTGAGACGATGCTGAAGGTGAACCCGAACGACAACCAGGGGGCACGGTCCATTTTGATAGAATGCTATCTGGAAATGAACCGCCCCGCCGATGTCCTCAAGATTTGCATGAAGTACCCGAACGACTGCTCCGAGGATATCCTCTATGGGAAAGTCCTTGCCCTCCTAATCATGGGAAAGAAGAAAAGAGCTGAGGCGGCGTTAGCCGAAGCCGTCAGGCACCTACCGAAGGTCGCGAAGGAGCTGGTGAAGAAAAGCCATCGGCGGCCAGCGCAAATGTGGGCCGGAAGCATCACCGTCGGCGGCGACGACCAGGCATTCTGCTACTGGGAGCGCCAGGGTAAGCTCTGGAAGAAAACGGAGGGAGCCATCGAGTTTGTCAGGGAGTTCGTAACCGGAAAACCTGCCAAGGGTGCCAAGGGGGGAAGCGATGTCTGAGTCGGTCGGATATGCCCGTGTCTCCAGCCGTGAGCAGAACCTTGATAGCCAACTCGATATGCTGAAAGCGGCTGGTTGCACGAAAATCTTCAAAGAAAAGGTCTCCGGGGTCGCTGAAACCCACGTCGAATGGGACAAACTCATGGAGTACATTCGTCCCGGCGACACAGTAGTGGTCGTGGAACTGAGCCGTATGACCCGCTCGCTCAAGCATCTGCTACAGTTATCGGAAGAGTTCATGGAACGGGGCGTCAACATCCGGTCGCTCAGGGAGAACATCGACACCTCGACCGCAACCGGGAAAGCGTTTTTCCTCCTGATGGGGGTCATCAACCAGTTAGAGCGGGACCTGAAAGCCGAGCGTGCAGCAGCGGGCCGTGCCTCGGCCAAGGCAAGGGGGCGGACTGGGGGGAGACCAAAGACGGACGAGAAGAAACTCCATCAAGCGTTTATACTTTATGACAGCTCCGATTACACTGCTGAGGAGGTATGCAAGCTTGCAGGGGTCGGCAAGCGTACGTTCTTCAGGTACATAGCAGATATGCGTCAATCTGAGTACGAGGCACACCTCGAAGCCCAGGTGAAAGAAGAAACGATGACCGAATTGCCGGAAGGCGCTGTCGCCTTTTAAGGGAAGCAACGCTTTATGCGTGAGCACGTGCAGGGAGACGGGGGGCGAACCCCCAGCTTTGCTCCTTCCGTTTTTGATGTTCATCTTGTAACAAACCGAGAATAGGAGCCTCTTTTGGATATTGAGCTTAAGACATATGATGATTTCATAAACTTTTTCATTGCCGACAGCGGCAGAGAACTGTTTAAAAAGGCAAAGTTCTCTGACCTGGAGGCGGGGCTGGATGAGTATATATCAGCGCTGTTCTCTTTGGACAAAATCAACAGTGATGTGAGGCTGAAGGAGAGGTTTTACAGTAAGCACCTTCCTGGGCTAATCGTTAACCACCTTTTTGTTAAGCGTGCCGACGACGCGGGATGCCAAAGGTGGATTATTGAGCTGCCGAAACTGGTCAAGGGAGTTCCCTTTACGGCGGACGTTAAGTCCATGGACCATTTGTCTCACTATCTGTTGATGTCTCTGCGCAACAAGGTGCCGTTGGTAGGAATAATCTCAGAGTTGGCACAAGCGATTGATGCCTTCGTCGCCGCACACCCTGAATTCGAGATGCCGCTATACGACTAGACCGTCGTGGTACAAGGTGCGTTGGAGGGACTTCTATGCTGTTCCTAGGACATTTCTCGTTTGACGAGCGCAAAGACGGAGGGCGGTTCGGCCACTTCACGTGTGCGGTCGAGGCCAAGACGCCAAGTGCCGCCGAGAAGTCGTTGAAGAAACTTGTTCGGGGAATGAAGAGACAGCGGAAGCTGTTCTCGACGACTGCAGGGGTACCTGTCGATATCTACCTTGATGCCCTCAACGAAATTGCCGATGCCCCGGCCGACGGCGTCGTCTCTTGGTACTCTTCTTACGGGCCTGATGGACTAGGGAATATAAGCACAGCATTGCCGCATGAAGCGGTCGGTGGATGTAAGCACTATTACTACTACCCAAGCGACCGGTCGGATATCCCCGGCAAGATTGAGGCGGGTGGGGAATATGAAGCGGTCCCCTTTGTAACTTTTGAGCCGACGCCAACAGAAAAACGGTCTGCAGAGCTGAAGGAAAAAATGGAGCGGGAGGCGGCGCAGAGGGCCGCACTGGCACAGCAGCGCAAGCCGTTCACAAGGAAACGGTGGGGTGAGTAAAGGGTATCGCTTCCATGTTTAAGTTCTGGGCGAACTTGTTGTGGAAAGGGTAAATATTGGATTTCACAGTTGCCCCTGTCCGAGGACCAGAAGACCCTCACCCTGGAAAACGTGGCTGCGGTAAATAGCTGCCAGTCCCTGTCGCCATAGGCATTATATGCCTGAGCCACAGCCAGTTTGAACAAGCATGTCGGGGGTGGTAGGTTTCCATGCTCCCTTTTTACACGGGTCCGTGAGAGCTAAGGACATATCCATAAGCATTTCGAATGAAAGCGGACCTTGCTCGTAATTCTTGAGCCTACTCACCACATAGTCATACATATTGACCCTGTGTTCAAACGCATCAGCGATGGACCATTCTGGATTATGTTCTAGGTCATGTATGAGGTTGAAATAGGCTGCGATGTAATAGCTGTTGAGATGTTGTATAAGTTGTCGAATTCCATTTAAGGAAATGCCCTTGTGAGTTATATGGTTTCTAGTTCTGTAAATACGCCTCAACTGCCATATAACCCCATTGATATTCGAATCAAGGACTGACGCTAATTTCTCAGGAGTAGAAAATTCATCAACCAATGAAGAAAGACGGTAAATCAACAACTGATTTTTAGCTGCTAAGGCAGCAAACCTGTCGATTAAGGGGCCATAAGGCCCATCCAAAATTATGCGAAGCATATCGCGGGAGTCGATATAACCCCTTTTTGACTCGGTATTTCCGTTTCCTGCTTGCTTTAACTGTTCTAGCAACTCATCAGTTTCACTGGATGCCCATAGTTTTTTTGCATCAATTGCAAATGCTTTGACCTTTCGCTCGGTATACCCAGTTGCACAGCTTTTGGGAATATATTTGCATATTCGACCTATGATGCTGCTGCCGCCGTCCTGAACGAGGGATTCAAGCGCTATCCATAGGTTCACCAACCTAGATTCGTCGGTTGGGGCGTGTAAGGCAAGTTTGTGAAATTGCAAAGAAGCGTCAAGCTGTTCAGCATCGTTAGAGGACAATTTGCTTCTAACTTTCGTGAAGGTTGTAAGGCGGTCTCTGGTCAGTTTAGGTTCCTTGCCAAGTCCGAGCCTGGTCAAATCCTCACTCACCATTTTCCCAGTGTCACCATTGGGGGTTATAAGAGCCTTTTCATATAGCGTTCTTTCTTTGTTCTTTTGGTAAAGCTTTTCTACGGCGAATAAATCTTCGACCTGCTTTTCTGCCAGGTATCTAGCAGAATATAGGTCTTTAGCCTCAACTTTCGTAACCGCAACGATTGCCTGCTGTGTGTTCCAAGCATAAAATTCTCGCTCCTCGCTGGTAGTTCCAGCAGGTCTGTCCTCAGTTAGGTTTATTTCGAACCCGTCAATTTCAAGTAAGTCCTTTGGCCATTGAATCAAGAAGCGACAAGTATATTCAGTAGTTTTTCCAGAAAACATTTCTTTCAATTGTATAAACCGTTCGATGAATTCGGTTCCAGGTGTTAATAAAATGTTTACACTATCTTTTAAAGCCAATGTAGAGTAACCTTCTGAAATAAGGTCGGTGCCAAGATAAAGACACAGTGAATACAAGTCCTTTTTAAATTGTGCTGGCGGCTTTGCAAGTATTGAGTGGACTGCATCGAATATTTGATTACTGTAATTTCCCAGATTGCCACGCATGACGCTCAGCGTACGCAAAAATGAGGCTAAATCGAGTTTTTCCTGATTTTTGACCTTGCTTTCATAACTATGCTTAAGTGCGATTAAATAATCGGAAGCAAAAGGAAATGAGGTTGCCAGAATCGGGTCTTTCTTGATTATTGCTTCGGCTTCCTCGATAAGATATTCGATATTTGGGTGATGCGCATGCACGCGCCCAACAGTTTCCGCAGCAAGTTTCATTTCCTGAAGGACGGTCTTGAGACTGGAGGTCCGCACCTGCCAGGAGTCAAAGGTTTCATCGTCAAAAAGCTCCTTCCAGCGCAGGGTGAAAAATTGGTGCGCCCGCTCATTAATGCCATACTCACGCCATTGTTCATTAGATAGAAAAATCATGTTGACTCCAAAACAGTTCTGGTATATATACTTAGCATTAGACAGTTATTGCAAGGAGTCTGGTGTCAAACTTGGATGGCTTGTCCTCCAACTTGGCTCCTCGACTCCTTTTTTATTGCTTAGCGTTGGCTTGGGATATCTACATCTCTCCAGATGCATCTGCATCGCGGTCTCCCTCCTGCTTGCACTCGACGGTTCCCTGACAGCCTTTTCAAAAGCATTCCGGTCCCCCACCAGCACCACCTGTTCCTGAGCCCTGGTAATTGCAGTGTAGATGAGTGCCCGGTCCAGCAACCGTGATTCAAATACCGGAACCACCACCCGCCGCCACTGGCTCCCCTGCGATTTGTGCACCGTGATGGCGTAGGCAAGGTCCATATTGTCCGCTACGTCCTCTTCCGCGATGACCTTCTCTCCCTCGTCCCAGACCACCCGCAGCCCCTCGGGCTCTATGGCCTTGACCACCCCCAGAGAGCCGTTCATCAGCCCCAGTTCGTAGTTGTTCACCAGCCAGATGACCGGCTCGCCGACCGAAAATCCGTAGTACCGCTCCCTTCCGATGGCAAGGAGGTTCTGGAAGAGTGTGTTGATGGAGCATGTGCCCACCGCCCCGGATTTCAGCGGACTGATGACCTGCGACGCACCCACTCCACCCAGTTCATGTACCACATCCATCAGTACGTCCGGTATCTGCGTATTGGGACACTCGACAAAGGAGACCCCAACCCCCTCGGCGTTGTACTCGAAAAGCTCGGGTATCCCCCCACCACGGACCGCCCGTGATATCTGCGGAATGCCAGTGTGAGCAGCCTGCCGATGAATCTCGGTTAACTCCACCTGGGGGATAGCCGGGCTCTCGACGAGAGCATGGAAAACAATGCCGAACCCTATGGGCGGCAGTTGGCCGGGGTCACCGAGAAGGAGGAGTTTGCAGCCGGGCTCCAGCCGCCTCAACAGCCGGTACATGATGGGAATGTCCAACATCGACGCTTCGTCGATGGCAATGGTCGGCTCGCCGGAGAGGTCGATGCGCTCGGCGTCCACTGCGGTGATGAAAGAAGCGATGGTCATAGCGTCGCGCCCGGTGGCCTCGGTCATGCGCCGGGCGGCCCGACCGGAGAGAGCCATCATGTACACCTGTACCCCAAGAGGGTCGGCGGCCTCCACGATGGCGCGAAGGACCGTAGTCTTACCGACCCCGGCTCCGCCGCAAATGAGCCCGACCGGCTCCGTAAGGGCCATGGTTACGGCATCCTTCTGTGCGGCGTTCAGGTTGATGCCGTGCCGCTCGGCGTACCTGACGAAGAACGGCTGCAAGAAACCCTTCTCCGGCTTCATGCGGATGGAAAGCTGGTCAGCCTCGAACTCCCTGGCGAGCATGGCGTGGATACGGGAGGCGATGTAGCGCTCCATGGAAGCCGGGCCGATGCCCTGGACACCTTCCCCTGCCTCTACGATGGAACTCTCAGCCAGCGCTAAATTTACCGCCTTCCTAGCCGTTTCATCCGGGCAGTTCAGGAGCTTTCTCAATCCGGTCTTGAAGGCAACCGACTCGCACCAGGTGTGCGCGGACTGGAGCCGCTTATAGACCATGGCATCGGCGGCGGCTACCAATCGCCGCTCATCTTCCGGCGGTATTCCCATCGACCGTGCCAAGGTGTCGGCAGTCTTCCAATTCGTGAAGGCCAGCAGCCGGTAGGGGTTCTCCTCCAGCTTGGCTACCACCTCATAACCGTAGATGGCGATGAGCTTCCGCGCCAGCCAGAGCGGTGCTCCGTGTCGGTCGAGCCAGGCGTAAACAGCGGCCTCGGTAGAAACGACTTCCCACCCCGCCACCAGGGTTTCGGACAGCCGTTCCCCTAACAGGTCCAGGAACGGGCCGGGATGGCCCTTATCCAGGACGGCGTACAGGTCTTCCCCGAAGGTCTCCCAGAGTTGCCGTGCCTTGGCCTCGCCGATACCGGGAAATACCGAAGACTTGGCAATCATGGGGATAACCAGGCGACCACTCGGCCTCTGCAAAGAGGCCCGCTGGACGTCCACTTGCACGCCGTAATCGGGATGGCGGCGCTGCACCCCCTCGACGGACCAGGTCTCGCCGGGAATGGGCGCTCTTGGCATCACGTTCCAGGGGGCGATGATGCGGTGAGCAGAGCCGTTCTCATCTGTGGCGGTGAATATCGCGCCGCCCTGAGCCCCGACCGAAAGGACGCTGTTGACCGTTACCAGTCTCATGCTATCACCCGGTGCCCCTGCTCCATCATCTCCTCGATATGGCGCAGCTTCTTGAGCTGTCGCCGAAGCTCGTAATTTTCCGCCACCAGCGCAGAGTTGGCCTGCTCTAGGGACGTGATGCGTCGCTCCAGCTTGACGGTGCTCGCGTCATCGGCTTTTCGCTCCTCGGTGTCCGCGATACCCATGAGCCCCTTGGCAGCAGTAGCCTCTTCCAACATTTGACGGCAGTTGTCGTTCTTGTAGAGTGATTGGCGGGGCACCCCGGACGCTTCGGCAATGGCAGTAACATTAAGTTTTCCGCTTCGGGCGGGGAGGGTTGTCACGGTGTCCAGGTAGCGCCTCAGCTTGTCAACATACTCCTGTCCAACCTCTTGTCCGCCTCGGGAATCAGTCATCTCGTGTACTCCTATCGTTTGCGATGTGGGAGTGATACTGGAAAGGCACGCTGAGGCACTATGACCATGCGCTATTTCTTTTTGCCATGTCTAGGCGTCAGAGGGACTACCTTGTTCACCTGTCGAAACTTAGTTGCATCGACTTCCTGGCCGCAAAGGGTGCAGCACCCGCTCTCCTCGATTTCCTTCAATACCTCTGATTTCACAAGGTCTGACAGGCGGACGGCGTTGTAGTAAAGAATCTCAAAAATCTTCGCGTGGTGCTTCCTTAGTGTGTCTACCTCGTTTTTTAGTTCGGCCTTCTCGTTTTCAAGGCGCTCCATCCTCTCCCGCATAAATTCAATGACGCCGTGGCCTTTGTAGAACTTCCTCTCTGCCGAGATTTCCTTCAAGACCTCATTTATGAACTCCTCGTGACGGTAGATGGTGGGGCGTGAGACGCCGGTCGCCTTTGCCAATTCGGACGCATTGAGAACGTACTTTCCCCCGGCGTCAGCGGCCAGCTTATGCAACCCCTCGCGGATAACTTCCTTAACTTTTTCACCACGTACTTGACCCATGGAAATGCCTTTCTCTTACGACTGAGCAAGAAGACTGTCGAGGTTCTGTTTGATACCCGAGTAGTGCTGATATTGGGGGGACGTCTCGGGCATGAAATCAAGGGTGGCAGCGACCTCTCGGTCAATCCTCCTGATTTCTTCGACTTGCTCCGAGTCGTTAAGGTCAACTTGAAGATGCTCACAGCACCCGATGCCTTTGCTGCTCCCGGCAAAGCACGACAAATGGTTCGGACACGCCTCCATGCCCCAACTCAGGGTACAGGCCCCGTGTGGCATGATGTTAACCATGCGTGTGCTAGCCAGGAGATACTGCTCTGCACTCTCCCTGGAGAATTCCGCGAGACGCTGATAGTTTTCCGATAGATGCCCCAAAACCTTGCCGTCACGAACCGCTTGCCGGACATTTTCCGTCCGTGTTTTCTTGCTGGTCTGGTCGTAAGTGTGATTGGACCCCTTCTTCCGGCTGAATATGAGGGCGATGGTATCCTCGTCCATGTGCCCTTCGGCATAGGTTGTATCAAGCCAATGACGGACATCATGTGCGGTGAATTTCGCCAACTCGCCAGTATTAGGGTCGGTGATTTCGAACCTGGCGAAACAGCTGTCCTCGTGGTTGCCGGTGCCCCGTGAACGCGCTTCCCCGCTGAACCAGCGACCGATTGCTTTGTCGGTAATTAGGCGGTAGTCTTCATCCTTTGTCCCCCGCGCCGAGGAAAAATGATAACGCGGGACAATGAATAGTGCCTCTTCTGGCTGCAGGAGCGCCTTCCCGTTCTTATCTTCAACTACCGGTCGAATCTTCCGAGTGTATTTTTTCTCCAGCCTAGGTTGTGGTGCCGGGGCAGGGTAGACCTCCCCTTGCAATTGAAGCCGCTGCGCCTCGTCAATGATATAGCTAAACGTTCCCCGTTTGCTGAATATGTGAAAGATGCCGCAGTGGTCGATGAACCTGGGACAGGAGATAACCCTGGTGTCGGTGTCCCAATCGGTTCTTACCGCCCTGCCTCGGCTTGCAATGGTGCAGGGGAGCATACCCTTGCGGGCATTTTGCTGCGCCACTACCAATCCATCGACCGTGGCCCTGGTCACGCCGAGCCTCTTCGCGGCCTTGGATTTTGACCCCACTTCTCTTATCAGCGAAAGGATGTCAACAGTGCGCTGTTCTTTTTCCAGCCAGACACCGGAAGGGTTTATCATCAGGTTGCGGGGGTGGGACGTCCACTCGTGGGCGAACTTCCCTACGAAGTACTCGACGGCGACCGGGTCTGCAAGGATGCCGCTCCAATCAAGACCCGGATTGTTTCTCAGGTTACCTACGGCCTCTCGACCCGCTTCCGTGATGGAGATGATGTGCTCGATGGCGGACTTGACCGCCGGGACCATAGGCTGCGGGATGAAGCGGGCTTCGAGCCTGCGCACCTTCTCGGCGAAATACCGGATTACGTAGCCTCCGTCAGTGCGTTCCAGGCAGTTTTTCGGCAAAGTGGCCAGTTCGTTAATCCTAAACCCGGTTGCCACCAGGATGACGAACGCCGAAAGGTAGAACCGGTCCTTATCCGAGATGTCCCCACGTGCGTTTGCCTCGACCATGTCGCGGATGACCAAGGTGCTGACCAGTTTCTTCCGCCGTCCTTGCTCGGGTCCTTTCCGGCCATGCTTGTAAACGCTGGGTAATGTAGAGACATAGCTGATGGGTATGCCTATTCTGGCATTCAACCATTCGCCGTAGGCTTGAAGAAAAATACATAACCGTTGTGGCGACTCGGTAGTGGACTTGATGTAATCTTCGGTGCGATAGAAGTCACCGTTTACGATACAGCTTGTTCCCTTCTTCCAGACAATTCTGTCTAGGAACTTGATGGAATACACGTAGTTGTATGCTGCGTTGTAGCCAATGTGGTTGGTAAGCCTACGATGTAGAATGAAAATCTTTGTAAGTTCTTTCAGCTCCTTATTCCTGAAATCGCTGAAATCGAGGTTAAAAACCTTGGAATTCCCCTTCCTGGTCATCCAGGTGAAGATGTTCCAGGTGTCATCAGTGAAAGACACGCCGTCCGGCAATTGCTCCGAAAAGTCCGGCAGAAGCTCCAGCAAGGGAGGGCTGGGCTGGTAATTGCCGAGGGTCTTCTTCATTTGTGTCACGGAGGCAGTCATGGCATGTCATCCTTGATATGCTGCAGCACCTCTTGTGCCGCCGTCGCAGCCCGCTGGTAAGTCTGCAAAGTCCTATCCGCAATAAGATACGGCTTCTCCGCCCTCTTAGCGGCCTCGATGGATTTTTCCCATCGGCTGATTTCCTTCTCGAAATACCGAAGCGCCTTGCCGTGCGGGTCAGGGTTGTCCCAGGCGAAAAAGCACGAGCATCCGTCGTAGCAGGAGAGAAAAGGATGTCTCGGGCAGACCCCGTCCTTGAGGGTATCCCTCCCGCAACTGCCGACGATGATAGGTGTCGGCGTGAACTCAGGCACCACCACCGGCGGACTGTCGCTGATTTCCGGGACTACGCGACCACGGAAGAACCCTTTGTTCAACTCGTAGAAGATGTTCCCCATCATGCGGCCAGCCTTCTCGATAGCGGGAACTATCTCAGAACCGACAGCGTCGATGTACGATTGAGCGGATTCCGGGCGGTCATGCTCCAGTATCTCCTGAATCAGGTCCCTGGAGACGCCCTGGAAAGCGAGCCTCGTCGCACCGGTATGGCGGATTCTCGTAGGGGTGACTTGCAGCGGAGAACCGGTACGGGGGCTTATCACCTTTCGTTTTTGGATGTAACTTTGCAGTTCACATTTTGCACTGGCACCAGAAATGACTCCATGCTCGAAAAGTGAGTTGACGTCCCAGACGATTAACCGGTCATACCGCGCTTGCAGTTCCATCACGCGTTTCCGCTTGCCGTATTCGATGATTTCCATCGCCAGCGACTCGGAGATACGCCACCACCTTAACGGCAGCCCAGTCTGGAACTTGACCGGTTGGACCTCTACGAACCACTCACTCTTCCCATCGGCACCGGGGACTTCACGCACTCCGTCCTTCCGGATAGCCAAGACCTGTGACGGACGCTTTAGTGTATCGAGGAGGAGCCAGCCGAAAATCCTCGCGCCGTGTTCTCTATCGGACTCGTAACCGTAGCCCTCGGTGCTCAAGGTCTCCCTCAGCACTTTCTCCTCCGATGAAGTCAGGGCTCCTCTCGTCTCATGCCACTGGAGCACGTCACGGAGCATTAAGGTGTCAGACCGTGCTCGCCAATGCTTCATCTCCAAGGCTATATCCGCCCTAGCTCCGCCAATGCCCAGATGTGCCATGGTGCGATACAGTTCTCTGATATAGACCCGGTATCTCGGGTTCAAGCCCGCCCATACCCTGGACATGTCCGAGGTAGAAATCTCGCTGAAATCCGTCCATCCGGGGTCGGCGAGCTGCGCGAAGGAGACGAGGGCGTTTTTGGTCATCCGCAGCAAATCCGGAGAGGATATCTTCATTTTCCCCTGAACCGCTTGTCGTAACGGGGTCAACAGACCTTCCGGCAAGCCGAGCGAATCCCAGTCGATAGCGTGCTTTACTCCGCGATGGGACATAGACCAGCAAGGGGTGGTGATGTCAAGCCACTGATGAACCACCGGATTAAACTGGTTCTTTATGTAGGTCCTCCCAGCGTCGTCGGTCCATGTATCGGTCTCGGGATTGTAGAGCTTGTTTTCCATCAGTCCAAAGCCTCCCATCGGTTCATCCCGGTTTGCCAAAAGGCTAGAGCAGTCTTGGCCCTGTCGCGGCGGGCTCGGTTCACATATAATTCCAAGCTTTTTTCGTCCGACCATCCACCGAAGTAAACGAGGTCCATAAGCTTGGCCTTAGCCTCTGGATGGTCCATAACGGCGGAATACGCCCTATTGAAAAAAGCATGGCGAGCCAGATGCCAATGGAATGCTACGCCTGTCTTTTGTGAGATATTTTGTGCGACTTGCTGCATGCCGGAGATGGATAGCGGTGCTCCCAATTTGCGCAGGTGGCGAATGAATAGAAAATCATGGTCCAGAACGGGTTGCATGATGGTCCTCCCGTTTCGGTCCACCTTTATGCACCTATGCTCGCTTATGTAATCTCCAATGAGCTTTGGAATTGGGGAGTGGTCAATGACAAACCCAAGGTCTCTGGAGAGGGTCTTGGGGCGTGGCGCATGGGTACCACGAGGGTCGTAGTAATCTTTCCCTCGTTCCTCTACCCGAACAATCTTGATGTAGTTCTGCCGCGCACGTGGGCAGTCCACAAGCCTGAGCGCCAGAATCTCTCCTTCTCGGACCCCAAACTCAATGGCCAAACGCCACATGAGGTAGTCACGCACTGCAACGCTTTTTGTGGTGTCGCTGCGATTAGAGGGCTTGAGATACCGCTCGATTGCTGCGATTTCTTCTTCCGTTAAATCGTCGGCACATCTTTTCGTTTTTTCGGCAATCTTGTGGCTGCGGAAAAGCTCCTTCACTGAGGCAACAACCTGTTCCCTGTCGGTTACCTGTTTGTTTCCAGTCCCAGCGAATTCACCATATTGCGTGATGAACCAGGCCAAAAATACGGCGCTAGTATCGAGAACCTTGTTGTACCTGTTGATGCTGATTGGCTCCAGTCCATCTTTGGACGATGTCTGTTGCTTCGAGAGCCAGTGGGCGAACTGTCTCACTTGCACCGGAGATGGAGCAACACCGCAGAGAGTCAATTGCTCGATATCGACTTTTTCGCGAAGAGCCCAGGTGTAAAGGTACATCAACAGATTCAGGTCATTTCTGACTGTGTTGTGAGAGCGTTTTGTAAGTGACCGAAACTGCTCATAAATAGAGACGGCAGCAGAGGGTTCCAAGGTCTTTGCGTTCTGGAAGATGTACCGCACCCGCCCGTCGTACAGAAACGGCGATACGCGGAAAGATTTGTCCGAAACGTAGAACTCGGTGTCCATAAGTCACCTGTAAAGATATTTATAGGGAAAGGCAGTAGCTGTGCGGGGTTGTATCGTTACACTATAATAGTACCAAAAAGTATACTTGTCAACGAATCCTGATAGAAGGTTTCTGGAGTCTAAAAATACAGAATGCCCTACATTTCGACAATGTAGAGCATTCTGTGCGTCATAGGGAAACTGGCTAACGTTACATCTGTAAAGTACTAACTACACTCGGAGTAGCCGCAGACGCGGCAGACGGCGCAGCCGCCTTCGTGCTCC
>MTLC01001851.1_pt4 | contig 29953 bp, 16 predicted proteins | sample 1982451 | NCBI WGS metagenome assembly MTLC01 (sample SAMN05710165, study PRJNA340218) | biofilm metagenome | isolation source: sample SPH anode biofilm adapted to +100 mV | place: USA | collected 2012-02-03 | reverse complement strand
TAGGTAGATCAAGGGAACGGGAGATGAACGGGACGAGTAAAAGTTATAAGAGGGACATAAGGGAACATAAGCGAACATAAGAGAACATAAGAGCGTCATAAGAGAGATATAAGAGAGATCTAAGAGGGATGCTTTAGAAGTGTTGAATTTCAGATGGTTGGAGATATGAATCTTTGGGGCTGGCAGGCAGTAGAGATTCAAAATGATTTAAAAAGACTGTAAACTGAACTCTTGATTAGGGATAAGTTTTTGGGAATTACTCAGAAAGAAAGTTATATAAATGAGAGTTAAATATTAGTCTTGTGATGCTGGAATTTATAACTTTATGGCGTTTTTTAAATTATCACCATCTTTTAACCCAAATCCAATGAACACGGTATACTTTAAGATGAGGAGGTTAATGGGTCAGTTGCTACTTGTGGGTCTGCTTCTGACAACGAGTATGTTAAATGCTCAGATTAATCTACCCGGAACTGATGTGAACAGTTTCCGTTTTACCGAAAACAATTTTCAAACTCTTGGTGTCAAGGTGACACAACATGAGCTTAGCTTTATCAACGTTACGACTGAAAAAGGACAATTTTGTGAGTTAGCCATTCCTGGTTATCATCAAAGTAACTTAATTGGTGCCCCTAAGGTTCCTGTAATGAGAAAGCTTATAGAGGTTCCACTAGGTGCCTCTTTCGAGATTAAGGTTAATCGTAGTCATTACCGTGATTACACGCTCGCTGAGCTTGGCCTTACCCATCCATTGATGCCTGCTCAGGCTCCGATATCAAAGTCGGCTGATATGACAGCTCTGCCTTTTGACTATGATCAGGAGTCATATGCAAAGGATGCCTTCTTGTTTGACGATATTGCTACCGTTGAAGAGGTAGGAATTATGCGCGGAATACGCATGGCTAATCTGGCTATCTATCCTGTTCAGTATAACCCAGTTGCTGGAATTGTAAGGATCTATGATGATTTAGACATTTCAGTTAATTTCCCCGGAGCCAATGTTCAGGCGACTTTGGATTTGCAGAGAAAGACTGCATCACCTTACTTTGGTGCTGCATATAAGAGCCTTGCAAATTATCACCCTGTTCAGATGAGAGAGCTAATTGAGGATGCACCAGTAACCTATGTAATTGTTTCCGATCCGATGTTTCAGTCGGCTCTGCAACCTTTCATTGAATGGAAGACCAAACGTGGGTTTAAAGTTATTGAGGCTTACACCAATGATCCTGCTGTAGGCACTACTACTACTAGCATTAAAAATTACCTTCAGGGTTTATATAATACACCTCCTGCTGGGTACAATGTGCCATCATTTGTGTTGTTTGTAGGTGACGTTGCTCAGATTCCCGCATGGAATGGTACAGCTGGTAGCCATGTAACCGATTTATATTATTGTGAATATACCGGTGATAAAATACCTGAAGTATATTATGGTCGTTTTTCAGCAAATAACCTTACCCAACTACAACCTCAGATTGATAAAACATTGGAGTATGAGCGTTATCTTTTCCCGGATGAATCTTTCCTAGGTGAAGCATTGTTGGTTGCCGGAGCTGATGCTAGTCATCAGATGACTTGGGGTAATGGTCAGGTTAATTATGGTACTTCAAATTATTTCAATGCTGCCCATAATATCATGTCATTGGCTCTTTTACAACCAGAGCCTAGTGGAGCTAACTTCCATCAACAGATTTTAAGTAAAGTTTCCTCTGGTGTTGCATTGGCTAACTATTCAGCACACTGTTCAGAAGACGGTTGGGCTGACCCAAGCTTCTCTATCTCAGATATTCCTTCATTAACCAATAATCATAAATATTGTTTGATGATTGGCAACTGTTGCTTAAGTGTGAAGTTTGATGTTAACTCATTTGGTGAAGAGCAACTCAGAGCTGCAAATAAAGGCTCATTAGGGTATATTGGTGGTTCAAATTCAACCTACTGGGATGAAGATTACTTTTGGGCTTGCGGGTTTAAAACGGTTGTATCTAATCCTGTTTATGACCCCAACCATTTAGGTGCATTTGACAAGACTTTCCATGAAAATGGCGAAAATACGGACGATTGGTTTGTTACTCAGGGACAAATGGTTGTTGGTGGTGACCTAGCTGTTGAAGAGTCATCATCTTCAATGAAGACATACTACTGGGAAATCTATCATTTAATGGGAGATCCTTCTTTAATGATTTATTATAGTGTTCCGCAACCTGTAGTAGCAAATTATCCAAGCACTATGCTAGTTGGATATAATGCACTTCAAGTTCAGACTGAAGAGCATGCTTATGTTGCATTGTCAATGGGCGGAGCTTTATTAGATGCTAAGGTTGCTGATGCTTCAGGTGTTGTTAACCTGAACTTTAGTCCTTTGAATACTGTTGGAAATGCTGATATTGTTGTTATTAAGCAGAATAGAAAACCTCATATTGATCAGATTGAAGTTGTTCCAGCTACTGGTCCTTATGTTGTTGTTCAAAACGTCGCAGTGAATGATTCTTTAGGTAATAACAACGGATTGGCTGATTTTGACGAGGATATTTTCTTAAATGTTACTTTTAAGAACGTTGGGGTACAGGCTGCCTCAAATATTGAGACCAGATATCAGACCGCTGATAACAATGTTGAGCTATTAGATAGCACACAATTAATACCTACAATAGCTGCTAATTCAACCAAATATGTTCGTAATGCTTATCGTATAAAGGTTGCCTCTCTGGTACAGGATCAGCATAAAGTCGATTTTTTAATGACTATGACTGATGGAACAAACAACTGGTCATATGAGAATAAACTGACTTTAAATGCCCCTGTATTACAGGTTCTTGGACTGATTGTAGATGATGCTGTAACGGGCAACAATAATGGTATTCTAGATGCCGGTGAAACGGTTAAGGTTAAGGTTCAGACTAAGAACGTTGGTCATACAACGGTTCTTAATACTCCTTGCAATCTGACAGTTGCACCCGGATCTGAGAATTATCTTTTAGTTACCAGTTCAAACTATATAATTCCTAGTTTAGGTGTAAACCAAACCAAGGAGGCTGAGTTTACCGTAATGTCTAACATCATTACTCCGCCAATGACAGAGGCTGGTCTTGTTTATAATATCATGGCTGGTGCTCAAGGTCAATATGCAGTTAATAGTACATTACCTATTATCGTAGGTGAGAATCCCTCTGTTAACTTTACGAGTTCAAAGACCATGAACGTTTGTTCGGCTAACTTCTATGATGCAGGTGGACCAGATAATAATTATTCTAACAATCAGACGGATACTATTACCTTCATGCCTTCAACCCCGGGAGCTAAGCTAAAAGTGACCTTCTCAGAGTTTAACGTTGAAACGAATAGTTCTTGCAGTTGGGATTATTTACGCCTGTATAACGGTGCTAACACCAGTGCTCCTCAAATTGGACAGTACTGTGGTACAAGTTTACCTCCTAGCTTTACTGCAACTAATACTGACGGTGCATTGACCTTCTTATTCCGCAGTGATAATCAGGTAACCAAATCTGGTTGGAAGGCTGTGATTGAGTGTATTGGTGGTAATCTCACAACTACTGTTGCTGCATTCCCTCCTAACGTTTGCATTGGCAGTACAACCCAATTAGGAACATTAACAGTTGGTGGAACAGGAAATTATTCATACTTATGGTCTCCGGCACAGTATCTCAATGATCCAACATCAGCAACACCTATTGCTACAGTTAGCGAGAACGTGACCTTTACCTGTCAGGTATCTGATGGAAGCACTCAGGTTAATGGTAATGCTCCTGTTGTTGTTCATGAGTTTCCTCAGGCCCCTGTCGCTTCATATCTTGGAACGACTTTAAGTTCAAGTGCATCAACTGGTAATCAATGGTATTTGAATGATGTTATCATACCAGGTGCTGTTAATCAGACTTATGTACCTGCTCAGAGTGGTAATTATAGTGTAACTACTGCTAATGAATATGGTTGCGAATCTGGATTCAGTAATGTAGTTGCAGTTCAAATCGTTGGTATTGATAACCCGGTAGCCGTTAATAATCTTGCGATTTATCCTAATCCTTTTAGAAATCAATTGACTGTTAGCTATTCTCTAGAGAAAGAATCATCAGTTTCCATTGAACTTCTAAATAGTCTGGGACAAATCATACGTACCATCAGCAGTGAAGAGCTAATGACAGCTGGTGAACATCAGAAAGAGATCAATACTGATCAACTAATGCAGGGAGTCTATTTCTTAAAGATGAGAAATGGAGCCACTGTTTCAATTGTTAGAGTTGTAAAAACCAGATAATGGTTCTGAATAGACTGGGTTTTCCAGTTTAATTATTCAGGTATTTTTCATACTTGGGGTAGCTTCAGGCAACTGAAGCTACCCCTTGGTGTTTTAATATCAAATTAGAATTTAAAAAGTTAACGAATCGATCTCTGTTCAGCTTACACCATCGTATTCTGGATTTACTGAAGCAATCATTTCATTACAATGTTTGAAGTTCATATTAGAGAGGTTAACTAAACTAAACTCTGTTAAACGAAAATTATCTGACTAATCGTTAAAAAACAGATCAATAAAGGGTGAAATTTAAGCAATGATGCAGTTGTTTTATTAACTTTGACACTTGTAAATGAAATAGATATCCAAAAACAATTTTACTCTACTTCAAATCTATTTATAAGATATACATTAACATTACAACAATCCTGAATTTCTATGAGAAAATTATTTACGTTAATGGTTTTGTTGCTATCCTGTTCCTCACTTTTCGCACAAGAGTGGGTTTCAATAGGAGGCAATACACCAGATGGAGCAAAGCTTCAACTTCAGTCTACAGACTCGAAGGGAAGTGTTTTCTCGCTATCTCTCAATGGATACTTCCGTAAGCAGGTAAGTACTCCACAGGGTGAAGCATGGATCATTACTGTTCCTAAAGCTACCCAAATCCAGGAGGCTGGTGCCCCTGATCTCCCAAAGTTTGCCTCAAGTTTTGTTATTCCTGATATGGCAAGAATGGGTGTTCGAGTTTTATCATCAAGGTATGAAGAGTATACTAACATACTCATTGCTCCTTCAAAGGGTAACCTGCTAAGGACTGTAGATCCTGCCACAGTGCCTTATTCTTTTGGTAACATCTATAATGAGGGTAGAATATTCCCCGGAGTAGAAGCCGAGTTAAGAACTCCTCACATTGTAAGAGATCTAAGAGGTCAGACCGTTGTTGTAAATCCTTTTCAATACAATGCGGCCACTAAGACACTTCGTGTATATTATGAGATGACAATTGAGCTTTACGTTATCGATCAGAATGGTGAGAATACCATTTCAAGAAACGGTTTAGCGCATGTTACACCTGAGTTTAATAAGATTTATCAAAACCATTTTCTAAATTATTCAAGTCAGGGTAATAGATATACTGCTGTTGGAGAAGAGGGTAGAATGATTGTAATCGCTTATGGTGATTTTATGAATGCCATGCAGCCCTTTGTTGAGTGGAAAAACATGATTGGTATTCCTACCACTATGGTAAATGTTTCAACCATTGGAAGTACTTCAACAGCTATCAAGAGTTATATCCAAAATGAATATGATGCCGGCGGATTAGCCTACGTTCTTTTAGTTGGTGATAATGCACAGATTCCAACTAATTCTGGTAGTGGTTTAGGTGGCCCATCAGATGTAGCATATAGCTATTTAGCAGGTGGTGACCATTACCCTGATCTCTTCGTAGGTCGTTTCTCTGCTGAGAATGTTGGTCATGTTGCAACTCAGGTTACTCGTACACTAAATTATGAGAAGAATCCTCAACTCACTTCTGATGATTGGTACACTACATGTTTAGGCATTGCTTCAGATCAAGGTCCCGGCGATGATAATGAATACGACTATCAGCATATCCGTGGCCAGCAGACTGATCTGATGGCTTACACCTACACTAAAAACCCAGAGCTATTTGATGGCAGCCAGGGGGGTAATGATGCTTCTGGTAACCCAACTGCTTCGATGGTATCTACTGAGGTTAATGATGGTAGTGGTATCATTGTATATACTGGTCATGGTAGTAATAACTCATGGGGAACCACTGGATTTAGCAATACAAATGTTGGTCAGTTAACCAACCAAGATAAGCTTCCATTTATCTGGTCAGTAGCTTGTGTTAATGGCGAGTTCATGAACTCTACCTGTTTTGCTGAAGCTTGGTTACGTGCCGAGAAGAATGGACAGCCTACTGGTGCTGTTGCATTTTTAGGTAGTACCATTAATCAGAGTTGGAATCCTCCAATGTGTGGTCAGGACGAGATGGTGGATATTCTTGTTGAAAGTTATAACGACAATATTAAGCGCACATTTGGTGGCCTTTCAATGAATGGTTGCATGCAGATGAATGATGAATATGGTACTGGTGGTGATGAGATGACTGATACCTGGACTATTTTCGGCGACCCATCTTTGATGGTCAGAACAGATAATCCTGTTGCTATCACTGCAAACCATAATCCTACCGCCTTTATTGGAAGTACCTCATTTAACGTGAACTGTGCATCAAACGATGCTAAGGTTACATTAAGTATCAACGGAGCTATTTTAGGAAGTGCTTTAGTTTCTAACGGTTCAGCAACTATAAACTTTGCAGCACTAACTACTCCGAATGATACCATAGATGTTGTTATTACCAAGTACAACACTATTCCTTATATGGGTAGAGTCCCAGTTGTACCGGCAAACGGTCCTTATGTTGTTTACAACACCAATGTTGTAAATGACGGAGCGGGCAATGGAAATGGAATTCCTGAATATGGTGAAGCAGTTATGCTCAACCTTGCTGTTAAGAATATTGGAGTAGATCCAACTTCAAATGCAATTGTTAAGATTAGGACATCAGATCCTTACATTACCATTACTGACTCTACAGAGGTTTATGGAGTTATTTCTCCAAACCAGATTAAAAATATGGACAATGCCTATGCATTGAATATCTCTTCTACCGTTCCTAACCAACATGCAGCTGTAATCTATGTTGTGACCGATGATAATGGTACAATTTGGAATAGTCAGTTTACTCTGCTTATCAGTGCTTCAGATGTTAGAATCGCTAGCACAACCGTTATTGACCAAACTGGAAACAATGACGGTAGACTTGATCCGGGTGAAAACGATGAGATTCAGATTAAATTGAATAACCAAGGAGCCGCAGGTGTAACTAATCTGACTGCAATTCTTGCAACAGGAGATCCATTTGTTAATATCACCACAGCTAATGGTAATTATGGGACAATAGCCCCCGGCGGATATGGCCAGCAGAACTTTAATGTTTCAGTCGCTGAATTTACACCGGGTGGACATGCTGCTCTCTTTACTTTGATTCTTCAAGGTGACAATGGCTTCCAGAAGAACGTAGAGTTTAGCCTTGTTATAGGCAGAATTCCTGTACTAGTTGTTGACCTTGATGGCAACACAAATTCAGGTCCAGTTATTCATAATACAATTAATGGACTATCTATAACATCTGAATATACCACAACATTACCATCGAATCCTAATCTGTATCAGGCAATATTTATGTGTCTTGGAACCTATCCAAAGGCACATGTTTTGACACCTGCCGAAGCTCAAAAGTATATCGGTTTCTTAGAACAGGGTGGTAGAATGTATATGGAAGGTGGAGATACTTGGTATTTTGACCAGAATAATACACCTACTAACTTACACCCAATGTTTAAAGTTAAGGGTAAGTCAGACAATGGTGGAGATATCACAAATGTACTTGGTGCCTCTGGTGAGTTTACATCAGGTGTAACCCTTACCTACTCTGGTGATGAGCAGTATATTGATAAACTTCAGATTGTTGACACTTCATTTATTATTCTTTCAAACCAGACTACGGCATTTGATTTGGGAATTGCTTATGATGGTGGAGCATATCGTACAATTGGTACGTCATTAGAGTTTGGTGGCTATGTTGATGGTAGTGCTGCTCCTTCAACTAAAGCATCATTAATGGAACAGTATCTTGACTTCTTTGGTATTCACCGTGCTCCGATGTGGGCTGCCTTCATAGCTTCAAATACGGCACCTGTAGTAGGTAATCAGGTCTCTTTCACCGATCTTTCAAGTCAGGGCTTTACCAATTGGGAATGGACCTTCGAGGGAGGTGAGCCGGGAACATCTACATTGCAGAATCCAACTGTGGTTTATCCTACCATTGGTACTTATGATGTTACCTTACACACTTGGAATGCTGATTCTACTAAGACTATTACCAAGTTTGACTATATCAAAGCTCAGGAAGGCGTAGGAATAGGAAATGCTGAAGCTACAGTTAGTATGAGTGTTTATCCTAATCCTTCTATTTCTGGCGAATTCACTGTTCGTACGATCACTTCTAATGCAACTATTCGTAGTATAGAAGTTATCTCAATTACCGGTCAGGTTATTGAACACCGTGAATCAGTTTCTGATACTGATACCTACCAATTCAAACTTGATAAAGCTGGAATTTACCTCATCAGGGTTTTATCTGATAGGGGTGTAACGACTAATAAAGTTATCGTCAGATAACCATATAATATTTATGGAAACGGGGTAGGACTAGATTCTATCCCGTTTTTTTGTGAAGTTTAGGCTGGGCAAATGTGCGAGAAGTGTAAGAAATGTTGATTTTTCTTATAATTATTGGAGTTGATGAAAAAAAGACAACTATAACAATTGATTTGTAAATATTTTGAATAGAGACAGTTTTCATAGGTTCATGGAAAATTGTCATTAGAGCCGGGATGATTCTTTGTGAAAAGGGATTCGTATAGTGTGTAGCAAGACCTTGCCAATAGGTATTCAAAGCCATTAATCCTAAGATTAATCCCATTAATGATAAGATTCTGAATAAAGGAAACAGATACTTATTATCTCTGAAGAACGGGATGGCTCCTAAAGCTAGTATTAGATAAGCAGAGGTGAGGTGTCTTGGGCCATAACACCATCCTCCCCACCATGAGAAATATCCTGATATTAAAATGATATAGAGAATTGGAATAATTAAGTAAGCATTAAAAATGCTACTTGTTACCCTGTTTTTAGGGATATCAAAAAGATATAGTAAAAGGAAGATAATAGTTGCCGGAGCATAGAAAAGCAGCCCTCTATATGGAGATACCGTTAACCCGATGAAGGCTTCCCATGTCGGCCATGAAAAGCCGAAGTAGTGCTTCATCTGCGAGTAATCGGTCATTACATTTTGGTAAGGCATCTCAATAAATGAACCGGTAATTGAATAATTGTAGAACAATTGAAAGAATAATGCCGGGAGACTACCATAACCTATATAAAGTAATTCTCTGAATTTTCTTTTGTTTTGAATATGTAACATGAGTATCACCAAAAGGAAGAAACCTATGGTATACTCCGATAGTATAGCTAATCCAGCCAGTAGCCCTGTGAGGAAGAATCGATCATGTTGATATAGGATCAATGCTGAGACTATAAAAAGTGATGCTATGAGGTGGGCAAAGAGGGTACCAGATTGAAGAAATAGGAACGATCCATAAAAGAGCCCCATAACAATAGCAGCGGCTTTATCCACTTGAATCTTATAAGTGTTTGCTATGTGATATAAGAGAATAATAAGTAGAATTAATGAAGGAATTATACCTATAGTAACTGCACCCGTGATTTCTAATAAGGGCGAGTTATATAGAGAATTATTAACCGGATCGGCAGTAACAAAGCCAAGGCTACTCAGAAGAGCATAACCAGGAACAATTAATAATGTTGGAAGAGGAGCCTTATCGGAATAGTAGTGTTGTTGAACATAGCATTTGTCATTGGTTAACTCATGATAGCGATCAATGCATAAACTCTGCTTTTCAATGATTGTTATCACAGGCAGAGTACGAGATAATCCTTGATGATTGGGTTGTCGGTCAATAAAGAGAGACAACATTATAAAATTAATCAGGGCAAAGATGATGGCTGATTTACGGGTTACCATAGTAAATAGGTTCAGTTAAGCAAATGTAAGAAATCCAAAGGATAAAGACTGTGAAATGATTTTGTAACTTTGCGCCTCATAAACAGAAGAAGGCATAATGGACTATAATTTCAGAGAAATTGAGCCTAAATGGCAGGCCAAATGGAGCAAAGAAAAGACTTTTGCAGCCGATAATAATTCGTCAAAACCAAAGTACTATGTGCTCGACATGTTCCCTTACCCCTCGGGGGCAGGTCTACATGTAGGTCATCCGCTTGGGTATATTGCCAGTGATATTATTTCTCGATATAAACGGCTTCAGGGGCATAATGTATTACACCCTATGGGATACGATGCTTATGGCCTTCCAGCTGAACAATATGCTATTCAAACCGGTACACATCCCGAGATAACTACCTCTAAGAACATTGCCCGTTACAGAGAGCAGATGGATAAAATCGGCTTTTCTTTTGATTGGGATAGAGAGGTCAGAACATGTGATCCAAGCTACTATAAATGGACACAATGGACTTTTATACAACTTTTTGAGCACTACTACGATAAATCTGTTGATAAGGCCATGCCTATCTCCCAACTTGTTGCACATTTCAGTGTTAAAGGGAGTGAGGGGGTGAATGCCTCTTGCGACATTCATGATGCTTTTTCTGCATCTGATTGGGGTGCTATGAGTGAAAAGGAGCAGCAAACCATGCTGATGAATTATAGACTTGCTTATCTAAGTGATTCTTGGGTAAACTGGTGTCCTGAATTGGGAACAGTTCTCGCTAATGACGAGGTTAGCAATGGGTTATCTGTAAGGGGAGGGCATCCTGTTGAGAGAAAGCTTATGAGACAGTGGTCTCTGCGTATTTCTTCTTATGCTCAACGGTTACTCGATGGTTTGGAAACAATTGATTGGTCTGAATCAATTAAGGAGATACAACGCAACTGGATTGGTAGAAGCGAAGGTTGTGCAGCCTCTTTCGCAATTAAAGATCATGAAGAGCGTCTTGATATCTTCACTACCCGTGCTGATACTATTTTCGGTGTAACCTTTATGGTTATTGCCCCGGAACACCCCTTTGTTGAACTCTTAACTACTTCTGAATATAGAAACGAGGTTACTGAATATGTAACATGGGCAAAGAATCGCTCTGAACGTGAACGTATGACCGAGGTGAAAAGGGTTAGTGGCCAATTTACCGGTTCTTATGCAATTAACCCATTAAGTGGTCAGGAGATACCAATTTATATCGCAGACTATGTTTTGATGGGGTATGGTACGGGTGCTATTATGGCTGTACCGGGTCATGATAGCCGTGACTTTGCCTTTGCAAGACATTTTAATCTACCTATAATTCAGGTTGTTTGCAAAAAGGGAGAAGAGCCTATAGACCCTTCTGAATGGACAGAGTCTTACGATTCTAAAGAGGGCATTATGATACAATCAGGTTTTATTACAGGCCTTGAAGTTAAAGAAGCTATCAGAACTACAATCCATAAGATTGAGGAGATGGGCATCGGGAAAGGTACCATAAACTATCGTCTTCGTGATGCTATCTTCAGTCGTCAGCGTTACTGGGGTGAACCATTCCCTGTTTACTACAAAGATGGGATGCCTTATATGCTTTCTGAAGATCAGCTTCCTCTTGAACTGCCTGAGGTTGATGCTTATCTGCCTACTGAAACAGGTGAACCTCCTTTAGCCCGAGCAAAGAACTGGACATACAATGGATTTCCATTGGAAACTAATACAATGCCCGGTTTTGCCGGCTCATCAGGGTATTATCTCAGATATATGGATGCCTCAAATAGTGAGGCCTATTTTTCAAAAGAGGCTGTCAACTACTGGGGTAATGTCGATCTCTATATTGGTGGTGCAGAGCATGCCACCGGCCACCTGATTTATGCCCGTTTCTGGAATAAATTCCTATATGACATCAATCTTGCGGTTGAACAAGAACCATTCGCCAAGTTGATTAATCAGGGAATGATCCAGGGTAGATCGAGTATTGCATATCGTATAACCGGTACAAATCAGTTCGTCTCTTATAACTTGAGGGATCAATATGAAACCCAGCCCATTCACGTGGATATTAACCTTGTTGATAACGATGTGTTAGATACCGAGGCTTTCCGTTTATGGAGACCTGACCTAAATGATGCCGAGTTTATTCTCGAGAATGGTAAGTACCTCTGTGGTTATGAGGTTGAGAAGATGTCAAAGTCTTTGTACAATGTTCAGAACCCGGATGATCTGGTTGATAAATATGGTGCTGACACTCTTCGACTTTATGAGATGTTCCTGGGACCTTTAGAACAGGCTAAACCATGGGATACTAAAGGAATTGAGGGAACATTCCGTTTTATGAAGAAGTTCTGGAAACTCTTTCATGATCGCGATAATCAGTTTGTGATTTCTGATGAAAAAGCTACCGATCAAGAGCTAAAGACACTTCATAAGACAATTAAAAAGGTACAAGAGGATATGGAAAGATTCTCTTTCAATACCTGTGTTGCCAGCTTTATGATTTGTGTTAATGAGCTGACGGAAATGAAGTGTAATAAAAGGGAGATACTTGAACCTTTAACTATTCTTCTCTCAAGTTTTGCACCGCATATTGCTGAGGAGTTGTGGTCTTTATTAGGCAACAATGGTAGTATCAGCTTTGCTAATTTCCCGGACTATGAAGAAAAGTACCTTGTAGAAAGTACGTTCGAGTATCCAGTCAGCTTTAATGGTAAGATGAGATTTACATTGGCACTTCCATTAGATATGTCTGCAGATCAGGTTCAAGAAGCAGCTCTTTCAAATGAAAAATCTGCCAAGTATCTTGAGGGTAAAACGCCTAAGAAAGTGATAGTGGTCTTAGGTAAAATTATCAATATTGTAATTTAAATCCGTTTGTGAGGTATCAAGCGATTTATAAATGGTAAAGCTGTTTTATTATTGATAGTTTTCATTAGATAGAATTTAAAACGAGCCGCGTATTTGATACGACGGCTCGTTTTCTATAAAGCCTCCCAGAATCAATTGATTTTTAACGAAAGGGTTATGTTTCTGTTCGCATGAAACCTACAAACTCAATATTAATAGTATCATGATTTATCGCGGTGATACTCCACTGCTCCACCTTACCAGATCGTCCTAAAAGAAAGGCAAAAAAATGGTTATTGCTTTTTTCATTTGTGAGCCTGCAAGCATAGATATCGCAGAGACTACTACAAGAATTATGTAATTCAAGCTCTTTTATATCATAAGGGTTTTCCCCTAGAACGAATATTCTAAGTCTTTTAGTCTGCTTGTTAAGGGTTGCAAGTAAGTAGTTTATAGAGTCATTAAGCTCGGATCCATTTATCAGATCGCCTTTGTCAGGTTTTGCATGAATAATTATGCTTGGCCATGGAAGTGAAAGGGTTGTCATACTAGGAGAACCTATTGAGTCAATCATGATAATAAATGGATTGAGTAAATTAGAATTTGACTGTATGACAATCACTGAATCTAGTGTCTGATGGTTCTGGCTTGCTTTAAATGAATCATTGTGATGGTCATACCGATTTAAAACTAATCCTATAGTTCCGGATAACAGAATAAATACTCTCAGCATAACTATCTTTCTCATGGTCTCAGGTTTTCGGATAACAAAGATGACCTGTCTCTAACAAAGGAGTATTAAGATACTTTTAATTAATGGTGAAGAGTAGGGTCGAATGTGAGGTAGATCCGATTATACTGATCAATTTGTGGTTTATTGTGTATTAATAATTAATGAGGTTTAGTGAATGTATTGAATATGAAACGGATAAAACTTGAAATTCTGGTGTCAATTAGTATAGAGAGGGATGGAAATTTAAAGAATCATGGTAAGTTGTGTGTGTGGGTGCTTTTCTAATTTGGGTTATAGGTCATAAATGACCCTGATACTGATATCCCCAAAATTGCGTTCTTTAGCTTTCAAAGATATTTTATTCAGGTAGATTGGGTTTAAATGAGAAGAAAGGTATTAATTCAGCATATGATATGTTATTTTTGTTATAAGATTCTCAACATGTAGTTGATATCAAATTGAAAAAATCTCTGATATGGCAAAATTAAAGAAGCCAGTAAAAGTTGCTCTGCTAGCACTTTTATCCCTTTTCACATTGATCGTAGCTGCTCTTATAGTTTTCATTCTCTTTATTAATCCTATTGCGCATTGGGCAATTGAGAAATATTCGCCTGAATATGTTGGTCGCCAGGTATTATTAAGAGATATCAATATAGGGCTATTTAGTGGAAAAATAAGAACAAATGGGGTTTATATACTTGAGCCAAACAAGAAGGATACCTTGGCTTATACAGGAGAGATGCTGGTAAGGATTGGGATAGGGAAGGCTTTACAGGGAGTTTATAAGATTGATACTGTCGGTGTTGATACCCTTATTCTAAATGTTTTTCAGGATGGAAGCAAATTTAACTTTGATGATCTGATGACCAGGTTTCTTTCATCTAGTGAGGTTGATACAATCCCTGTGACTGATACTGTTAAGTATTATGTGAATAATATCTCAGTACGGAATGCCAGAGTCAAATATAAAACCGCTCAGCCTGAAGTTACATTAGTCTTACATAATGCTCAGACTTACATACCGAAGTTTGATTACAATAATCCGTCCATTAGAATTGAAGCCTCCTCGTTGATAAACGCTAAAGGAGAAGTGCAGTTAAAGATGGATTATAATCTTAATACCATGGGTTATCAGATGGTTATTAAGGCAGATAGCATTAGTACTATTCCGCTGTTTCCCTATATGAGTCCTTTTGTTAACAGTACCCGTGCAGATGGTTTAATTAGTGGCTCAATGACTATCTCAGGTAATTTTAATAGTCCATCAAAGATCGCTTTAGCCGGTGATTTACACTTCAGTGATTTTATAATGACTGACCAAAGAGATGAAAAGATCATTGGGTGGAAGGACTTTGCTATAGCAATTGATTCAATAAATACGGCATCCAATAAGTATGTGTTTAATACAATCACGATAACCAATCCGTATACAATGGTTGTATTAACGCCGAAAGGCAATAATATTCAGGAGTTGGTGAAGATGAACTCGGCATCTTCTGTAGCGGATACGTCATTAGGTAAGACTGGGACACCAATGGATTACGCGAATCCCTTTATAATGTTAGGAAATCTTATCAGTGATATAGCTCAACAGTATTCAAGGAATGAATATGGTGTTAATAAATTCGCTATCGAGAATGGAACTGTTATTTATCATGATTTCCTCACAGGAGAGAAGTTTTCTATTTTCTTTGATGAGTTTGATGCCTCAACTCAGAAGTTCACAGATCAGAGTAAGTCCATTAATTTCAAGATTCATACTCTGATGAACCGGTATGGAAATGTAAATGCTACTCTCTCAATTGATAATCAAAACTACCATGACTTCGATTTGGATCTTAAGATTAATTCACTTACGATGTCTATTTTTAACCCTTATACAAAGTACTATGTTGCTTATCCTTTCTGGAGGGGTGATATTACCTATCTGAATCAAACATCAGTAAGAGGTGATTATATTGATAGCAAAAACAGACTAATTGTTAAGCAGATTAAAATTGGCGATAGAATAAAAAATGATTCTGCAATACGAATTCCCATGAAGCTGGCTATTGCAATCTTGAGGGATCGGCATGGTAACATTGATATTGAGATACCAGTAGATGGCAATATGAATGATCCAAACTACCACTGGGGTAAAGCAGCCTGGAAGATATTTAAAAATTTAGTGGTTAAAGCAGTAACCAGTCCATTTACATGGCTAGCAAAGGCAATAAATGGTGATCCTGAATTATTAAAGAGCGTAGAGTTTAATCCTATGCAGATGGATATTCAGTCTGAGCAGGAGCGAAATCTGAATGCTATTGGAAAGACGTTACAGGAGAAACAGGAAATGGTAACTGAATTTTCATTTAGAAATAATCTATCGCTTGAGCAGGATGCTATAGCCACTCAGATGGCACTTTCTAAATGGTATTTTGAAAAAGGGAAGAGGAAGATTCCTTTGGTACTATCGAAGGAGCAGGCAGATACAGTGAATTCCTTGTCCGTTTATGACTCTACATTTCAAGCTTGGCTAACAAAGAAGAGTGGGATGTCATCTTTGGCTGTTGCACTTCCTGAGAAGTGTAAGGCAGCTGTTGGTGGTGCATCGGTCGTAAATCAGGAGATAGATAGGATTAATCATTTAAGGGATAAAACCATTACAGATTTTCTGTCACAGAAATATGCAATAGACCCGAAACGGATCAAGTTTACCAGAAATAGTGATGATGCTATCAATAAAAACACCTCAAGACCTATTTATGACGTTAAGTTCTCAGTACCGGATGAACCTGCATTAGAGAATTGATTTTGTTTTAAAATGCAAAAAGGATAAGTTACTTTTGTAGTACAGATAACTTCTCAATGAAGAGTAACCATTTGCGCAATATTCGATTTGGCCTGTTATTGGGCTATCCTGCATTGGAGCGATGGCAGGAGGAGGTTATAAAAAATCTTATTGAAGGAGGTGCTCAATTTGTTGTATTAGTACATTGTACAGGTGAGGATAAACCTAAAGATAACCAATATAGCAGACTAAAATCATTTCATTGGCATCAACTGTTTTTTAAGCTCTGGCATAAGTATGTATATAAACCTGCCGCAAAACAGCTTGATACGATTAATGAGATGCTAGCTCAGACCACTCTAACTGTTCAGACAAAGAACACCTCTCATTTTGTAAATTTTTCTGATCCTGATATTGAAAAGTTGAAGGATTATGGATGTGATTTCTTTTTACAATTTTGGATGGGGATTATTAGGGGGAAGGCATTAAATATTGCCAACCATGGAATTTGGTCTTTCCATCATGGTGATGAGAACCATTACAGGGGAACCCCTCCCGGGTTTTGGGAGATTTATAACAACGAGCCTGTCACAGGTGCTATCCTTCAGCAGTTAACGGATAAACTTGACAAAGGAATAATCTTAAAGAAAGGTTACTTCCCGACAATAGCTCATTCCTGGAACCACCAGACAGAGAACTTACTGATGCAAACCGTAAAATGGCCTGCTCAATGTGCCTTTGATCTGGTTAATAAAACTCTTGATAAGACGGAGAGTCATAGTACTGCTAAGATTTATAAGCCACCTAAAAATCATACATTTATATTTTTTGTCTGCAAACTGGTAGTTAATCGGATCGCTTTTCATCTTCATAACATCTTTAAAGCCGAGGATTGGAATATAGGAATCTTTATTGGATCAAAACCCGTAAGATCGGTGGAGGAGGAGAGTCAATCGGTTAAGCATATAGGAGCCATTGGTAATAGCAGATTAGCCAGACAATGGAACAGTGAAAAAGAGATAACATGGTTTTCTAAAGTGTCTAAAGATAGATTTGTAGCTGATCCGTTTTTATTTGAGGTAGAAGATACATGGTGGCTCTTTTTTGAGGATTTTAGTTACAAATCTGGCAAAGGTGTAATTTCCGCTATTAAGCTGCGTGAGGTAGGTTCTTTCCCATACGAGGTTAAAAAGGTACTAGAGCTGCCTTACCATCTAAGTTATCCATTTATATTCAGCTATGAGGGTAAGATTTGGTGTCTTCCGGAGTGTCACGCCGCTCATAAACTACAGCTTTTTGAACTTGATAGAGCGACTTTTCAAATGACGCCTGGACCTGTGCTTATAGAAGGAAGAGATCTGGTTGATCCAACTTTGTGGCATGATGGACAAAGATGGTGGTTGTTTGCAAGTGAGAAGCCTTATCAGAGCACTAGCCTTTTTATATGGTATGCAGATAACCCTTTGGGCCCTTGGCAAGAGCATATTGCAAATCCTGTGAAGCAGGATATTCGTTCAAGTCGCCCAGCCGGCAATTTATATGTTGAGAATGGCAAATTAATTCGTCCAACTCAGGATTGTTCCCACCATTATGGGAGAAGAGTAAACCTGAACCACATCACAGAGCTAACACCTTTGAGTTTTAGGGAAGAGCCCTATGGTGTAATAGAACCAGATAAGCAATGGGCTTTTAATATGGGATTACATACATGGCAGTACTTTGATCAGTTTACGGTTATTGATGCAAAGCGATTTTCTTATATACCGTCAGCAGCAAAGATGGCGTTCTATAGGTTGATCAGACGTAAGATGAAGGTAGATTATGATTAAGAAATTGCTTTTGACCGCATTTGCCAGGCTTATTGGGGCTGCTGCTACACTATTCATGGTGATAGCAGGGGCTAACCTGTTAGGTCCTGAGCAGTATGGGAAAGTTGCTTTATTTCTTTTGGCTGTGACTATTCTTGCCTTAGCCACTGATTTGGTTACTGGTGGCATGGTCTACTTTGCTTCTCGATATCCTCAGCGTGCACTATTAATCAGATCATATCTATGGACTGTTCTTATTGCCGGATTAGCAACAATAATAGGCTTAATCCTTTCGCTTTTCCCTGGATTCTATGAGATTATTGTTCCGGTTGGCACTGCCCCGCACATTATTGTGGTTACTGTTTTGGCCTCTTTTTGTTCAACTCATCAGAATATGCTTCTAGGACTGGAAAAGATAAAGCAGTATAACATTAGTGTAATTCTGCAATATTTGGTTCTCCCTCCATCGTTTGTTATTCTGACATGGTGGTCGGGAGCTGCCAATTTACAGCATTATATATACTCTCTCTATTTCTCTTATTTCGTGGGATGGTTAGTTGCTGCATTTTTATTATTCAGGAATAAAATTACAGACAATCACAATAATGTTGGAAACTTAAATAGGGAGATCTTTCGATATACGTCGGCAACTCAATTGGCAAATCTGACCCAACTTGGCAGTAGAAGAATAAGCTACTATTTTATTAATGGATTAATGGGATCATCTGCTTTAGGAATATATAACGCAGCAGTACAATTAACTGAGGGGATAAGAATGATAACCCAAAGTATTGCATTAGTTCAGTTTGGGCATATCTCAAATGATCATAATGAAGAGAATAATACGATTTATACTAAGAAGATGCTCTGGATATCCGGTTCATTAACATTGACTGCTTTAGTTGGTATTTTGGTTATACCTGAAAGTTGGTTTTTGACTCTTTTGTCTTCTAAATTCATTGGGATTAAGCCGATAATGCTTATTCTGGCACCTGGAGTATTTGCTTTGTCGCTTTCGATGATTTTTAGTCATCATTTCTCTGGGAGCGGAATACCTGTCTATAATTTCAAGGGTTCTTTGTTAGGGTTTATCATTACACTAACGTTTATATGGCCTTTGGTCGCATCATTTCAGCACTATGGGGCGGCTATTGTTGCTTCATTGGCTTATATAAGTTCATTTCTCTATCAAGGGGCAATCTTTGGTTCATTGTACAAGAAATCATTTAGTTTTTATCAGATTGATAAAGATGATATTAGGGAGTTAAAAGATAAAATCAAAGCGATATGGAAGAGAACATGACCTATTCTGAGGCTATAGCTGAAGTTGAGGCGTTAATAAAAAGAATGGAGCAGCCTGATAATAATCTTGAAAACCTTACAAGTCAGGTAAAGCGAGCCTCTGAGTTGTTGACTTTTTGTAAAGCTCAACTATTATTAACTAAGAATGAGGTTGAGAATTTGACTGGTAATAATGTGGGCTAATACTGCAGTGTGAAGATTGGCTTTTCATGGACTTTCAAGGGCTAGGTGGGTCTTTTGAGTGCAAGGGTGGTATTGATGCTCATGACAAAAGAGAAAGAGCCTTAATGGGCTCTTTCTCTTTAAAAATTCTTAAGACCTACTTGCTGTTTTGGCATTGATCTTTTGAAGTTATTGATTCAGATTGTTTATCAGAAGACTTATCTCCCACATATAACCTCATTGTAGAGCAATCACCTGCTGTAATCTCTATCTCACCTTCCCAGTTATAGGTATTACATGAGGCAGTAAAAGGATAGGTACCGACAGGTAGACTGAAGTTCGCACAACCATAACTTCCACATGATGGTTTTGAAGAGTAATAGCTTGAAATAGTCCCATTGGTTCCGTTAATGTATACGATTATCCCGCCGCAACCAAGATCGGTTTGAGTCCAGAATGTCGCATTTCCATAGGAACTTGTGTTATTAACAAGTTCTTGAGTGACACAATCCCCATCAGAGGAGATAGTAATATAACCAGACCACGATTGGCTACCGCTGGCTGTGTACTGATATGTGCCGGGAGCAAGAGCGAATGTTGCACATCCGGAAGCATTACAACTAGGAGCTGAGGAATAGTTTTGTGAGATAGTTGCTTCATTGCCATTTAAAGTAACAACCGGATTGGTTCCTCCAATGTTCTTAGTCCAAAAGGTAACTGTTCCGGTAAGGTTTGCATATTGACCCTCCTCATCGCTGCAACTTGTAGTGATCACAACTAAAAACAGGAAGAGATATCTTAAAACTCTATTCATTGTATTGTGTTTTTTATTTTATTACGTCAGTGTTATCTTAGGGTTTATAAGTTAAAGTCGGTCATGTTAAATACTGACCCGTCAGGGTTTTTCTCTGGCTGCCAGGTTCTAACGTAGATCTTGGGTTTCAAAGAATCTTTTAAATCGACCATTAGAAAGAGATATCCTTTATCAGCATAGTTGCTGGAGGTGTAGTATTGTTCTAATTGGATCCCGTAGATCTTTTCACCATTCTTTTTAATGACTTTTGTTGACTCGAATTGAAGGTTTACGAATTCATTAGCTGCGAAGGCTTTTTGAACGCGTTCCAGATATTCGGTCTTACTCAGCTTTATATATTCTACCTTCTTCCCTAATGTATTATACATTTTCTCAATATTTCCTCCATCCTGAAGAAGTCTTCCAACGATAATAAGTGCGTTGTCATCGAAGACTGATTTTAGGAAGTCGATCCTTTTAAGAGAATATGCAGTTTTAAAGTCTTCAAGGAAATTTATTAGATACATTTTTTCTTCAGGAGAGCCGAAGGTTCCCGGACGATCAGATATATCTTTAAGTGCGGTGTTCCCCAAAGAAAAGGCAAGATGATCAATTTTCTTTTCCTTGGTTAATTCGAAGTTCAAGTATTCAACAAAATGCCGATCAGAGTTTCTAAAGCTGAATTTTACCGGCATGTTTCTAACTTCAAAACCATCTGATGATTTATAGACTGTAAGATCCATAGATGATTCTAATACCCTCATCTGCCCCTTTTGAAAGAGCCTTTTGAAGAGGTCAAAACCTTCTTGAGTGAAGATATTACGAGCTAAGTCAGGATTACCAGTATTGATGCTTTTAACAACCTGGCTCATCATAGATGTATAGGCAGTTGATTCTTCTTCTTTTGGAAGCGGAATATCGACCCGAACCAGAGTTGAAATACTGTTGGTCTCTTGAACTGTTGATTTCTGAATGGCCACAGGAGCATCTCCAAGTTTGATAATAACTTTGGACGAAGAGAATGTTGGAAGAGCGGTGGTCTTTAAGAGATTATTAAGTTCGACATCCCAACGTGATTTATTCAGATTTTGATACTCTCCAATAGCTTTAACATTGGTAAGTGTTGCGGCCGTCCCTTTATTTAGCTCTATTTCTGTTAGGCCATCATTAACACCGGTAAGAACGCTATATGAATCGCCTGTCCAGTATTGGAAATCAAAATTCTGAACCGCCTTTCCCAAATAAGTAACAGCTAAGGTTACCAAATGTGTCTTTGAGCCGGGTTCCTCTTTTCTACTCACTACTTCAAATGTAATCCCCTTGAAGATTTTGTCTATCTCATCAGGGATAGCAGAGAGAAGAATGGCGTTCGGTCTGTCGGGTAGATTACCCCGAATCGTATTAACATCGGGATGTGAGCGGAGCATCACAAAAGCCCAATAGTAGTTTCGAAGTGCATCAGAGAGTCTTAATTGGTTTTCTGCTTTAACACCCTCCTGGACATAGTCAAGAAGCTTGTTCTTTCTACTATTGAACATTTCGTTCAGATCTGCTACCGCTAGGTATCTCATCACAACAAAGTTTCCGGGCTCATCACTTATTAACTTGCTCCGGTTCTGAGTAATTGAGACATTGGAATAGGTTCGAACAACCGATTGGGAGTAATTACTGAGAGAATCTCCCTTTTCGCTTACTACATTACTGAAGTTACTTTCTACTCTAACAGATATTTGACTTACTAAAAGGTCTAAAGCTTGTGCATCGGCTTCCTGATATGTCTTTCCCTGACCAATACCATAGATATAGTCTCTGGAATTCTTAATCTCATCAACAGATTGTGCTGATAACGAATTACAAAACAGAATAATTGTCAATAGAATCCCAAATATTTTAGAGCCTATCGTTGATATAGCATTCATTTTTTAAGGTTATTCTATCATTAGAGTTTAAATCCGATACCACCAACAAGATTAACGCTTGATTCGTCTTTTATCTCGGTATGGAACCAATAGTTAATCTGTCCATAAAGCCAAAAACTTCCTCCGGCGAAAGAAATGGGTACAGTTGCTCCGATAACAGGTGAGTAGAATTGGCGATCATATAATTGAGTTTCAGAACTCTCTGTTGGAGCCTCACCCATTCCTCTGAATCCATATCCAACATGGAAGCTAAGTGGGATTGGTCTATTGATTCTTACTCCCATAGCTATCATCATTTGAAGTCCGGATTGTTTCTCAGGGGCAGGATATGGATCGTCATCTCGTTGTTCAATGGATTGAATATCTATGACAAAAGTGAAGTGTCCTGACCATGTGGTGAGGTTACCCCCTATGCCACCGTCAGATGTACTAAGACCTAAAAACATTACACCACTGGGTCGCATTCTATAGAAGAAGGACTCTCCTTTATCTCCAATTGATAAAGTAGTTTTCTTAGTCATGTAACCTGGCGATGTTATAACAAGATTATAATCTCCTTTTTTTAGGTAAACTTGTCCAGGGGTAACAATTGACTCTTCTTTGTCAGATATGTAAGCATATGCTCCTGATGGGGTGGTGGAGATATATGTGGCCTGTGATTTCAATTCCAGATCAAATTTATACTCTGACTGATACTCTCTGACTGTGAAGTCTCTTTCGAGGCGTTCATAACCCTCTTTTTCTATTATTATATGGTTTATTCCGGGATTAGCTTTTGCTAAAAGAGGTGTTTTACCGCTTAGTTGAGTTCCGTTAAGGGTTATAATAGCTTTAGGCTCAGTAATAATAGTTATATCGACTTTTTCGTTTAGTGTTAATGATTGACTTGTGATTTCATTCTCTAAGACATTGGCAATAGCTGAACTAGAAGCAAACCCCTCTTTTCTGACAACAACCTGGTATCTTCCAATCCTCACCTCTTTTTCTAGAGGAGTTCTTCCGTAGAGAGAGTCATTGAGATAGACATCAGCGTTACTGGGTGACGAGGTAATCTTAATAAACCCCTTGATAGGTTCTAATGAAAAATCAAGGATAGCCACTTTTTCATTGTTAATCTGAACGGTTTGTCGTTGTGGATGATATCCTTCTAATGAAGCTTCAATATCATAAGACCCGATGTTTAATGCCTCTTCAATATTGGTCAGGTCTAAATCACCGGTTCCCTGAACTTTGCCATCAATTCTAATGGTGGCACCCTTAGGGAAAACATTGATTTTAAGTTTACCCCATTTTGGCTTGAGTTTAAGATTTACACTTATACTCTTTTGATCAACTAATTTCACGATTGTATCTTTTGCCTCATAGCGATCCTTTGAGAGCTTAAACTTAAAAGGGCGAGCCTCATAATCTTTATAAATAGCAGGGGTCTGTTTCCTGGAATTTCCAATTCCGTCAATCTCTACAAAGGCTCCTTCAGGAACGGTTGTTAGCACAACGGTTCCACGGCCTGAAGCCAGCGTTGCTGATAAGTCAGTCGAGACTTCTACTTTGTAAACAGCACCCGACTCGGCTGGTTCAGGTAGTGCTATTACTTTTGGAAGAAATCCCTCTTTTTGAATCTTAATCTCTCGTTCTTTAGGAGAAACAAATAGTAATATCTCACCAGGTGAATCCTTTACGGCGGCTTTTGCAAAGCCTAATTTACAGTCAAAAGAGAGACCATCAATGTTGGTTATAATTTTTACGATGGCAGTTAACTCACCGTTATCGTCTTTAACATCCTCCTTAATAGCTTTCAGATCATTTGTTACTCGTGTCATCTCTTTTGTCTGGAACTCTTGAGCAAAAAGGCTCGAAGTGAAGGCCCAGCAAAATAGAATCAATGTATATCTCAGAAGTTTCATAATTTCTCTATGTGTTTTTAGTGTATGTTTCTAAGTCTAATTTGGTTGAAGGTATATTTTGAAGTTAATAGTTATGGTTGGCTTAATACTGATTACCAATTGTCAGAGTAGGTTTAACTACTCCATTTACAATCTCAAAAACCATCCAACTAGTACCTTTTTTATCTTTTTGAATTTCGAATGTGTTTAGAAGGGCATTATTCCCATACACAAGGACAGTTGCTCCTGATTCTGATAATTTACGACTGTTTGGACGGTCTTTATCGGTATAGTTTTTTACGTAGCATGTATATACAGCCGTTTCATCCAGATCCTTGATGGTTATGGTTTCAGGGCCAAATCCATCCCTGTCATCTAAATCAAGTTTCCCGGAGCCATCGGTGCTTTTATGCATATCCTGATAGCTGATGTGATATTCTCCCTGTTTAATAAGGTGAAGGTCAAGATCAGCCGGCTTTCTGTTCCATGAAAGAACAACCCTAAGTGATCCAAAATCCAGAATAGGGCAGACCACGAAACGATTATTGAAGATAGTACCTGCTATGACTTCAAATCGATAGATAGCCTCTATAAATCCCTCTTTCGAGAAGGAGCAGGCATAACGGGCATCAGCAGGGATATCAAATAAGACCCGTCCTTGCATGTCAGTCTGGAAATCACCAATGCCTTCAATTTTAATGGTAGCATCAGTGACGGGTTGTCCATTATCGGCATTAAGAAATCGTAGAGCAAGTTTGCCATCCTGGACTTCAGTTTGGCTGTCCTCCAGCTCATCTAACATTTTATCGTATTGGCCAAATAAAATGGAAGGGATGAAAAGTAGTATGGTTAATAGTTTTCTCATTGTGTTTGATATTATTAATTTAAGATATCTTTTTTCAGGTTCAATTGCTTTTGACTATGGTCAGAGTCGTAATCGAAGATAAGATCGCCTGTAGCCTTTCTCATTTTTACGAAGTTGAGGTCATACCACACAATGGCTTTTCCGACCTTTATTCCGGAAAGGATATTAAACTGGATATCTCCATTTCTATCCTGAGAAATGGTCAGTTTTGATCCATTTTTAATTCTGACTTTATCGAAGCTAATGTCTTGTCCTTTATCCGTTTGAATGCTAATGACCCCTTCTGCGTTTTTCAGGAAGGTGATCCTTCCAAGATTTCTATAGGTCTCAGAGCAGCGCTGCTTGAAGTTAGGGTTGTACTTATCGAGAGCCCGTTGGGCATCAATACCAGTAAATGTATAGCCCATCTTACAAACCAGATTAGCAACGGCAAAGACTCCGGCAATCGCTCTTTCTGTGTTTCCGGCGATTAACGCATCGTTCTCTTCTTTGATAACCTCTGGGGTCAACGCTTTTGCTCCTGAAGCAAAAGATGCATTACTCTGTTTGGGTTGTTCAGGATAAAACAGACCAGATTGCCCATTTAGCGTAAAGACTTTTTTATTTATGTCAAAGAACAGCCCCGCATTTTCTGCCACTATAGCTTCAACAAAACGGGGAGCCTCTGTTATTCGTCCATTGAGATCAAATTGTAGCGAGAAATCAATGCCCGTTCCTTGATTAAGACTATCTAAAGAAACAGTCTTTAGCCATTTAATGTTTCCGGTGGTTGTCAAACTACATAGAAACAGTGCTCTTCTGTCATTTCCGGCAACAATTTCATAGGAATCAGCCTTTAGGGTTCCCGTAAAACTACCGGCTATATAGAGGTTACCGTTTGCATCAAGGGCAACTTGAATTGGTAATACCCCTTTAGTTGAAAAACTAGTTTTTACCCATTCAGGTTGATTCTGTTGGTTAGTTTTCCCAATAAAATAGCTATTACCACTCTCGTTTCCCGCTAGTGATTTACCTAAGAATGAGGCATCTTTATTATTAAAACCAATCAGGTATTTGGCTCCGTCACTAAGAGTTACCGTTTCAGCTCCATTGACTCTCACAGGGTAGCATCCTGATGCAGCCAATTGTTGCCAAAGAGGGTCAATACTTGGCATCAGGTTTGGCTTATCAATGAGTATAACTTTAGGAGATACCTCCTTAAACTGAGGCATACAGAGTCCTATTGGTGCACCAATATAGGTTGGGTCTGAAATGATATATCGGTTATTATCAAATTCTATATAGTCTCCATTAACGGATGTCTCAAACTTGACTGCAGTTGCCATGTGTCCGGGGTATTCTAATCCGCAAACCTCTAAACCAACTAGATTTCGTACTAAGTAAGAGAATAAGACACTACGATCTTCACAATCGCAATATGGGTAGTATAAGACCTCTTCTGCAAAAAAGAACTTCTCTCTGCCAAATTGCTCCGGGTCTGTTTGGTATTCAAATCCATTCTGGACGAAGCTAAGAAGCAATTCTACCTGATCTTTTTGCGATTTATCAGCGAGGAGAGGTTTAAGTGCTTCAATTAAGCTCTCTTTAGCCGTCAATGAAGGAACCGAATTGAAATAAGTTGATATCTCAAGTTGCGGAAAAGCATCATATAGTTTTATTAAGGCAGGGTTATAAGCTACTTTAACAGTATGTGTTTTCCCCTGGAAAGGGAATGAGATATTTCTATAGGATAGGTTTTTCCCCAGCTTCGCAGGTTGGGTAATAGTAAAGTCGATAGGTTTAGAGGCTCCTTCGTAATCACCGGGATATGCATTAATCTGCGAGATATTATCGCTAGTCATTATATAGAACTTTCTTCCATTTTCTTCAATGAAGCTAATGCCATATAGATCCTGATAGGCCGGTAACAGATGGTATAGAGTGTTGTTACTGTTGGCAAGCCTGATACCATAGCCAGATCTCAGCATTAGAAACCAGCTCATAAGGATACTGCCCTGACTATTTTCACCATATAAGTCATCACTAAATGATTTGACCAGTAAATAATACTCATAATCATTGAGTGATAGTCTCTCTTTTTGTTCTTGTAGTTGATCTAATGGCCAGGCGTAATCAGTTGAACTGCATCGTGACCAGAAATCTGCAACGGCCTGTTTGCCTGTGGTAGCTGGTGCCGCAATTTTAAAGGCCGGGGTATATTCAAAGCTAATGGTTGTTCCAAAATAGGAAATATTAGAAATTGCTCCCCCTACTGGTTTATCAGGCAAAGGGCGGGCTACCGGTTCAATCTGTGGGATATTATCTACGATTATCGGTTTTGGCTTAATCGGTGATATTGGGATTAGCTCAGAAGGAGGTATGCCGGGTTTACTTGGAGGGGTAAACTCCGGGACTATCTCAGGTTTGGGTGTCGGCACCTTTACAATTGGAGCCTCTGGCTTATAGTTTCGCCAGTTTTGTTCCAGAAATTGCTTAAACTCTTTATCTTTTTTATCTACATATTCTTTGAATTCTTTCTTTCGATTTTTGATCCATTCATCTTGCTCCTTTTTGAATTGATCAAACTTCTCTTTCTCTTGTTTTTTATACTGCTCGAAGGTCTGACCCTTAAGACTTAAACTTAAAAATCCGAAAAGAATAACGAGACTATATATTAATGTCAGTTTTTTCATATCAGGCTATGTTCTAGTTAACTATTCACCAAAGAAAAACAATGATATTCTATTATTGTTGATCATTTACTCAATTGGGATCACATCTTGGGGTTTAATTTCAAAGAGTTGAGGCTGATTGAGTTCAACCATAACAATGCCTCCCAAGAAATGAATTGCTTTTATTTTAAAAGTCACTCTTGATGACTGTATTGTTCTATTGAGTCTCATGGATAACGAGTTATAGAAGTCTCCTACTTCTCGAATCACCAATGAGTCTGATTGCATCTGTAATGGCAACTGCCATATAATACCACTAATGATTGCAGGCCATAAACCGTTAATGGTAGGACTGCTCATTCCCGAGATGGTAGATTCTTCCGATCTAAAATATCCACTCATCTTCCGATAGAAGAATTTAGAAGAGGTGTGTGATTGATGGTTTTCGCAGAAAACCTGAGCAAATTGTTTCTTATCTCGATTAATCCATAAGAAATCAAGTGAATCTGAGAAAGAATACAAGCCTGTTACAAAGGGGATGTTTTTTACACAATATTTTAAGCGAAATAGTTGATATAGGCTTCCTGCTTCATTGACCTTGTGAAAAAGAAGGACTTTGACAGGGATGATTCTTAAAACAGAATCAGATGGATGATCTACAGTATCTATAGCAACTATTTGTTCTCCACTCGAAAGTCGAACAGTCCAGTTGACTTTAACTGTTTGGGGCAGTGGCACAGTGGTTTCGACTGAGTACATCTCAATAAATACCCCTTTAGATTTTCTGCTTTCATCATCATTTTGATGTTGAAAGTTATCTTCAACTTGCTTAATAATAGTTGATTTAGCAAGTGATTTAATAAGAAGTGCACGGAATAAGGCTTGATTATAGCTATACAATGAATCTAAATATGGATCAGAGATGCCATATACTTCTCCGTTGTTGTCTTTGAGTCTAAACAGAATAGAGTCAGGTATAACAACCGTTTTATTATTCAAACTACTGTTTGAATTAGAATTAGGATCTATTATAGGAGGTATGGTATCTCTTGTTAAAAGAGGCTTTTTTAGATCAGGGTAAATAGATGACAATAGGACATTTTTTGCTGATCCATAGATTGAGGATGAGCTAAAAGCAAGAATTAAGAGAAAAACTAAAAAAGCGCTTCTCATATCAAATAGATTCCTTGTTGTCTTGTTGTCTCGTTTAAAGGAGCTAGTGCAATAACTAAGCAACTAAAGACAGAGTTTTAGTAATGTGAAATCTGAAGTCAAGTTAACCGCGTACTGGTAAAAAGAAAAGATAAACTGTGGCACACAGAATGTTATGTGCCACAATTTTTAGATAAAACAGGAGTATAAACTAGTTGTTTCCTGCCTTATTCATCTCTTCCTCGAAGGTCTTTTTAAACTTCTCATAATCGTAGTCGATTTTAAGTTGCTCATCCTTCGAAAGGCGGTTGTTTAATGAGTTGAGAATTTCAGGACCTCCCAGCTCAATGCAAACATAAGACTTATAGGTTCCTTCTTTAGTCTTAGTCATTTTTTCACAGATAGTCCTTGTTCCTGTTAATTGTTGGTTTATTACTTCACGGGTTAATCCTTCGTATCTCTTTTCAAGGTCTTCGCGATTCTGATGCTCAGCTGATTTCAGGTAATTATCGATAACCCCTTTTAAAGTAGTTTCTATCTGAGCGGCTAATCCTGCTCTGGCTTCCGATAGAGCTTTCTTTTTAGCTGTCATCTGATCCATACTTGAACTGATAGCTGAGAATCTTAGAGCTGTAGCATCAGATTGATATTCTGGTCCTGAGCATAATACAGTAACCTCTACCTCATCATTTGGAGGAGTAACTTTCGTACTACTTTTTGAACCTCCACAAGCACTGAGAGATAATAACCCGATCGTCAATAACCCGACTCCTACGTAATTTTTTAGTTGTTTATACATTATGTTAGATTTTTAAAATGAAATGTCCAAATGTAATTATTTAACAACAATTAAATCAACATTGAAATATGTTTTTTACGTATATTTTTATTTTCATGAGTCTTTTGTTTCTAAATGATTTGTTTTAAAACGCATCTTTTGTTCTTTGCGAGATTGGGAGTATTGATTCCTCCACTGCTTCCCCGCTCCCCCGATTCTCTCATATGTCTGTCTTATGCCCTCTCAATTCTATAAAATCTCAACATCTTCTCAACATCTTCTCAACATCTCCTCAATATCCCCTCTATATCCCCTCTA
>MTLC01001273.1_pt1 | contig 29964 bp, 18 predicted proteins | sample 1982451 | NCBI WGS metagenome assembly MTLC01 (sample SAMN05710165, study PRJNA340218) | biofilm metagenome | isolation source: sample SPH anode biofilm adapted to +100 mV | place: USA | collected 2012-02-03 | reverse complement strand
GGGAGAGGATAGGGAGAGGATAGGGAGAGGATAGGGAGAGGATAGGGAGAGGCATAAGAGCTGGAGTCGTGGAGAACAAGAGCTGGAGTCGAGAAGAACAGGCGGGATACAAAGTAATTATTGTACAAAAAAGATTATTTTGCTCATCTTTCAAGCGTTTTTAAGCTCTATTCTAACATTATATGCTTAAGCCCGACCTTTGAAAAAAAGCAAGGAAAACTAGAAAAAGGATATCACCTGCATCTCAAAATTCGCTGCCTCTCAGGTTAAGTTAGAGAATGGGGAGAGCTAAGTGAGTGGGACGAGAGTTTTTTTTGAATAGACAAGAGTTCTAAGTCGCCTGTATTCTGATCTACCGTTTTATACTATGTAAAACCAATCATAATAAATATTTTTGATAATCTAATTATTAAGCTAGAGCATAAACTTGACAAAGTAATGTAAAATCATAATTATCAGAAATCTGTGCTTAAAATTATATTTTGAATATCACATTGATTTCATTAGAATTCTAAGGTCATTAAACAAAGCTCAAGATATAGCTTTCGTTAAAATCCATGAATCTTACACTCTTCACAAAAGTCAGGCTTGCACCAATGGGCAGGTTGGTTACCGAATTAATTAAACGATTACGTCAATGAATCTATATAAAAACGGTAATCTTTTGCATACTATAGTTACAACTGTAATAGTAAATAGCAAGGCTGACTTGTATTCACTAAATCATCATCACTATTTAGATGACTCAGTTTAAGGTGAAAAATTGTAAAAAGCATCACCAACAAAAAAACAACACATCCATTTCAATAAATAATGCATATATACAAATGAAACATCTATCTTTACCAAAATATTTCCATCAGTAACAATTCTATCTATTAAGAGAATCTCAATGCAGAAATAATCTTTTTGCTTAGTAATTTTTATCTCATTTGAAAAAAAAACAAAAAAAAAGAGTAATAGTTTGATTTCAACTAAATTAAGTATTATTCATCACTCTCGTTACAATCATTAGGGCTTATACAAACAACATAATGCTCTCAGATCTACATAAAGGTAAGTATTTATAAATCACCAAGTACACTAAACAAGCGAACTCTTTTAGAATAACACAAGACTATCTCTTAAAAGAGACAATTCTCATTCAAAAATATCCAGAAATCATCTGGAATTCAACTCAATTTTATCAATCTTCAAACTATTAAAACATGAACAAAAAGCAACTACTAACTTTACTTTTGTTGCTAACGTTTGGGAGTTTGTTCGCACAGACAAGTGTTAATTTTGACAACACAACAGATCTGACGACCTACTTCAACCCAAGCTCTAATCCAGTTTTTACCAATCTCACCAACTCTGGTATTAATAACACCGGAAGCGTAAATGTTCCAATTGGCACGTATGACATTTGGACTACAAAAAGCGGCTATAGCGTGCTTGTCGGCGGTGTTTACACCATGACTGGTGACTTTCTAATTAAGGAGAATAGTGGTTACGGGGGCTTAGGCTTTGCCGTTTCGAATACAAATGATCCTGATGGATTTGGATCACCAATCTTAGGTTTAGGTATGTGTTTCCACGGCGGAGGTGGTATGATGGTAAACAATCGTGCTACTGCCGCTGTCGCTTGGCCTCCTGATCTTGTTCTAGGCAACTGGTATAGAATGGTTTTAAGAATAACTTGTACTGCAGTAAACACATTTGATCTCTATTTTGAAATTTACAATTTGAGTCCTACGGGTGTCTTGGGTCCAATAAAAACAGCCCAAGCGTTTTCCGGGATTAACAATACTTCAGTTTTTGGAGCTACTTCTATCCATGTCTATTTCTCTGCTGCAGGATCTCGAATGGAGAAGATTGACAACTTCACTATTACCCTCTCCGGTGGTGCCCAAGAGGTACATTCACCTGATGTGACCACAGCCAATGTCACTAATGTAGGATCATCAACTGCAACAACAGGTGGGAACGTAACTAATGACCATGGATATCCTGTTACATTCCGTGGTGTTTGCTATAGCTCTACTAATAGCCAACCAGGTATATCCGGACCTATGACAAGCGATGGTTCAGGTACAGGAGTATTCACAAGTAACTTAACCGGCTTGAGTAGTAATACAACCTATTATGTTAGATCTTACGCTATAAACGCAGTTGGCACTAATTACGGTGAGACAAAGACCTTCACAACAACTGATACACCTCCTACCCCCAGTAGTATTACAGCTAGCTCGACCTCTATCTGCGATGGTTCCTCAGTGACCCTTACTGCAAATGGCACCGCCGGTACTGTAAATTGGTATACGGGTAGCTGCGGTGGCACATTAGTTGGCACAGGAAACCCAATTGCCTTGACACCAACCTCAACAACAACCTATTACGCCAACTGCTCTAATGGAACACTGTATAGTGTTGGGTGCGCTTCAACAACAATAACGGTTTCACCAGCTCCTTCAGGTGGCTCAGTAACTGGAGCAACCACTTCCATCGTTTATGGTGATGCCACAGGCTCACTTAGCCTATCAGGTCAAACTGGAACTATCACCAACTGGCAGAAACGTGTCAATAACGGAACATGGACAAATATTAGCAATACCAATACTACCTATTCTGAAACACCTACCTCAGCAGGAACCTGGGATTATCGCGTAGTACTTACTAGTGGGGCATGTTCAAGCGTATACTCTACCATAAAATCTATCACCGTTCAACCTAAAGAACTTACTATCACCGGCACTACCGCTTCTAATAAAGTATATGATGGTGGCATAGTTGCAACCATCGGTGGCGCCACCGTTTCTGGTATGGTTCTAGGTGACATCATCACCCTGGCTAACTGTACTATGGGTAGCTTTAACAATAGCACCACAGGAAACAACAAACCTGTTACTACTTCCATAACTCTTGCCGGTACCAATGCTGCAAGCTATACGATCACTCAACCTACCTTATACGCTGATATCACTGCCAGACCCCTAACCGTTAGTAACGCTGTTGTAAACTCAAAAACTTATGATGGCAACACTAATGCTACTATTACCGGTGCGACTCTGGTTAATGCAGTAACTGGAGACGATGTGAGCCTAACAAACGCAACCTCTGGCACATTTAACAACGCTCAAATAGGCACTAACAAACCTGTCACAACAACTATGTCACTCACAGGTGGTGCAGCGGGTAATTATACATTAACTCAGCCAACATTAACAGGAGCAATTACTGCTAAAGGCCTTACGGTTCTTAACGCAGTAGTTACATCAAAACAATACGACGGAAATACCAACGCTACTATTACCGGAGCAACACTTTCAGGTGTAGTTTCAGGAGATGTAGTTACATTGACCAATGCTACATCAGGTCTATTCAACACATCAGCTATTGGAAACAATAAGCCTGTTACTACTACAATGACACTCTCAGGAGCGCAATCAGGCAATTACACCTTGACTCAACCTACTCTTACTGGTAACATTACAGCTAAGATACTCACAGTCACCGGAGCAATAGTTGTTTCAAAAATATATGATGGGAACACTCTAGCCACTATTACTGGAGCTACTTTAACTGGTGTTGTAACTGGTGAAAACGTAGTTCTTAACAATGCTACTCAGGGAAACTTTAACAACCCATTAGTAGGTGCAAATAAACCTGTATCAACTAACATGACCATCACAGGAACAAGTATTGCCAACTATACACTTCAGCAGCTCACCCTTGTTGGTGAAATCCTTTCCAACGCATTAAATGTAACAGGAATCATTGCAGCAAATAAAGTATATGATGGAAATACATTAACCTCTCTTTCAGGAGGCACTCTTGTAGGCGTTATCGCAGGAGATATAGTCAATGTAACCATCCCGGCTACTGGCACCTTTGCTACTCCAAATGTTGGAATAAACATTCCTGTTACTGTTGCTACACCTACACTTTCTGGTCCTGATTCCTGGAAATATACCGTAAACCAACCAACAGGTATTACAGCTAATATCACCAGCAAAGAACTAATAATCCTGGCAATTGAAAAACAGAAAACCTACGGACAGGTTGACCCACAATTAACCCACTCTTGCACTGGTTTTATTACCGGCGAGGATGAATCTGATCTCTTAACTCCAGTTATTACGAACAGAGCAGCTGGTGAAAATGTTGGACAATATGTGATTATTGTATCAGGAGCAACCTCGAACAATTATCAGATTACCTTTATCAACAACGAATTCATCATCAATCCTAAAGACCTTACTGTATCAACGAATGATGCTTCACGTTGCTTTGGTGCTGAAAGTCCTTTGTTCCCGCTAAGCTATAGTGGTTTTGTAAACAATGAGAACACATCCGCTTTATCCACCCTTCCAACAGCTAGCTGCACTGCAACAGCTTCTTCTGATCCGGGTAGCTATCCAATTATCATCTCTGGCGGAGTTGCACAGAACTATCATTTTATCTACAACAATGCTACTCTAACCGTTAAAGATCTTCCTGCCCGTCCTACAATTACACAGAATGGACATACCCTTCATTCGTCAGCTACGACAGGAAACCAATGGTATAGCATAAATGGCATTATCCCATCTGCTACGCAGCAGGATTACTATGTAACTGTTGAAGGAACGTACTATGTCATTGTAAACCAAAACGGTTGCTCATCTGAACCATCAGAAAGTGTTACTGTATTGTTCACTGGCATTGACCAACCCGATGGAGCTTTAATTAAGGTCTATCCTAACCCTGCTACCGATCTTGTCAATATCGAGACTTCAGAAAACGGACAAATCAAAGCAGAATTACTTAGCCAAGATGGAAAAACTTTCCTATCAACAGAATTTGAAAACAAGACCACAATTAATCTTAGCCACATTCCTTCAGGACTTTACATTATCAAAGTCACAAGCAATTATGGAGTAAGAACTTTTAAGATTGTAGTTCAGTAGACGTTGAATCATTTTAGATAACGCCCTAAGAATATAATAAATTCTTAGGGCGTTTCTTTTTACCGCTAACCATTGAACTAGATTGAAAAAACCATTGTAGTTAACATACCCTTAATCCTTTATTAAAATACCATTATATTGTAAACTCTATTTTTAGCGTTTACAATTTACTCCGAATGAAACGTAATATGAAGTTTAAAAACACCTACATCCTAGCCTCTATCCTACTAGCTGCTTGTAACCAAGCACCAAAGATGGATATTAAATCCGTTCAGGCCGTGACTGAAACTACTCCAATGCCTACTACAGGAGATGCTGCCGATGATCCCGCAATCTGGATAAATACCAATAATCCTGAAGCAAGTCTCATTGTTGGAACAAATAAAAAAGCAGGTCTTTCTGTCTTCACACTCCGAGGAGAGCTAATAAAACATTTTGATGTTGGTAAGATAAACAATGTAGATATCAGACAAGGCTTCCCTATGTCGAACCGTCAAATCGATATTGTAGCTGGCTCTAACCGCACTGATAACTCAGTCCTGGTGATGGCTATCGACTCCACTGGTACACTCTCCCCAATTCTAATGAATCCTATCATTTCAAAGCTCGATGAAGTTTATGGATTTTGCCTCTATCATGAGAAACAGACAAACCGGTTTTATGCTATAGTCAATGGGAAAAGCGGTGGTGTGGAGCAATGGGAACTAACCGATGGTGGAGACAACAAAATTACAGGGACACTGGTACGGACGTTTAAAGTTCAAGGACAACCAGAAGGCTGTGTTGCCGACGATGAACTTGGCTTTATATATCTCGGCGAAGAGGATCGTGGAATATGGAAATTTTCAGCATCTGCTAATTCGAAAGATCAGGGACAACTTATAGATTCTCTGGCCTCTGGTCACTTAGTAGCCGATGTTGAAGGTCTTACAATCTACTATGGAGAAAATGGGAAAGGTTACCTAATAGCCTCCAGCCAGGGAAACAATTCTTATGCTGTTTATAAACGGGAAGAGGATAACCAATATATTGGTAGTTTTAACATATCAGATGGTCAAAACATTGATGGAACGGCTGAGACAGATGGCATAGATGTCACTTCCACTAATCTGGGTGATCAATTCCCTAAAGGCATCTTCATTGCTCAAGATGGGTTTAATAAGGATAACGGAAAAGAGGCTAATCAAAACTTCAAAATTGTTGACTGGCAAGAAATTGCTAAAGCCTTAAATTTGAAATAAAAAAAATCGGGATACTTCATCAACTCTTACACAGTACAGAGTATGTTATGAAGTATCCCATTTCTTTTTCTCGCTTAATCCATACTCAACCCTCAATCAACCTTTAACCCAACCACAATAGGACACCGGTTTTAAAATCAATTAGAAGGTTTAAACCAAAAGCCGGTCGATTAAATATTAACCTTAAAACCGATACGACCCCACCAGGAATAATACTCCTGCTTGAGTATTCTATCACGCGTTCCAAGGTAATATTTCTGGGGAGCATTAGTAAGATTAACCACATCAATGAAGATGTTTAGATATTTTGAAACATTATAATTTGCATTAAAATCAAGATGAAGTTCTCTGTCATAATATTCATCTAAATCGGCATCAGCTCCCAGTTTATGCAAAAACTCATTGTGGTAATTAAGTGAAAGTTTAGCATAGAAAGTTTTATTATCAAAGAATATTGCCGCATTTAAAGCATGCTTTGCCTGGCCTGGCAGAGTTATCTTCTCCTTTTCTGCCGAATTAGTAAATAACTCTAATGAATCTGAACCAAACACTACAACAGCATCCGTATAATTAGCAGACAACCTCTTATTCACCCAAGCCTCACTATGGGTAAAAGTATAATTCATATACACCCCAAAATCTTTAAAGATTCCCGGAAGAAAAGATAGTTTTGACTGCACCATCATCTCTGCACCCATAACATGAGCATGATTCCCATTTTGGGCTTTAGTGATTTCAACCAATCCATAATTTGCAGGATCTCCTTCGTGTGCAAAACGTTTGTAGTAGAAAACAAAATCTTTTACATCTTTATAGAATAACCCACCTGACATGATCCCATCGCCACCAATATATCTCTCTACAAGAAGATCGTAATTAACTGACTTTGGAAACTCCAAATCAGGGTTACCATAGCGAACCTCATCATAATCCTCTTCTCTATAGGGCAAGACATCCTCAAAATTTGGACGAGCATAGGTATATGTGACCGCTCCCCTTAGATTTAATCTTTGAGAGAAACTATATTTAACCTGAAACTGTGGCAACAAGAACCGATGTGTTCGTTTATCAGCCAGAGATTGCATAGTATCAAAGACTCCCTTCTTAGTTAAAATACGCATTCCCTTATAATCAATATCCGTTTGTTCGAAACGAATACCACCCAGTAGCATTAAGTTCCCTATATCATGTCTTGCCATGATGTAAGCGGCCATAATATTCTCCTTGGCTGTATAATCCTCCCCAAAGTTTTTAACCTTTGAATCAGTTCTATCAATCACAAAATACTGCTGATAATAGTCAAAGAAATCTGTCAACTGCTCAACACCAGGCATATTATCTATTACATATCCATGATTTAATAGATTATTATCTGAGAAGCCATCAGAAATAGAGGTGACTGAGAGCTTCGGACCGGTACCGGGATAAGTTCCTGAGGTGGTCTTATAGGCGCCATAACTTCGTGCAGTCATATCACGTTCCTTGTCTTTCAGCCTGACCTTTCCTCCAATTTTAATATAACCCTCATTCCCGGGCTTATTTACATACCAGAACTTATAATTCAGTTTTGCAGTGACATTCTGGTCTGAAACATACTCCTTTTGCATTAGTAACTGATCAAGAGAATAGTTATCATAGTCAATAGCATTACTCGCATTTGCAGGATCAGGGAAGATAACTACAGGCCAATCTGGATCAGTTCTTACTATTTCCATTGCGATAGCATGTCCTGGATTATCAAATTGAGCCTCGAAACGATCAGGGATATTCTCAGTAGCTGAGGCATAAGCTAACTCATAATCTATGATCCCCCCAAATAAAGGATGCTCACCACCTGCATTTATAGTACTAATCTGCTGTATTTTCTCTCTCTGACGAATATCATGATCAACCCCACCGTATAGATAATAAGTCTCACTCACTGCATCATCTAAATCATATATCTTCCTTCTGCGAGTTTCATTATCACTAAAGCGATTAAACATTCCTCTGATGTACACAGAGGAATGGTCATTGAACTGATAGTCGATTGTTGATGAAATACCTGTTCGCTCACGTGTTACATCGTAATGTCTCAATTGAAACTGTCTGTATTGCACATAGTAATTATCAACCCCTGCTCCGGTACTACCCCAGAAAGGTCCTTTAGCAAACTTAAATTCAAGGTTATCAGCACCCTGATCACTTTTATAGTAACTCCCATTAATATAGAAGCCCAACTTATTGTACCGATTGCCATAAGAGAATTGAGCCTGCAAATTGGCTTTATCTCTCAGATTACTGAAACCACCCGAAAACAATGCATTGATCTCTGGCTTATCACCCGATGCCTTTTTGGTTACAATATTTACTGTGCCACCAATCCCATCAGCATCCATATCAGGTGTAAGCACCTTTGATACCTCAACCTCTTCTATCTGGTTAGCCGGAATAACATCCATTCCAACATATCGTACACTCCCCTCAGGAGATGGAATCTGCTCACCATTTATATTAAAGTTAGTAAGCTCGGGTGGGGTTCCCCGTAATTGGACAAAACGTCCCTCACCCTGATCTCGTTGTAGGGTTACCCCGGGAATCCTCTGGATAGCATCTGCCGCATTGACATCAGGAAACTTCTCTATCTGTTCTGAGGAGACGACATTCTTAATATTGGCGGCTATCCTCTGCTCAATCATCGCCTTAACCTGTCCTTCTGCCTTACCTTTTACCTCGACTTGTTGAAGTTCATTCGCGACAGGAACCAAACGAATCATAAGCGATGACTTCCTTTTTGAGGTTAGATCAACCTTTAACTCTTGGGTAAGGTAACCAATAAAACTAACCTCAAGAGTTACCGTATTGCCTGTTAGATTATCTAATTGAAAGCCTCCTTTTGCATCAGACGAAGTCCCATGAGTTGTGTTGCTAACTCTAATCGTTGCACCAGTAAGAGGCTCGCTTGTTGCAGCATCAACAATAGTTCCTTTCAGAATGCCCACTTTGGCACTATTTTGAGCATTGCCGTTCAATGCAAAAAAAGCAGTTACAAGTAAAAATGAGAGTGAGAAAAATCGATATAGTGAATTCATATCTTAATAATCAATTTAATAGCTTAGCAATCTTATCAGGACAATTAAATACCACCTCTCAGAAGGCAGCATCATACACTTTAAAAAGGAGAGTCAATCATTAAAAGAATTGGGGGAGCAAGAATGCCACCCCCAAATCTTAATAACACTTTGATTATATAAATAAGTTAGGCTTCTTACTCAACGATTAGTTTTTGGCTGGCTACCTTACCATCAATATTAAGAGTAACTATATAAAGACCCTTTGCAAGCGCTCCTAAATCGAATTTTTCGCCATCAACTATGCCTTTCTGTGAATACACTTGTTGACCTTGCTGATTATAGATAATCATAACAGCATTAGCTGAAGACTCGTGCAGGCTAAGAATAACCTTTGAATCTCTGGTAGGATTAGGAGAGAGGACAAAAGAGGGAGCCGAACTTCCCATCTCAGCCACTCCGGTAGGAGTTCTATAGTAGACCAAGATCTGAGGAACTCTTTCAGGATGGTTCTTCCCATCACCACCATCTTCGGGGTCTGCTATATTCTCAAAAGATTCAATCTCGCGGGCATTTTCAAGATCACTTGGTCCCTGATTTTCACCTGTAAGAATAAATGCCATTGAATTACCATAACTCCAGCCTGAACGATTAACAATCTCTTGTACCAGACTGCCGATATTTGGAGTTTTATAAAACTCCCAGATACCCCACTCCTCGTCGACTGTCCAAAGCAAAGAGGCAGAGGTCTTAGGACGGTCTGTTATAAGGTTATTTAGATCATAGGTAACAGCATTATCAGAAGCTTCACCATGTATTGTTATTTTAGCAACATCCTCGGCTGTTTTACCTTCATGAGAACAGACGCGTAGGAAAGCTGAGTCAATTATTGCACCTCTGGGAATTGTCATGTTTTGAAAACGTAGTCCTGCTGAAACGACAAAGAGTTTTTCAGGATTACCTTCCCAGCCAATATCTAAATCATCATCATTTAAAGCATCCATGGCGTCATTCTCCTGTTCAGCATCATCAGATGAAGTTGAAACGATAACCAATTCGCCTGTCGACAACTCTATAGTATCATTTGTACCATTCTGAACGATAGCTCTCTCCAGAATAAATGCCGGAGCGGTATAATAGATAAGAAGCTTAGGAGCTCTTTCAGGATGATTCTTTCCATCACCTCCATCTTCAGGATCGGCAATGTTTTCGAATGATTCCATCTCACGAGCATTCTCTAAATCGCTGGGGCCTTGGTTCTCGCCTTTCAATATCAGAGCTAAACTATTCCCTTGAGCCCAACCTCCACGATCAACAACCTCTTGAATCAATGATTTGATATCAGGTGTACGATAAAAGTTCCAAATCTCCCAATCCTCGGCTACAGTCCATTGAACAGAAGAAGTGGACTGGGGACGGGCAGTAATAAGATTATCATAATCGAAAGTTTGTGCATTATCAGAAGCTTCAGATGTGATAGTAATTTTTGCAATATCTTCAGCAGTTTTTCCCTCGTGAGAGCAGAACTGAACAAAAGCTGAGTCAATAGTAGCACCTTTGGGTATTGTAATATTCTGAAAACGTAAACCAGCAGTTACAATAAACATCTTTTCAGGTGCACCTTCCCAGCCAATATCAAGATCATCATCATTAAGAGCATCCATTGCGTCAGCTTCCTGCTCAGCGTCATCTGATGAGGTTCCAATGATTACCAATTGACCTGTAGAGAGCTCGATAGTGTCGTTTATACCATTTTGCATGATGTAACGCTCAAACAGAGCCGATTGAGCATTTACAACAACCGTTGCAAACAGCAATAATAAGGTAAAAAGTAAAATTTTCTTCATTTGATCAGAGTTTGTAGATAGTAAGGTTATTGACTACAAAAGTCTGATTTCGAGAAGAGAGTAATGTAAAAAATAAGTTAAAGAATAATTAATGAATCAACCAATAGTTGTCTATTTGTCTCCACGCACTAATCCTCATGAAGAAAAACACTCTAGCTATTCATCCTTAACAGTAACATAGAGTGTATCAGAATGGATTCCCGTAAAGATACCTAGTCCGTTGACAACATTTGTTGGCGGCTTAGCTAGATTCAAAGAAGAGGAACCACTTTCATCGTAAAGTTGTGCGTAGTCAGCATTAAGATGAAAAAGGATGATACGATGAGAACCGTAATAATAAAAGGAGCCCGGGTTTAACTCCTGTGTGGCGACCCGTTCAGGAGTATTTCTAAAAATTCGTTCAGGAACAACATCGGCAGTATCAAAGATAGGTTCAGGAGCTGAATCAGTACTTTCAGTAACGATCATGTAGTAACTTAGATCAGAATTATCCCAAGTAAGTGTGATTGGAGTTGGAGGAGTTGGAGGATTACCACTTCCCGGATCACCGCCCATGCCAACAGTGACAGTAGTTGAAGAGGTTGCAAAGTTTGTAGGTTTAGAAAGGATAGTGGTGGTTGCTGACACTACTTTATCATTGTACACAAACGACATAGTATAGCTTTTACCCTCTTCAGGCTTTATCGGAGCCCTATAGTACCCTGCACTGTCAACTACACAAATTACCGTAGTATCCTCTGATTGTATTGTGATAGTTAACCCCTCTATAGGATTAACAACGGTATCAGAAGATCCGTAAACCAACTGTTTGGTAACATGAATCGAAATCTCAGTAGAAGGATTCAAATAAGCCTCTACAACTGCGACATCGGCATCAGCCGTAGCAAGATCTAACTTTTGACAGGATATCACAAGCATGGATATCACAACTAAACTTAGGAAATAGTATTTTCTTCTTGTCATCATTAGTTTAAAGTCTTTACGTTTTATTCGGAAAGAGGTCTTGACATACAATCAATTCTAACAGATAGCAAGAACCTCTATACTTCCGATACTATTTCATTTTAATGGTCAGATTTATATTGGGTGTAAAACCAAGAAAATAGACTGGCGTTTCAATTATCTGATTCTGGATAATCTCATACTCCTTGTACCATACATTAGCTCGATTATAAACGTTAAAAATGCTCATCCCTACAGAAACAGGCACTGTATTACTAATTTTAAAGTTATAAGTAGCTGATAGGTCCAATCGATGGTAATCGGGGAGTCGCATCCCATTCTTAACCGAAACATTTATAAAATCAACTGTCGTTCCATCCAATAGCGTCACCTGATATCCCCCTTCCGGAGCAGTATAAGGGCGACCAGTGGTATAGATCCAGGTGGCTCCAAATATCCAATTCTTCCATTGATAGCTTCCTACAATCTTAAACTCATGGGTCACATCGTTAGAAGCATAAAAATCATAATCGCCAAAGTCTGCATATCGACTTACAACCTGACCCAATGTATAACCTATCCAGCCATTGAATTTTCCTGACTTTTTCTGAAGAAGCAAATCAATACCCCGAACCTCACCATTGCCGGTATAAAAACTCTCTTCATAATCTACCTCTTTAGGGTTAAAGGTATAGCGGAGAGAATATTCGGTGATATTGTATAGTTTCTTATAGTAAACTTCGGCATCAAAGAGCAGATCCTTGTTCTCGACCGAGAAGCCAGCGGCCAGTTGATCAGAGGAACTCACGGGAAGTTTATCATTATCAGATAAAACCCAAAAGTCACGACTGCCTTGAAGAATATCCTCTCTGATAACCCGGCGGGCAAACTGATAATACTTACCAGCAGAAGCTTTCAGCTTTAACCAAGGAAGAATCTGATAAGATGAGTTAATTCTGGGCTCAAGATAGTGACCAGAAGTCGGTGTAAATAGATTATACCGAAGACCAGGTGTAACTCTTAATCTTGCACTATCAAGTAGAATATTACTTTGAATATAGCTACATAACGTTGCCCCACTGGTTGACCGGTCTATCACGGTCAGTGTATCATTTTGTTTATAGGTATAATCTATATCATTGAAGGTTCCCTGAGCACCAAAATCAAACCTAAACCATGAGGTGAGGTTATATTCAAAATCTGCCTTTAGACTAAAATCTTTCAGATTATTCTCTTCAATGACCCCGCGACGAATTGATACCGTCTCGTCATCCTCATTGGTATATGACCCAGAACTAGTTCTATCTCTCTGACTATAGTAGTTTGAATAACTAAGCAACATATTGCTATATAGCGAACTATTATAGTGATGAGACCATTTCAACGAGGCACCCGTATTTCCCCAGGAGGTCAAATCATTATTCTCCATACTGAAATCACTAAAACTACCTCCCATTGGACCGCCACCTCCGCCCCCACCCATTGGAGAAACAGAGTTATCTAAATTATCATTCCCCTTATAGAAGCTAAAGGCATAAGCATCATTGGCATTAGGATGCCAGGTCAACTTGGTATTCAAATCATAGAAGTAGCTACTAATATCTGTAGTTCCACCTCGTTGAAATCGAGAATTCGTCACACTCTTTTCTGTCTCACTGCTTTCAGACGTGAATTGATCAAATATCTTATTATAAAGAGGACTCTGCCAGCTTCTTCGAAAGGCAACAATCGATGAGAATTTTTCTCCTACCGGAAATTCAATAAAAGCATTAGCCGACATTAAACTAAGGTCGGCTGCCATATTAAACTCCTTTCTATCGCCCTCCTTGCCCGTTATCTCAACGACACTCGACAGACGGCCACCAAATCGGGCATCAAACCCAGATTTATATAGCTGTACATCCTTAATTGAATTACTATTAAAAGCACTAAAGAATCCAAACAGATGCTCAACATTATAAACCGTAAACCCGTCATATTGAACCAATGCCTGATCAGGCGTCCCCCCTCTGACATAAAGACCCGAAGAGTTTTCATTTGCAGCACTTATTCCTGGCATCAACTGAAAAGACCTTAGAATATCCTTTTCTCCGAGATTGGGAAGATTTGCTAACCTTCGCGGAGAGAGTTTAAGTAGGCCTGCCTGGTTGTTTGCCTCCAATAACTCTTGCTTTTCACCTTGAATGGTTACTGCCTGTAACTCTACCATATCTGGCATTAAATCTATCTTCAAGCTACTAAGTTTCATCTCAGGTGTTAAGTAAAGAAGTTGCCGCTTATAACCGATATAAGAAACATCCACTGCGCAGGTATCAGCCGGGACATGATGAATAGTAAAGAAGCCATCAACATTGGTTGCCGATCCCAACTTCGTGCCCCTTATCGATAATGAAACGAAAGGAAGAGGCTCTTGCGAGGTTATATCAACCACCTTGCCCGACAAAGAAAAATTCTTTCGGGTAGGCTCGCCATGGTAAGTCTTCTGAGTAAGAGCTACTGCATTATCCTGACTCTCCCAACGGTCAATAAGATGGATGACATTATCCTTAGCAACATAAAATTTTAACTTGTTTGCCTCACATAACCTCTTCAACATTGAACCAAGCTTCTCATTCATGGGTCGCTCATTAACATCTATAGCTTCTATACGAGCTATATCATAGTCGAATTTAACCTGTTTCTGCTTTTCAATCAGACTCAGAACCTGATGCAAATTCCCAAAATAGAGGTCGTCAAGACGTGTATCGAGTGGTGATTGTGCCTTAATGATCAATGAGATCATCAATAGAACGAGAGTAAAGGAGTATTTCATGCTTCTTTGTTGAAGTATAAACATAGATTCATCTGGTACTGGAGATTAGAGAAGCATGTAGATCATTAGTTTAATACGATGAAATGTTAAAGTCGACTTTAAATCAAAACAACCAGAACTACAAGCACTTGAACTTCCATAAACTTAACAGGAGATACCCTTTCTCTTTTCGTAAACCCAAAATTCATAATACATTTGTCCTCATATCAAAACAACCACCATGAGACTAAGAATGGTTTTCTTCTTTGTAATCCTCCTGCTAAAATCCCATCTATCAATCGCCCAACCAACATTGCTTTGGAAATTTAGAACAGGCTCACAAGTACACTCCTCAGCTACAATCAAGAATCAGACAGTTTTCTTCGGTAGCGAAGACAGTTGTCTATATGCTCTTGACAAACAAACAGGCAGTTTAAAGTGGCATTTTAGAACCGGCGGAGCTATTAACTCAACCCCTGTTGCTTCCAATGGCATGATTTTCTTCAATAGTATGGATGGCTATATCTATTCTGTCGACGAAGAGAAAGGAAGACTTATTTGGAAGTTCAAGACCAAAGGAGAAGTTCAATATGATATATGGGACTATTACCTGTCGTCTCCGATAGTTAATAACGGAATACTATATATTGGTAGTGGGGACAGCAATATTTACGCTATTAACATACAAAATGGTCAGTGTTTATGGCGATATAAAACCAATGGTATTGTACACGCAACTCCCCTATGTACTGATAAAATGGTTTATATAGGGAGCTTTGATGGGTACTTCTATGCTTTGGATGCAAACAAAGGTGAGTTAATATGGAGATTTAAAACTGTTGGAGATAAATATTTCCCTAAAGGTGAAATACAAAGAGGAGCCACGATGTACCAAAATTCCATTATTTTCGGTAGTCGAGATTATAACATATATGCTTTAGACGCTACACATGGAACTGGGAGATGGAACATGAAAGAGATTGGTAGTTGGATCATAGCCACGCCCTTAGTCTCGGGTAATGACATCTATTTCGGTACATCCGATTCACATCGATTTTACTGCATGGATGCTGAATCTGGAGAAGTAAAATGGACACTTCCTTTAAGCATGCGTGTCTACGGTACAGCCTGCGTAAGCAATAACAATATTGCATTTGGCTGCTTCAATGGAAAACTCTATATAGTTAACCAAAAAAACGGACAAATAGTATCGTCATTTCAGACTGATGAGAGTAAACAGAGATATCCAAATATTTACAAACCAAACGGTGAGTTTAGAGATGACTTTGAGTTGTATGGAAAGGAGACCAACGAATCAGAAAAGAAGATTTTATCACTAGGCTCCATTTTATCAGACTTAGTGGTTGAGAACGGCGTAATCTATTTTGGGGATGCTAATGGCAACTTCTACGCATTAAAGACAGAACGCTAGTAATTTAGCATTTGGACATCTAGCTAAATTGATGATAAAACTTAGCCTTCACACAAAACAATTCAACAAGTTGTACTATGGTTACCTATGGTTTTTTCGCCAGGCAATTCAACCGATTATTCAAACAGATAAGTGAGAGCTCCTGAAGTTGATGGAAAAACTTTCGACTTTACTGAAGAGTTATTGACGAAAATTTCCAGTTTCACTGTTTGATTGGTATTTGTGCCATAGCCCAATGACAATACATCATTTTTATTAACAGTTCTAGTAAAAGTCTTAATATATGGCAAGGCAGCGTTAGTCACATTAATATCGACACCTTTTTCATTTTTATAAGTTATCAAAACAGCCGAGGCAGTGGTAGCACTTGACACGGAATAAGTAATACTTACCTGTTTAGGGTAAGAAGAGCTACTACTGTCATCATCCTTAGAACAGGAAGATAGTAACATTGGAAAAATCGATATTGAAATAAATAATAAGGTCTTTTTAATTAATCTCATTTTTTTAATAATTAATTTATTACTTGAATTATAGCTATTGAATTTGAGTACAATATGGAACCAATAGTACATTTATTTTGAAAGTTCAATGCTTCATGTCCTCGATTAGAAAATAACATATTTTATTTAACGAAAATATTCATCTATCTACTTCAGCAAGTTAGGCTAAGGCGATATGAAACTTAAGTACGCTAGTCAGTGGGGAATGTGCATTGTCATTTATGGTCTAAGAATCATCTTCGTTGTTCCCAATAATGGCAATTCCCTCAGCAACCTTCTTTTCCATCATGATCTGTTCTATAAAAAGCTTTTTAAACTCTGTATATTGAACCGCTATTTAAGAATTAACAGATTGAAAAAGTTACAGGAAAAATAATCAAGTCCTAATCATCCGCTTAGAAAGATTGTCACCTCTATGTTAAAATAGCCATCATCATAGTTTAATCACTAACAGACCCATGCAACTCAAAGAGATAGCATTGAAGAAAAAGTCTGTTTCGTTTCAAACTAATCGATAATAACCTCACTCTTCACGAACCATAACCAACTTTCCTCCATTGACTTCCTGCTTCCAAAGCTTGCGATCCTCTTTGTCAATAAAATGAACCGTTTCTAGGCCCTCATATACTTCGGTTACTTGCCATATATCCCGAACACCTGAATTCTTTGTTTGATACTTTTCAGAGATTACATCCGTAATTTTTACATTCAAAATTCCAGTTCTATTGTTTGGATCATAATTATATATTGCAAACTCCTTCTTATATCCATCGGTTAATGGCAACCACCTAATAATGTTTTGGTAAACACTACTTTCATAATAATTCAAATTATTGTTTATAGCTTCTGCGTAGTTTGATATCCTTTTATCATTTACATTTCTGTATATCGCATGAATGGTATCTCCATAAACTATCGTTAGAAAACGCTGGTCATTGTTTGAAGTATGAAATATGGGTTTAAGATTGCTTAAACGATATTCAGTTACATCCACAAAATCATTATTAAACAGTTTACTTGTAAATGTCATTGATTGTATAATAATACCGCTATTGACTTCAATCTTATTTTTAACTTCACCTACCACAGTTTTAATTGAATCCTTAATACTATAAAAGATCATAGTATTCTCCTCACTTTGTATCCATTTGCTTTCAAATGTGCTAACGTTTTGTGATTTAACCAAGCTTACTAATGCAAATGCTAAAATTGTAAAGATGACTTTCATCGTATTAATTCTTATAATTATATTAAAAATTCAAGTATTTAATGAAAAATTACGTATCCAGCACTCATTGGCAGTAAATTCCGAACAACAGTGCAACAGTAACAACTATCTTCATCTTTCTGTACTAATTACTAGATAAGACTATGAAAACTACGTCTCTATTATATTCGTTTAAAAATCAAAATTATATCCAAAATGAAGGCCAGGCTCTCCAAAAACAAATTTGGACCATTTATCATCTAACTGTTTAAAGCCATCAGGTAACTTAGTATGATAAACACGTTGAGTAATGGCAATAGATAGTTGAATAAAAAACCGGTCTTTAAATAATTTGACGTGATAACCAACCCTGTAAGTGTTAAAAATCTGAAATCCATTATCAATCTTCTTTCCATTATTATTCACAAATTTTTGCAAAGTAGGCAGTACATTAAGCTCGGCATAGAAACCCTTAAAAAAGAATCTTTGATAAGATAATGATATACCAAACTCACGAACATATCCTGGAAATTTTTCTTCCGGTTTTCCGTATGAACTGTTAAAAAATGGATGAATACCATTAGGCCAGGCATATTTCCATGTTTTTGGTTCTAATGTAAGTACATCTTTTCCAGTAATACGATAACCTAAATTGATCTGTACAAATTCGGGAGGGTTTGTCGAAGCCAAATTACCCAAAAGAAACATAGTGCTGCCAATGAACCACCTTTTTGGAATACTATCTGTATTAACATATTGTGCCTTGAGGTGGAATACACTATTTATCATTAAAAAAAGAATAACCACAAATATCTTATTTTGCATTTCAATACTTTTTTATTACACACTTATTTCAAATCAGAAAGGATAGTTGCTTAAAACCGCACACTTATATTAAAAATGAAGGTGGTAGCTGTAGTCACCAAGTGTTGTAGAATACTATCCTTTTTCAAACATCAAATTTTGAGCGGAGTATAGCGTTTAACTAACCTCTGAGTACCTAATTGAGTAAAGCCATTGCTATTAAATGCTATTATAGTTTTAGTGACAATCCAGCATTAATTCCTATCCACATAAACAACTTACTGTTAGTCCCCTCATCTTCGTAAATTGTATATGGAATGTTCAATGTCCCATACTCCCCATCAACTTTTTCGTTTGTCACATAAAAGTTAAATGAAGGACCTATGAGCAGAGAAAATTTCTCAGAAATGCTATATTTATAATTAAAATCGGCTCTGTTTAAGAAATTATACTTGCCATCCTCACATTTGTTATTGAAAACAATCTGGTTGTAAGAAAGATCAATAGTTATCTTTTGCTTTTCAGTAATTGATACATTTCCTCCAAAGCCAAAGCCAAAGCTGTAAACAGGTTTGTTCTTATAAGAGGAATATCCTACTCTAAGAATGGTATAGAACTTTTCAACTCCCATTTTGTAATTAAGGTTCGAGTAGATCACATCTCCACCAGTAAGCTCGAGTTCATAATGCCCATTTTTTACGATACTGAATAATCCTATTGGCAAACCTTCTTCTTCATCGTCTAAATAGTTAAAAAAGCCAAGCTGAACGCCCTTTAGTTTCCTTGCATAATTAAAAAGACCAATTTGAAGCCCATTAAACTGATCTACAGCGATATTAGCTGTTGCTAATTGAAATCCTTTAGCGTTTTGCTTTGAATAATTCAGCACTCCTGAAATAAGTACTCCATTGGTGGAACCCTTACAAATATTCAAACCACCCGCAAGCAGTAACCCTTCTGATTTATCAGTATTTATATTAAAAATTCCTGACAATTGAAATCCTTTAACTTCTCCCTTATTATAATTCACTAGCGAACCTAACTCGAATCCATTAACCCCGCCATTTAAGCCATACAAAATATTGAACGAGAAATTATTTGAATAGTCTATAGAATTAATTCCTGAACTCCCAATCGGATACGCAAATGTAACCTGTGCTTTATTTGCTCTCAAACTGTCTTTTTCTTGTGCGACACAATTTAATGATACTAATAAAACCAGTATACTTACCAATTTTATCTTTTTCATTGCTCTCTGTTTTTAGTTTACTGTAATTTTTTAACCTAAGTAGTTTCAGGTTTACTTTTCAATTATTTGTTATAACCCTTTGTTATAAAATATGATACTAAAAATTAATACCAATATCAAATCCAGGTTGAATAAAGTAGTTATTCCATTTACCTTCTACTGCTTTAAATGTCTCTGGAACATTGGTTCTTATAGGCCAATAACTTACGCCAATGGCGGGTTCAAAAAAGAACCGATTATTAAAAAACTTAAACTGATAGCCCAAATAGAAATCTAAATACAAGGTATATCCATTCCCAATTGCCTTTTTATCCTTATCATAATACTTTTCAAAGGCATTTAAAGCTTGGACAGATGTATAAGCTCCTTTCCACCAAAAACGTTGATATCCTAATGTAGGCGCAAGAATACGGGCATGTCCAGGATAATTTTCTCCCTTTGCATCAAAAGATGGTGAGCCAAAGGGAATTCCTAATGGCCAAGCGTAAACAGATCTTTTAAATCTAAAGGAAACAACATCTTTAGGTGTTATTCTGTAACCAACATTTAACTGTATGTATTCTGGGTTATTTGTTTTATCCAAATTTCCAAACATCCAGAGTGTACTTCCAATAAACCACTTTCTATAGGTGCTGTCATGCTTGGCATCTTGAGCATTAACTTGAAAAGAGCTAGCCAAAACTAAGGCAAGTACAATCCACAAAATTATCTTTTGCATATTCTTTCTGATTAATTTTAAACGATGTTGCAAAAGTAGATTGGCTTGCTCCTTAAATTCGTTCACTTAAGTTAAGAAATACCGTGTAACTTTATTTTTCCAAGCACAGGACATAACTTGAATGAAAGATATTGATAAAGGTAGATTATTAAGGTTTTGCTAAAGACCAACTTAATCCAAATTACTAATACTTCAACTTGCTTATCTGCGGCTATGCCATTAATGAATAATCAGGCAATAAGTGACTAAATGCCCTGTAAATCAGAAGCGGATATAACCTTCTCTAAAACGACCTTGAAAGTTCATTATAAATGTTAGTATGCTTTTGTCGATTTTAAAATTACTTGAATGCTATTATAAAAGTAATTTTTTGCCATATACTAAACTCTCTTTTGCAAGAATTCTAGCTCTTAGTCTACTTAATGATTGAGGTTTGATTCCTAAATAACTTGCTAACTGATGCTGTGGAACACGTTGAATAAGATCTGGCCTTTTTTGTAGTAAATTCAAGTATCTTTGTTCGGGTGAAGATGTTATAAATTCGTCAAAATCTATTCGCTGTTTAGCTAAATTCTCTTCTGAGAATATTCTGCAAAGGGTTTCAAACTTTGGAAATTTACTGTTTATCTCTACTTCCATATCAGAATTTGAAACGGTAAGTATTGTGTCCTCTATACAGCTTACAAAGTATTCTGACTGAGTCTGGCTCATTACACAAGGGGGTGTCAAAGCTTCCATTTCTGTGTAAAAAGCAGTTGTTTTCTCTTCTCCATCTATAACATAGTATGTCCGAATACAACCTTTTAGAACAAAGTAGCTCTCTTTTGACTTTTGTCCTTTTTCAAGTAAAATCGTTCCTTTTTTTACTGACCGGAATATATCCAAAGAAACAATGGCGTTCTTCTCTTCTTCAGTCAGAACAATGTATTTAGATAAAAAACCAAATAATAATTTCTGCATTTCCCTATTTTTAGTTTCTGTCGTCAAACACGCCTTGACGCCAATCAAATTACATGTTTAATTCCACCCTTATTTCCTTACGGAACCGTAAATGAAAATCTCGCTTAAATGGGCTTTTCTTGACTAGTAACAAATGTGTGACTACTATTGTTTTTAAACAATACCCAGATCGTAAGAAGCAAGAAAAATTCTTTAAATATTCTTAGAAGTAGTTGTTCAAAGCCTGATCCGATGCCGATTAATTACACTCACCCCAGAGTCATTTCTACATCTCTTACCAGTTGATCTTTTCACAGTGTAGAAGGTACCCCCTACTTTGTTACCTGATTCATCATTTGGTTACCTTAATTCTGCTTATCAGAATCAGCAACCAAAAACCAAGATCCATTGTTCTACAATAGTAGATAAACACAAATTTGTTGAATCCCGATAATGTGTTTTTGGATTTCTATTTCAGTGAGTGACACTTATACGTGGAAGAAAACCACATTTGTTTGTTGTTTAACTCGTTTAGGGGAATATTGATTTGGGCTTCTTTTACAGGTAGAAAAATAAAAAAGGGTTTAGAACACTGTCTAAACCCTTGCACGGTAGTAGCCCCGATAGGAATCGAACCTATATTTAAAGTTTAGGAAACTTCCGTTCTATCCATTGAACTACAGGGCCAAAACGGGATGCAAAAATAGCTAATTTTTACAAATCGACAACCTTTTAGTCCAGAAAGAATAAACAAGACCACAAATCAACAAAACAGCTCATCCATTGTTTTTATATCAATCAGGCCAACCATTCTACATAAATGAAGCATTTTAGTACCTTTGTCTCCTGAAATATGAAATCAAGCCGTCACCATAGTAGCCTTTTACTCTTAAACCGCCTGCTCATTGCAGCCATGCTATGGATTTCCATCGGCAACATTATTGATTTCCACCTTTACCGAATCTGGGGAATTCACATTTCGCTTCAAGACCAAACCATCCCCCCTTCACACAAAACAATCAAAAAATCGGATCTCTCTGTTAAACACCTCTACAAAGCGCCGACCTCTGATTACGTTCTTATTTCTTCTTTCGACTCTTATGAGCCTCTCTCATCTCATATTGATAGGCTCAACAAAAAAGCGATAATCTCCCGCTTCTCAATCGCCTCCGATTTCACCCTACGAGGCCCCCCGAGTTTAGTATAATTCTACTACCTCATTATTACCCCCAGTATCACAACTAACAGAGAATACTGGTCATTCCCCTATTAATCCAAGTAATCACATTTGTGATATAGCCATTGTTGCGAACTAATCATAGTTACTATCAGTAACTGTTACGTGCATGGTCTGTACAATGTGACCATTAAAAAACAAATTAATCACACATGAAAAAATTTACTCAATTCACTACATGCATCTTGCTAACACTCATCTCGCTCAGTGTCTCATCTCAAACCATCGACACTCTTAAGATCACGATGAACCCGGGATACTCAAATGATGTATTCCTAAACCTATCTACTGGCGAAAGCTTTTCTGCCCCAAGAAACAATTATGACATCCAACTCTACTCCGGTAGATGGAGTGCCGGTCTGCTAAGCAACGACGGCCAAGGCGTAATGGTCTGGGCTTATCCCAAAGGCGACACCGCTTCATGGAACGCAATTGATACCACAGGTCTCTCTACATGGAGAGCCTTATATAACGGACTGGACAGTTGGGAAAACGGAGCCTTTAATCGCAATGCAAAAGGGCACCCCGACTATGGATGGGGTGTCTATAACACGATTACCCATGATGTGGAAGGTGACTCTCTCTTTATCATCAAAACAAGAAACAATGTCTACAAGAAACTCTGGATCACTCGTAAAATATCAGTTGAAAACAAATGGCTCTTCACTGTAGCTAACCTTGATGGAAGCAACCAGACTAGCATTACCGCCGACTGCAATCTCTATCCTAATAAAGCATTCTTAGCTATTGATCTTGAGACTGCATCTGTCGTAGATCGTGAGCCTGATTCAGCAAACTATGAACTACTCTTCACTAAATACATTGCAACAGTACAAGGTATGCCCTATCCCGTGGTTGGAGTATTAAATAACTTCTCTACACCGGGCAATAAGTTTTCTCCCGTTGCTCCCGACTTTACTAATTGGCTCTCAACCCCAATGACTGCCCAAAAAGAGCTTATTGGATACGACTGGAAAACCTTTAACATGCAGACTTTCTCGTATGATCTTTTAGATTCTACCTTCTATTTTATCAAATCTGGTAATGGCGACATCTATAAACTTTGGTTTACCCAATTTGATGGATCTTCAACAGGTAATATTCGTATGGTCCGCCTCAAGGTCAGTGCAACTGCTATTAACGACATGGAAGTAAACCCTCAAATTCAAATATTCCCTAACCCTGCTTCTGAAAGAGTAAATATTAATTCCCAGAACTCAGGTATCGTTCGGCTATACAATATCAATGGGATAGAGATCATAAACCAAAACATCAATAAAGATGAGACGCTGACACTTAATATTAGCAATCTAAATCGTGGTATTTACCTTATTAGGTTTACCTCTGACACTTTTGATAAAACAGAAAAACTTATTATCAGATGAGTTTCGGATTAGTTTATCTTAATCCTAAAAGCGAAGGTAACGGAGGATTACGGTCTCTGATAGTCCTGGTGATCCTCCTTACCCTCTCTTTTAATTCTAGCGGTCAGTCGACTGAAATGCTTATTTCTGTTTGCGATAAGATCAGTGGGGCACCCGTCTCGTTTGCCACTATAACTCTAAAAAGCAAAGAAAGCCCAAAAAAGTTAACCACTATTACCGACCTAAACGGGAAGGCTAATGTGGTTATTAGCGGGCAGGTAGTAATACACATTTCCTCCATTGGCTATGCTGATTTTGATGACACGTTAGACATAAGTTCTGCACACACAATCTTTCTTATGCCAAAAGCCGAGGAGATTGATGGAGTAACCATAACTGCTCAACATAATCCCGAGAAAATAGACAAATCAATATATCAGGTAAAACTAATTGGAAGAGATATTATTGAACGTCGGGCTGCCTCTAACCTGGGTGATCTTCTTAGAAATGAAGCTGGCATCAGAATAAACAACGATGCCCAACTAGGCTCAAGTCTCTCACTACAAGGTATCTCTGGCGAGAATGTTAAGATTCTAGTTGATGGCGTTGCCGTTGAGGGGCGCATGAATGGCTCGATAGATCTCTCACAACTAAACCTCAATAACTGCAGTCAGGTCGAGATCATCGAAGGCCCAATGAGCGTAATCTATGGCAGTAACGCACTTGCTGGAGTGGTCAACATCATCACCAAAAAGAATAACCTACCCCTCTATCTTCGTATCAATGCCATGCACGAAAGTATCGGCATTTGGAATACCGATGGAGTCATTAGTATCAAAAAACAGAACCACCACATTGCTCTGGAGGGTGGAAGAAACTTCTTTGGGGGCTTCTCTGATCCTGATACTAGTCGCAGTCAGCAATGGAAACCCAAACGCCAATGGTTTGCTTCAATAAGACATTCCTGGAATCACAATAAAAGTTTCTCAACCGAGACCAAAATTGAAACCTTCAATGAGAAATTACTCAACAAGGGAGCCTTACTGGCACCTTACTACGAAACCGCATTCGATAATACCTTTACTACTCAACGCCTAACGGTTAGAAATCTAACCTCTCTTGCAATAGCCACTGATCATCAATTTCAACTTCAGAGTGCCTATCAACACTACCAAAGAGACAAAATAACCCGATTCAAAGATCTTACTACACTTAACGAAACAATAACCACCAACCCATCTGATCACGATACCTCAATCTTTAATAATCTCTCAATCAGAGGCACCCTCTTTATAAATACCACTGAAAAAACCAACCGGACGAAGATTCAAACTGGCTTTGATCTAAATAAGGAGTGGGGAGAGGGAAAAAGAATGAAAGATAATAACCAGAACATAGCCGACTATGCCTTGTTTGCCACGGCAAAGATTCCCATCTTCAAACAGATAGAGGTGCAGCCTGGCCTCAGATGGGCCTATAATAGCCGTTATAATGCCCCATTAGTCTGGTCGCTTAACACCCGATTGAGCATAATAAAAGGATATACTCTAAGAGTTTCTTACGCTACCGGTTTTCGCGCCCCTTCACTTAAAGAGCTTTACCTCTATTTTGTGGACGTTAACCACAATATACAAGGGAATGAGAACCTTAAAGCTGAGAAGTCGAAGAATATAAACCTCTCAGTCCAGACTGATCAAATGATTCTCAACAAACCCTCCACCGTTACTCTCACAGGTTTCTACAATGACATGCGACAGGTTATTACCCTGGCTGAACTCGAGCCTGTTACCTATACTTACATCAACCTTGATAAATTCATCACCGCTGGCGGCTCGGTTTCATGGATATACCAGCCTGTTACATGGATGAAGAGCGACATTCGATGGGCTCTTACCGGAAAGGGGGGGTACAATGGTTTGCCTCTAAAATGGACTCATGACCTCAGTCTCAACCTCAACTTCATTGATCAAAAAAGAGACATCAATCTTTCTCTCTATTACAAGTTCAATGGAAGTATGGCTAAATACCTAATCACGTCAAATGGCTCTATTACCACAGGAACAACAGATGGTTGGCATACACTTGATCTGACCCTTTCAAAATGGTTTATAAATCATCAGCTAATGGTACAGATTGGGGGTAAGAACCTTTTCAATGTGACAAATGTGTTCACTTCAGGAGCTAGTGATGGAGCCCACTCAACATCAGCAACAACACTGCCCGTTGGCTGGGGTGCCAGCTGGTTTATTCGTCTAACCTATCAGATCTCAAAATGAAAACAGGATACTGGCCACTCTTCCTTATAATCGCATCCATTTTCACAACTGGGTGCTTTAAAGAAGATGAAAAGATAACACCTCATATACCAGGTGAAGGAAAGAGCATAATCATTGCCCTTGAAGGAGATTACAAATACCGTTCCTGGGTTCAACTTGCCACCGGAACCGAAATATACCGGGAGCTAAAGACCACCTACGATCTAGAGTTTGAGAACGGTAGTACCTCTTGGAAGATACATCCAAACACCTCTCTATTTATGAAGGTTGCCATTACAAACCAGCAAAGTCCCGAAAATGTCACAGATACTATAGGATTGAAATGGGCATTTGACTCCAGCAATGGTTACACATCAGGAAATGCCTTTATGGGATGGTGTGACACAATAACAGGAAAGGGCGATCAACTTATAAGAGTCATAGATCGTGGGATAGACCTCAAGGGGCGAAGCAGAGGGTATTATAAAATTATACTTGACTCCGTCACTTCAAATGGGTATTATGTAAAATACGGTCTGCTGAAAAGTACTGTGATGAAAGCACTGACGATTAACAAAACAGATCAGGAAGAGTCGATCAGACTTTTATTAGACGAAACGAATCCTATCGTCTCAGGCAGTATAAATCAATCATCGTATGACTTACAATTTGGCCAGTATACAACCCTTTTATACACCTCTGAAGGAGCCCCATACCCATATTTGGTTACAGGAGTATTAATTAATCAGAAAGAGGTGGATGTGGCCGTAGATAGCCTTCTTGGGTACAATAATATAGACCTGGAAGCGGCGAAAACACTTACCTACTCTAACAGAAAAGACATAATAGGCTATAACTGGAAACAGACTATCGGAGATGTTACTACTGGTAATGTCAGTTATGTTATAAGGCAGGGGCGAACCTACGTTCTACGAAAGAAAGATGGCCTCTATTACAAAATGCAATTCCTAAAGTTCTATAACGACTCAGGAGAAAAGGGGTATCCTATGTTCCTGCTAGCCCCCTTATAGCCGCCAGAAGCCCTTTCTTAGAATCCTTGAATCTTTAATATTCCCAGCCAGTTGCCAGAAGCTAGCAGCCATTCTTTGAATCCTTGAATCTTGAATTTTCCCAGCCAGTTGCCAGAAGCTAGCAGCCCTTTAAGACAAAGACAGCCCCGCAGAAGATATCTACGGGGCTGTTTTTTAACATAAACCGAAACAAAAAAAGGAATTATTCAATTACCTCGACCCAGCCGTGGATGTCTGGTTCGTCACCGAATTGAATAGCTTGTAATTTTTGATAGAGTTTAGTAGAGATAGGGCCTGCGTTACCATCCTTGCAATAAGTGTAGATCTGATTATTATCGCGATCATCTATAGCACAAATTGGAGAGATAACGGCTGCGGTTCCGCATGCTCCAACTTCCTCAAATGATTCAAGTTCTTCAACAGGGATAGGACGTTCTTCGACGGTCAGACCAAGATCGATAGCCAATTGGCGAAGACTCATGTTGGTAATAGAAGGAAGGATACTAACCGACTTTGGAGTCACATAAGTATTATTCTTAATACCGAAGAAATTAGCAGGGCCAGCTTCATCGATATACTTCTTCTCTCTGGCATCGAGGAAGAGAGCAGCAGAATAACCCTCAGCATGAGCGCGTTCACCGGCTCTTAAGCTGGCTGCATAGTTACCACCAACCTTAAACACACCTGTACCAAGTGGTGCAGCACGGTCAAAATCACGGGCAATCTGAACCTTAACAGGCTTGAAACCCTCTTTGAAATAGGGGCCTACCGGACCAACAAATACCATGAAAAGATATTCACTGGCAGGTTTTACACCAACCTGAGGGCCAGTACCAGCAAGAAGCGGACGGATATAGAGAGAAGCGCCAGTTCCATAAGGAGGAACAAACTTCTCATTAAGCTTTACCACAGTCCAAATAGCCTCTTTGAAAACTTCATCGGGAACCTCAGCCATGAGGATACCACGAGCAGAGTTCTGAAGTCGTTTCGCATTCTCCTGCCAACGGAAAATACGGATTTTGCCATCACGTCCTCTAAAAACCTTAAGCCCTTCAAAGGCTTCTTGTCCATAGTGTAAAGCCGTGGCGGCCATATGAATACTGATATATTCTGATGAGGATACTTCTAGTTTACCCCATTCACCATTACGGAAATAACAGCGAACGTTGTAGTCGGTTTTAAAATAACCAAAGGGCAATTTGCCCCATTCCACATTAATCATACGGTTGACTTTTTTGGGGGTGAATCAATCACGGTTAAAATATTGGCTAAGGTACAAAGTTTTTAGGAGCAATCGTTTGAAACAGGGTACCATAATTTCAAAACAGATATTATTAAAAGCTTGCAAAACAAAGATATTAACAGCCTAAGGAAACTCTATCGCTATCATTCTGTTATTCACCACCCCAAACCTAAAAGCAGAGACGAATCCTCTGCTAAAAAGATCTTAACAATTGCAAAAAAAGCCTTAATTCATCGTAAGATAACCCTTTATTGCTGGCCATTTAAAAGCAGCTGGGTATATTTGCACTACCAAAAAAGAATCCAATGGAAAACGATTATATCAGAGTATGGCGATTTAATCAACAGATTCAATGGGCTCATACCGATGCTACAGGAAAACTCAGTGTAGCCGGTTTAATGGCTCTTCTTCAAGAGGCAGCCTGGCAACATGCCAAGCATATAGGGTTTGGCTTTGAAGCACTAGAGACGATGAACCAGGCATGGGTTTTAATAAGACAAGCGGTTCAGATTGACCGATACCCAAAATGGGAAGAGGTTATAACTATTGAGACATGGCCAAGAGGAGCAGCAGGACTGATAGCCTTTCGTGAGTTCAGGATTCTTATTAATGAGGTCTGTATAGGTACCGCTACCTCTTCATGGATGGTTATTGACACTAACACCCGCAGACCCCAAAAAATTGATGCAGTTGCAGCCTATAAAGTCTTTGCAACTGAGCCACTGACCTTTCCGGAGGCAGCCAAAGTTGCAATACCAAAAAACGGACTCCCTATCTATAGTCAGGTTCTAAGACAGAGCCATATCGATCAACACAACCACCTTAATAATGCCGAAATGGTAAGGCTGGCAATGGACGTCTTCTCTACGGGCTTCTTAAAGAAGCATCCACTTGAGAGCTTTACATGGAACTTTATTGCGGAAAGTTTTGAAGAAGAGGAGATAACGATTATGATTAGTGATGACCAGCAAACGTTATGGGGTGTAAGATCTTCCGATGAAAAGGTAATTTTTGCTGCAAAATATAACTGGTTAAAATAGAGTTTCTTGATTAATTAAATCGATTGCATCATAGAAACAGCCTTGACTTGAATTTCTAATATCTCAAGTACCTTTTCTACCACTTCTGCTTAGTACATGACAAAAAATTAATCTAATGAAAATCAGTAAATTAAGGTAAG
>MTLC01001881.1_pt1 | contig 30045 bp, 16 predicted proteins | sample 1982451 | NCBI WGS metagenome assembly MTLC01 (sample SAMN05710165, study PRJNA340218) | biofilm metagenome | isolation source: sample SPH anode biofilm adapted to +100 mV | place: USA | collected 2012-02-03 | reverse complement strand
AGAGGTTCTTCGAGGTGATGGCCTACCCCTCCCCGGAGAAGCTCTCCATCGTTATCGACATCAACTTCAACATCGCCGCCGGTCTAAGGACCACCCCCCCGGCGGAAGGTTAGCAGCACGGCAGCTCTTCGAGGGGAGGAGGGACGAGTTCCTTTCTCCCCTGCGAGGGGCCGCGTCCGCAGAAGACCCCGCCGCTGCAACCTCCCGCACCCCATCTACCTCATTCCCGCAGTAAAAGTAACGACCTGCGTCCCTTCCGGCGCTATTCCCGCTCCCCCCTCATTTGCGCGCAGAGATCGCGAAGCACATCCTCGAGTTCCCGCGTCACCCCCGCCGCGTCCAGAAGCGGAGAACGCTCCAGCCGCTGCCGTGCGTCGCCCCTGAAGGAGGCGAGGGCCCCGGTGTCGGCGGCCACCCGGCGTGCCATCTCGACGTACTGCGCCTCGCTCGTCGTCACCAGGTCGGCGAGGCCGCAACTGGTGAGGAGGGTCGCCCCGGTGCGCGAGGCGTGGCGATCGCCGGCGAGGGTGATCACGGGGACCCCCATCCAGAGCGCCTCGCAGGTGGTTGTGGTGCCGTTGTATGGGAAGGTGTCCAGTGCGACGTCGACGCGCCGGTACTGCGCCAGGTGCTCTTGCGAAGTGGGCTGCCCGGCATCGAGCTCGATGCGCCCGGGCGCGATCCCCTGCGCCTCGAACAGTGCCAGGATGCGGCGGCGCACCCCCTCATCACTGAGCGGCTGCGCCTTTACGAGCATGCCCGACCCCGGGACGGCATGGAGTACGCGGCTCCAGAGTGCTATCACCTCGGGCGTCGCCTTCGCGAGGTTGTTGAAGGAGCCGAAGGTGACGTGCCCGGTCTCGAGACAGGGGGGCGGGGCGACCGGCGGCGCCGCATCGGGGGGGAGATAGCAGCAAAAGACCCGCGGCAGCCGGACGAGACGCTCGCTGTGGCAGCTCTCCCCCTCACCCGGCGGATCGGCGATGGCGTCGGTGATGCGGACGTCGATCACCTTGAGGCCGGTTGTGTCGGGGTAGCCGATCCAGGTTGCCTGGAGCGGCGCGGGGCGCAGCGCGAAGAGCGGCAGGCGGTTTCCCGAGGTGTGCCCGGCCAGATCAACGAGGATGTCGATGCCGTCGGCGGCGATCATCGCGGCGGCCTGCGCGTCCGGGACGCCGTGGATGTCGCGCCACTGCTCGACGAGCCCCTTCAGCCGCTCCGTGGTCCGGTCGGCGCGGGGGAGGTTCGCGTAGCAGAAAACCTCGAAAAGGGCGCGGTCGTGCTCCCTGATGACCGGCTCGATGAAGCTTGCCACGGAGTGCTGCCTGAAGTCGGGGGAGACGTAGCCGATCCTGATGCGCCCCCCCTGCGGTCGGGATGCCGGCACCGGCGCGCCGGGCGCCGGGCGGAAGGGGCGGGTGCGGGCGGCCTTCAAGTGCTCGGCGAAGATGAGACGGCGGCTGAACCCAGGCGTGTAGTGCAGGGCGAAGAGCATGTTCTGGCGGGCGTCCAGGTGGTCGGGATCGAGGCGCAGTACGGCGCGGTAGGCCTCTATGGCGTCGAGGCTCCTCCCCTGGGCCTGCAGCACGTTCGCCAGGTTGTAAAGAAGGGGCACCGATGCGGCATCGCAAGCGACACCCCGATCCAGCTCCTCCTCCGCTTCCGTGAGGCGCCCCCCCTCTTTCAGAAGCAAGGCGAGGTTGATGCGCGCCTGCTGAAAGGAAGGATCGAGGCCCAGGGCGTTGCGATAGCACTCTTCTGCCTGCTCCTCCTGTCTTAGCTGCCGCAGTGCCGTCCCGAGCGCGTTCAGGGCCTTGACGTGCTCCGGCTCCAGAGACAGGACGCGCAGCAGCAGCCCCACGGCCTCTTCCGGGAAACCGTCATCTCCCCTGAGTACGGCGAGCAGGTACCCGGCGGCGGTGTTTTCCTGCCGTGCAAGCCCCCTCAGCCGATCGCACGCCTCCTCACGCATCCCCTTCTTCAGGAGCAGCTCGACGTACCTAAGCCCCGGCTCGTCCGCGCCGCGGCCTTCGGCGGAGCCAAGCCGTTCCTGCCGGCGGCACCATCTCTCCCAGGCGCCCGCGAGGGCGTCCTCGAAGCTGCGCGTGAAGCCGGCGCCGTCGGTAAGCGGTGCGGCGTTCATGGTCGGGCGCAGCGTTCTTCTAAGGGTTGCAAGGCGCTCCGGGTCCCCGGCGAGTGCGCGGGCGGTCGCCACGAAGCCCCCCGAGTCCCCCGCCGCGAGTTCCGAGAGTCCCACGGCGCAAAGAAGCGAGGCACCGACCCGCGCGCGGTGCGAGGCGCCGGTCAGGGTGATCACCGGGACCCCCATCCAGAGCGCTTCGCACGTGGTGGTCGTGCCGTTGTAGGGGAAGGTGTCCAGGGCGATGTCGACCTCGCCGTACAGGGCGAGGTGATCGCGGTAGGAGGGGGTGTTGCCGGTGAGAGTGAGTCTCTCCCGCTCGATGCCGTGCGCGGCGAAGGCCTCTTCGAAGCCCTTGGCGGTTTCGGGGCAGGCGAGGGAGTATCCCTTGAGCAGCATGCGCGAGCCCGGGACCGCGCGCAGCACCTCCGACCAGAGCGCCACCGTCTCCGGGGTGATCTTCGCGGGGTTGTTGAAGGAGCCGAAGGTGATCCGCCGCGTTGCGAGCGCCGGCAGTTCGGCGACCTCGGGCGCCTCCTCGGGAGGGGCGAAGCAGGAAAACGGACCGGGCAGGCGGATGAGTTCCTCGGTGTGAAAGCGCTCGGTCGCCCCGGGAGGATCGCATACGGCGTCGGTGATGCGGTAATCGATGGCGGCAAGGCCGGTGGAGAAGGGGTAGCCGATCCAGGTCATCTGCACCGGGGCGGGTTTGCGCGCGAAGAGGGACAGGCGGTTGCCCGCCGAGTGCCCCGAGAGGTCGATGAGGATGTCGATCCCGTCCCGGCTGAGGATCTTTGCGACCTGCGCATCGGAAAGCCCTGCTATGTTGACGAAGCGGTCGCAAAGGGCGGCGATCCGCGCGCTCCTGTCGTCGGGGGCGGTGACGTTCGAGTAGCAAAAGACCTGGAAGCGCGCCCGGTCGTGGTTTTTCAAAACCGGCTCGATGAAGCGCGCCACGGCGTGTTCCCTGAAGTCGGCGGAGACGTAGCCGAGCTTCAGCACCCGTTCGGTCGAGGGTGTGTTGCCGTGGACCGGGGGAGGGAAGCGGTGTGCGGCGCCGAAGGCGGCATGCTCGGCAAAAACCTCTTTTTCCGGGATTTGCGCCGGGTAGAGCAGGGTGAAGAGCAGGCTGCTCAAGGCGTCCTGGTAGCCGGGGCTCAAACGGAGCGCCTCGCGGTGCTGCGCGATCGCCTCGGCGTGCCTTCCCTGCGCTTTGAGGGCCGTCCCCAGGTTGTGATGCGCCTCGGCGAAGTCCGGTCGCAGCCTGAGCGCCTCCAGGCAGGAGCCGATGGCGGCCGCGACATGGCCGAAGCGCTCCAGGAGGACGGCGATATTGGAGCGTGGGGCGGGGTCGAGCGGGTCGAGGCGGATCGCCTCCCTGAAGGCGGCATGGGCCTCCTCGCCGCGCCCCAGGGCGTTCAGCGCAAGCCCCAGGTTGTTCCGGTAGTCGGCCCGCTCCGGCGCGAGGTCGCATGCCTTCTGCAGTGCGCAGGCCGCCTCGGCCATGCGCCCCACCCTTGCGAGGGCCAGGCCGTACTTGCCGTGCGCGTCGCTCCACTCGGGCTCGAGAGCTGCGGCGCGCTCGAAGTGCGGCAGGGCGTCGGTCGCCCCCGAGATGAGCTCGAGGGTGCAGCCGAGGTTGTAGTGTGCCGGCGTAAGGTCGGGGTGCAGGCGCAGGGCGGCCCGGTAGCATGCCGCGGCCCCCTGCAGGTCCTTCGCGGCGTAGCGCTCGTTTCCCCAGTCGAGGTATCCCTTCGCGTACGCAGCGGTGGGGGCGTTCTTCGTGGCGTCGGTCATTGCGCCGAACTCCTTCGCTCCAGCCGCTGCGCCAGTTCCTTGACCGGGGCGGCCAGCTCCCCGCGCTCCCCGCGGGCCAGTCCCGCGGCGTACTCGTCGAGGAAGTCGGCGCAGTCGTACCCAAGCTGCGTCAGCCTGCGCACGATCGCCTCCGCCTCCTCCGTCTCCCCGGCCAGGAGCCGGCAAACGCAGAGAAGGGAGAGTGCCGGAGGATACTCGGGCCATTTGAGCAGCATGTCGCGGCAGCCGGCCGAGGCGCGCTCGGTGTCGCCGAGGAACAGTTCGGCTTTGGCGAGGTTAAAGGCCGCTTCCTTCATCTCGGGGGCGAGCCGTGCCCCCTTCAGGGCGTGCTCGCGGGCCTTTCGGTAATCGCCGAGGCTCAGGTAGAGGTATCCGAGGTTGAAGTACGGCTCGGCCGCCTCCGGGGTCAGTTCGAGCACCCTGCGCCAAAGCTCCTCCGCCTCGGAAAAGCGCCCGAGCTCGGTGGCCTGGATCGCCAGTTCGGTGAGCGCCTCGACGGTGGCGCCCCCCTGGGACAGTTTCTTCATCCCCAAGAGGTAGTACTGCTCCTGCTTTTCGGCGCACTTGGCGTTGTCCAGTTTGCCGTAATGGTGCACCGGGATGTCGCAGGGGAGGACCGGGATGCCGCACTGCGCCAGCGTCCCTTCCACCAGTTCGTGCACGGCCCCCTGGAAACGGACGCGGGGGGCGTTCGGGAAAAGCCGCACCTTGAGGCTCGGGGTCCAGCCGAGCCCGCGCTCTTCTGCCGGGTACTCTCCCGCGTTCGCCGTCCAGTTCTTGCGGGTCACCTCGGCGGTGTAGTTCCTGGTGGTGATCGAGAAGGCGGCGGAACCCGCACGGGAGACCAGCTCCTGCAAGCGCGGCAGATCGCGCGCCGCCAGTACCTCGTCGGCGTCCAGCACCAGGATCCATTCCCCGGTCGCCTGCGAGAGGGAGAGGTTGCGCGCCTCGGAGAAGTCGCCGTTCCAAGGGAAGGCGAAGACCCGGGCGCCGAAGAGACGGGCCAGATCCACACTTCGATCGGTGGAGCCGGTGTCTACCACCACGATCTCGCTGGCGAACGGCTTCACCGACGCGAGGGCCGCCGGCAGATGGCGCCTCTCGTCTTTCACGATCATGCAGACGGAAACGGCGGCGCGGCACGGGGAGTCGGGAAAGGCCGGCCCCGCGAGCTTCCTGATTTCCAGCGCGGCGTCGAGAGCCGCGTCGTCCAGTCCGTAAGAGACCGCCGCCCGCTCGAGCTCTTCCAGCGCCTGCAGGTAGTGCCCCTGCCGGATCAGCACCTCGACGAGCCCGAAACAAAGCCCCTTGTGCTCCGGGTAGAGAAGGCACGCCTCGCGCACCCGTTCTTCCTCGCGCGGCAGCTCGGAAAGCTCCTCGGCTAGATCGTGGAAGAGGGCGAGCCCCGGGAGATCAAGCGGCGCGAGGATGAAACTTTTCTCGGCAAGGTCGAGCGCCTCGCCGTATTCGCCGCGCTCCCGGTGCAGCCGGGCAAGCTCGAGCCAGGGGGGAGCGAAGCCTGGGTCCGCCTGGCAGGAGCGACGAAAGAGCGCCTCCGCGCCCGCAGCGTCACCTCGGCCGGCCGCCGCTTTCCCCTGCAGGTAGAGGGCGAGGGGCGTCTCCGGGGCTAGCTGCGCGATCGCTTCGATGCGCGCCAGGGCCTCCTTTTCTTGCCCGAGCGCGCTCCGGCAGCGCCAGTCAAGGTACAGCCGCTGCAACTCCGCACCGGTCGGGACCTGTTCCAGTACCTCCAGGGCGTTTTTAAAGCTCCCGGCGTCCAGGAGCGCTTCGGCAAGAAGCAGGTAGGGCGCAGGTTCGGTCGGCGCGAGGGCGATTCCCTGTTGCAAAAAGAGATCGACGGCGGCATCCAGGCTTCCCTGCCTGGCTAGCTGCTGCGCCAGAAAGAGCGCCTGCCGGGAGGCCACCCGCTTGGCAAGCTCCGGCTCCAGTCCGGCGAGGGCCCATTTTTCCCGGAAGGAGAGCTTTCCGGTTTCGGGATCGTGTTCCGACTCCCGGGAAGGGAGCCGGTGGAGGAAGACGTCTCCCGCCACCATGCAACTAAAGCCGGCCAGAGCGGCGCGCAGGCATAGGTCCTCGCCCCGGTCGCCACGCCTCAGCCGGGCGTCCGGTCCCCCCGTGGCCTTGAGCGCCGTGCGGGTCAAGAGCATGCAGAAGGGGTCGAGCATCCGAGCCGGCATGCGGCGCCGGGCGTGTCGCGCCGCGAAGGAACGGGCGAACTCTTCCAGGGCCGCCCCGTCCGTAGTCTCGGGGCCTCGGGCCCTCTGCAAGCCGGTCGCGCAGTCTCCCATCGGACCGACGATGCCCGCACCGGCTTCCCGGTCGAGGCAGTCGAGCATGCCGGCAAGCCATCCGGGAGTCGTCACCACGTCCGGCTCCATCAGCACGAGCACATCTCCGCGCGCCTGCACGATCCCGGCGTGGTACGGATCAGCATCCGCAAGCCGGGCGCCACCCTCCACCAGTCGGCACTCCGCGTACCGGCGGGCGAGTTTTTCGAGGCGTTCGCCCTCCTGCGCGCCGTGATGGATCAAGAGCACCTCGTGTCGTTCTTGCGTGTGCCGCGCGATGCCGTCGAGGCAGCGCTCCAATTCTCCCAGGGCCCCGGCCGTCTTGATGACGATGGAGCACAGAAGCCCCTCCTCGCGTCGCGCCGGGGTCGCCTCATGACGCGGTTCCGTTTCCTCGCTGAGGGCCGCGAGCCGCGCACGCACGCAGGCCGCGGCCTTTTCCCAGGTGAAGTTCCGGGCGATGTGTCGAGCCGCCGCCCTTCCCCTTTCCCGCGCCTCACCGGGGTGCTCCGCCACGTGACGCATGATGTCTGCGAGGGCTGCGGCATCGGGCTCGGCGAGCCAGGGGTGATCCACCGTCTCCAGCTCTCCCACCTTTTTCATCGGCAGCTTCACCTCGCGTGCCGGAATGAGGTAGGCGGTCTCGGCGGAGCAGAAATCGAGGGCGGCGCCGTGTCCGGTGACCACCACGGCGAGGCCGCATGCCATCGCCTCGGCCATAGGGAGGCCGAACCCCTCGCCGCGGTACGGGTGCACCAGGCAGTCGCAGGCGGTGTAAAGGCCGGCAAGCTCCCGGTCCGGGAGGAACCGGTCCAGGTATTCGACCTCGGGGAGATCCGGGTTTTGCCGGTAGCGCGCGATCAGCTCCTGGGCGGTGCGCCCCTGGTAGAAGGACCCGCCTCCCATGTCCTTGATGACGAGGCAAACGTCATCGCCGCTGGTGAAGGCGGCGGAGTAAGCCTGGAGCAGGATGTCGATCCCCTTGCGCGCGATGGTCCCGCCGACGAAGAGGAACTTGAACCTCTTCTGCGTCTTCAGGGTAATGGGAGGAGCCTGCGGGTTGAAGAGCGCCGTGTTGACGCCGTTAGGGACGGTGAAGACCCGCTCCGGCCGTACCCCGCTGCGCAGGTAGCAGTCGCGTACGTACGAGGAGGGGACCCACACCTCGTCAACCATGCCGTTCATCGCCTCGACCCAGCGGACGGGGAGGCTGCCGAACTCCCATGGCTGGATCATCACCCAGCGCCCCTGCGGGGGAGGGGTGAAGTCGGGAGGCCACTGGTGCCGCACGTGTACCGCGGGCGCCGCAGCGAGCGGGCGCCGGACGGCCTCGGCGAGCAGGTGAAAGCGGGGATCGGCCTCCGCCCCGAACTGGTCCTCCTCGTACGGGATGATGCTCAGCGGGTAACCGTCCCCGATCAGCTGCAGACAGAGTTCCCGGTTCACCAGCGCAAGGGAGTGTCCGACGAACTGCGATCCCTCCCACACCACGGCGGGTTTCGCACCCACATCCGTGGTTGCCCCGCGGATGTCGACGCGCAGCTCTCGTTGATCGGCGGCAGGCGGCGTGCCCGCGGCCAGTGCCATGTATAGCCCTTCGACGTGTTCCAGGTACCGGGCGAAGGAGTGCGGTGCCGTCATGGAGCCTCGCATTCTGGCGACAAGCTGGCGGTTACCCAGGCAGGACCTGACTGCCTGGACCAGTTCAGCCACTTCATCATACCGGTACAGAAAGCCGTTCACCCCTTCCCGCACGAAATCGGGGATCCCACCGATACGCGCGGCGATGACCGGAAGGCGCATTGCCATCAACTCTAGAAGCACCAGCGGAGCGCAATCCTCGGTGACACTGGGGACCAGGGCGAGGTCCAGCTCCGCCGCGATACCGGGGAGGTCCTCTTCGCAGTAGCCGCCGTGAAAGGCGACCATCCCTGCGCGGTCCAGGGAGCGCAGCCACGTGAGCAGATCGCTGGCCACGCTGCCGAATACGTGGAACTCCACCTCGTCGCGGGAGAAGTGCTGGGCGGCCGCGATGATCATGTGGACACCCTTGTTGTGCGTCACCCCCCCGATGAAACCGATCCTGAGCGGCTCGTGCAGGGGGCGCCGGGCCTGTCGGGCGAGCTCACCGTTGCGCCATAAACGGTCGCAGGAGGGGCTTGCCTGGTGAACGACGGCCACGCGAGCCGGGTCGGCGCCGTATTCCACCAGGAGCTCCTTCTGTCGCGTGGAGACGGCGAGCACCAGGTCCACCCACTCGTTCATCACCTTCCTGGTGACAAGTATCCGTTCCCGGTACAGCTCTTTCTTTTCCGGGTTTCTCCTGACCGCCGCCGCGTTCCGGAGAGGGTCCGTGCCGTTCCACAGGCAGAGGTTCCTGTCGAAGAGGTAGAGCTCCGGATCTATCATGTGGTAGTTGTGCGGCGTGAAGCAGCTGTGAATCCCGAGCTCCCTGACCAGTTGCGCCATGGCCAGGGTGAGGCCATGGAAGTTGTGGAAGTGGACTACTTGCGGAGCGGTCTCCTTCAGCACCTCCCTTAACCTGCCCAGGACCCCCTCGTCGCGGATCTCCCGCTCGGGGTGGTCCGGGTCGGTGAAGAGGGCCGGGCGGTTGCAGACCCCGTAGAGCCGCACCCCGTCCTCGCACCGCTTTTCCAGCGCGTAGGGGGGGAGTGCCGGGCTGCTCGTGAGCGAGGCGTAGAAAACGGAGACCTCATGTCCCCGCCTTGCGAGCTCCTTCGCCACCGAGCGGGGATAACTGGTTCCTCCTCCCGACTCTTCCCAGCCGTACATGGTGAAGAGGATGCGCAACCGGGGTACGGTGGCGGGAAGGGGCGCCGGTTCAGGTGCAAACCCCGACCGGAGCAGTTCCTCGTGACTCGGTATGATGCCGATGCCGGTCCCGAGCGCGCAGGCCTCCGGCAGTCCGTCCAGCACCCCTAGGGCCCATTTGCGCTGCAGCGGCGAGTAGCACTCGGTGGTCTCCAGCACGATCTCGGCCTTGAGCTGCTGGTCGTGCTGCTGGGACTTTTGGTAGTGCCCCCCCTCGTGTATGCGGTAGTTCCAGACCGCCCCCGCAACCTTCTTCCCGCGATGCCCTTTGCTCAGGCAGGAGATCCAGAAGGCCCAGTCTTCGTAGCTGCTGCGGTGCGTCCTGCTGGGGCGGTAGCCGCCGGTATCGGTCCAGGCCTTGCGGCGGAACATGGCCGCAGGCGGGATGAAATTGAAGCACAGCAGATTTTGCGCGCTGTACTCTGGGTGGGGCTCGAACAGGTCAGATGCGCCGAAATCCTGCTGGTCCCCGTATGCGATGGAGACCCCGGGGGCATTCTGCAGTGCGCCGACACAGGCGGAAAGGTAGCCAGGGGCGAGTGTGTCGTCGGCGTCGAGGCAGACGATGTATTCCCCTTGCGCCCTGGCGATACCGTTGTTGCGCGAGATGGCCGGCTGCCCCGAGTTCTCCTGGCTGACGAGGGTGATGCGGCGCTCCGGGAAGGTGCGGATCAGCCTCCTGGCCACCGTGTCGGTGTCGTCCGTGCTGCCGTCGTTGACGATGATGATCTCCACGTCGCGGCACTCCTGTCGCGCCACGCTGGCGACGGCCTCTTCGAGATAGCGGCCGTAGTTGAAGCAGGGGATGACCACGGAGATCAGGGGGCGCGGCGCAGGGGGAGTGGGGTTGGGTCCGGGGCGCCTGGAGCGCACCGGGCCTGGGGTGTATTCCACGAAAACCGGGTAACGCTGCTCCTCCGGCCTTATCCCGTACTTCTCGCGGACGCGCGCCGCCTCCGCCTCGCTAGCGGGGTGGCTGTTCTCCACCCCTTCCGGGTTGGCGAAATACAGCCCGAGGACCTGGTCGATCTTCAGGAACCTCTCGCCTTGCGCGATCCTGAGCCAGAATTCCCAGTCGCCGGCAGAGGCGAAGTTATCGTCGAACAGGCCGTACCGCTCGTGGAGGGAGCGTCGCCACATCGGCTGCGAGCTTACCATGCAGTGGCTTCGGATGGTCTGAACCCCTTCGTAGCGTGACCAGGCACGCTGCTTGCGGGATGCGGTACCTTCGAAGGTGTCATTTGGGTGCTCGGTGTACAGCTGGTCCGCATAGACCAAAGCGATGTCGGGGAGGGCCTCCAAGGTGGCCGACATCAGCTCGAAGGCGTCGCAACGGTGTCGGTCGTCGGTGTTGGCGGAGGTGAGGTAGAGACCGGTGGCGGCGGCGATGCCCCGGTTCCAGGCCCGGTAGATGGTCTCCCGCTCCGGGGTGCGGATGTACCTGATGTTGTCGTAGCGCCTCTGGAACTCCTCGACGATGGCGGCTTCGTTTTGCGGCGAGGCGCTGTCGACCACGATGATTTCCATCCGGTGCGCGATCGTCTGCGCCTCAAGGTCCTCAAGGCAGCCGCGCAGGAACTTCTCCGAGTTGTAGGTCGAAACTATCGCCGAAACGAGCACCCTTTCTGGCGCCGCCTTGGAGGAACGCCTGGATGGGGTTTCCGCCGCGGTGCCAGCGCTCCCGGCAGTCTGCGGACCATCGAGGAAGGCGAGGTGGCCGGCGGCGAGCGGGCTGTCCGGAGCTATGGCCTTTGCGCGGAGGTAATAGGTGCGGGCCTCGTCGCAGCGCCCGAGGAGAGTGAGGATGGCCCCGGCGCAAAGCTGGTTCTCCAGGTTGCCGGGGGCGGCGCCCGCCTGTTCCTGGTAGTAGCGCAGCGGCTCGGCGAGCTCCTTTGCCTGGAAAGCCAGCAGGCCATCGCGGTAGCGCTCCGAGGCGGGATCGAGAAGCACCGCCTTTTCGAAATGCGTCTTGGCGAGACCGATATCCCCAAGCCGATGCAGGATGACGGCGAGTTCATGGTGCGGTTGCGCGGCGTGAGGATGCCGTTTCAGAATATCTTCCACCTCTCGGAGCGCCGCCTGGTCTCCCCCCTGGACGCGGGAAGCGAGCCGGTCGAAAGACGCCTGCTGCTCCGGGGGCAACGCGACCGGTGGTGGGGTGAGCGGGGCGTACCTTGGGCGGTACTCCTTCTGCACCAGTAGGTATTCCAGGGTCGGGAGCTCCCCCTTGCGCGAGACCGTGTCCGGCGAAAGCCAGTAGAGCCCCAGAAACTCCGGGACGTGGATGAAATCGTGGGTGAGGGCGGCGCGCAGCCAGAACTCGTAGTCGGCCGCGCTTTTGAAGCGCTCGTCGAAGTAGCCGATCTCCTCGTGCAGCGACCTCCTCCAGAGGGGGAAAGGACCGACGCAGCAGAGTTCCAGAAGCCCCAGGCGGTCGAAGTCGGGCCAGTCGCGGAAGCCGTAGCGCTCGTGTGTCTCGAAGGTGTTGTTTTCCTGCCGCGTGATGAGCATGTCCGGGTAGGCGAGGACGCACTCCGGGTGCTCCCTGAGCGTCCGGACCAGGATCTCGTAGGCGTCGGCCCGTATGCGGTCGTCGGTGTTCGCGTTGGTGACGAACTCGCCGGTCGCCATGCGTATGCCGCGGTTCCACGCCTGGTAGACCGTTTCGCGCTTTTCCGTCCTAAGATAGCGGATGTTGTCGTAGCGTCTCTGGAACTCCTCGACGATGGCGCGCTCGTTTCCCGGCGATGCGGCGTCGATCACGATGATCTCGAGGCGGTCCGCGATGGTCTGGGCCTCCAGGTCCTCGAGTTTGCCGCGCAGGAAACGCTCCGCGTCGTAGGTGGAGACGATGGCTGAGACAAGGGGGGCGTCACTGCCTTTTAGGGGCGTGCCCGTTCCCACCCCGCCTGGCGCCTGCACCGCTTCGTTTCTTGGGCCTCTTTGCGCTGCTGCGGCCTGTGTCGAGCCCATCTTTTCGCGCATACCTACTCGCTCACCGGGATGATGTCGACGTGCTGGTAAGGCACCAGATGGTTGAAAAGTCCCCAGTGCGGCATCCCCTCCGAAGAGCGGTACAAGGCGTGCCCCTCTACGAACATGCGCGGCTTGTCCGATCCTTCCCTAAGCGAGGCGACAAAGGCCTCTTGCAGCACCCGCAGGTCGATGTCCGTGATGCAGTGCGGCGTTTGGTAAGGGCACTGCCAGTTGCAGTCGTAGCACTCAAGCGGAAGGCAGGCGATCGAGGTGAGCCCGCTGTAGGGCATGAAGCGGCCGAAGTGTCCGCCGCCCAAGAGGATGACGTTGGCGGTTCCGACCGCGCAGGCGATGTGGGCGAGACCGGTTTCCGTGCCGATGGCGATCCTGCAGCGGCTGATCAGGGCCGCGCTCTCTCGCAGCTTCAAGGAGCCGCTAAGGTCGAGAGTCGGCACGCCGGCGGCGCTCAGTGCATCGAGGTTGACCCGGTTCATGTCGCGGTCGGACTCCACGCCCAGTGCCAGCACCGACAACCCCTGGGCGCGGCAGACCTCGCGTATCGCCTCCCCGAAACGGCGGTAATTGCGGATCGGGTACTGGGCCCCCGCGAAGAGGACCACGGTCTTTTCCGGGGCGAACCCGGCTTCCTTGAGCAGGCGGTCTCCGGCCTGGAAATCCTCGGGGGAGAGCCAGAGCTTGGGGGTGAGCGGCTCGGCCGCGTCGATGCCGATCCCTTTGAGCAGGTCGCGGTGGCGCTCCAGTTCCGGCTTGTGCCGGCCCGGGCTCGGGACCAGCGTGGAGTACACGTGGTTACCTGACTTGCGGTCCTCTTGGCTCATGTTGCTGAGGTCACTCTCCAGGGCTACCGTCGCCGGTGCGCCGGAGGCGAAGCAGAGGAAGTCGCTCAGGATGTTGCGGGAGTAGGTGCCGTTCAGGCAGAGGTCGAACCCGGCGCCATGGAGCTTTGTGCGCAACTCCTCGCGGTAGGCCTCGTCTTCGAGGGCCCGGGCGGTGTCCACGGTGACGATGTCGTCGCAGTAAGGGCATGACTGGTACAGCGGAGCCACATGCTTCTGGCAGAGTACGGTCAACCTTGCCTGGGGAAAGCGCTCCTTGATCGGTTTCAATGTGGTCATGGCGAGGATGCTGTCCCCGATTGAGTCGCTGCGGACGAAAAGGATGTTGCGCGGCTCGGGTGCCGGGGCGGCCCCTTTTTTCGGATCGAAGTGGGCCATGCAGAAGCCGAACTTCTCCTGCGAGGAGGTGATGACGGTGAAGCGCGGGTCCTCCTTGATCTGCTGGAAGCTCTTGTGGTGCTTTACGTGGTAGACGTCGTCCAGCACCACGTAGCACTCACCCTTGAGCTTGCCCACCACGTAGTTGAATTCCACGTTTCCAAGATGCCCGCCGCTGTCGAGGAGCACGATGGATGGGGCGTAGTCGAGCCGCTCCAGGCACTGCCCCAGCAGGTCGTCGCTCACCTCGCTGAAGTTCGTTTCCCCGTAGTAGAACGCGGCGCGGTTTTCTTCCTGGTGGTCGACGAAGATGCCGTCCCCTTCGACGTTTTTCACCGTTTCTTCCTCGATGCGGGCCATGTCCGGCAGCAAGGCGCGGGGAACGGAAAGGCCGAGGAGGGTGGTGACGAACGGGGCGAGGCCGCTTTTGGCGAGGTTGCCCACCGCCTGCTGGTAATGTTTTGGGTTGCACTCGATGGTGTAGAACTTCGTCTCGAAGAGCCCCGCCTTGCGCAGGGCCGACGCGATAATCCTCGTGGTGCCGGTCCCAAGGTAGGTGCCGGTCTCGATGATCGAGGCGGGGCGGACCCTCGTCACCAGCTCTTTCAACTGTTCCTCGAATTCGGAAGATTCCTGGATCTGGGTCAGGTCCTGACCGAGCACCCCCTCACCGGCGACGCGCACCTTCTTTTTCTCCGGCAGGCGTACATTGTCCGCCCCCTTCGGAGAGCATTCTCCATGCAGGTCCTGCTCGATGAGGCCAACCATTTCCTTCATGCCGGCAAGGAGTTCCTGCGCCTGCTGCCGGGCGAAAAATGCCTCCATGGAGGTGCCGAACATATCCATGATGCCGCGGTAGCGCAGCAGGCTCATGGTGAAGAACGCCATCTTGAACAGCGTCTGATCGGCGGAGTCGTCTCTGGACTCGGCAAGGCTCATGTATGCTCGCGCCATCTTCAGGAACACCTCCACCCCGTCGGTCTCATCCGGCACGTGCTTCTTTCGGTATACCTCGGTGTCGCCCCAGTCGTCGGCCTTTCTCAGGAAGAAAAGCCTCTCGTTAACCAGGGCGAAATAGCCGTGAATGGCAAGCTCGGTCAGGAGCAGGTGGTCCGCCCCTATGACCTTGTGTCTATTGATCTTCTTGAAGGCCTCCAGCCGATAGATCCCATAGAACTGGTATGCCTCGACCAGCCCGTAGGAAATCACCATGGCCCGGGAGAAGACCCCCATGCCGCGCGTGTCGATGGCCCCGGGAATCTCGTCCAGAACGGTCTCGCCCTTGAACCAGCAGGAACGGGGATAGGCGAGGACCACCTCGGGGTCAGCGTCCAGTGCACCGATACATCTCTCGATGAATTGCGGCGCGTAGAAATCGTGTCCCGCCGCGAACATGTAGTATTTGGAGGTGATGTCGTCCATCAGCTTGAAGCTGATAAGGGGATCGTTCCGCTCCACGTGCAGCACCTTTACCCGCGGGTCTCGCGCGGCAAAACTGTCGGCGATGGCTCCTGTGGTATCGGTGGAGCCGTTGTCGACTATCAGCAGGGTGAAGCCGGCATAGGTCTGTCCCAGCAGGGACTGCACCGCCTTCTCCATATGCTTCTCTTCATTGCACACGATCATGTTGATGGTGAGCACCGGGTTTTTCAGCGTCATTTTCAAGTCCCCATAGGTCGCTTCGTCGTGAGCGGTAAAAGTCAGTCCCAGGCGGGGCGCCACCCCGTACCGCAGCTTCAGATCCTCTTCAGGAACCCGTCCGGTGATCCGGTGAGGGCGATCTTGTGTTCCAGGATCTTGTCCGGTTCCAGCAAAAGCGGTGCGCCGTCGCCGGCCCGGCGTCCCTCCTCATGCAATATGCGCAGATACTCCCAAACCGCCGTCTTCGGGTTGTTTCCCTTGCCCCAGGGGCGGGCGGAAGACATCTCTTCGGGGGCGTCCTCTATCACCGTATCCCCCACCATGCAGTAGCTACCCTTGCTGACCAGCGGGGCGTAGCCCTCGAGCTCGGCCAGGACATGGTCGTGGGTGTGATTGCTGTCCAAAAAGACCATGACCCTCTGGAACTTGGCCGCGAAAGCCTTCACCTCACCGATTATCTTTTCGTCGATGCTCGACCCCTCCAGCATGGTGATCTTCTTAGCAAGCGGGTGGGCCAGCAGCGACTGCTTGTTGTGGGGACGGATGTCGATGTCTATGCCGAGCACATGACCGTTTTTAATGACGTCGCACGCCTCCAAAACCGCGAGCATCGCCGCGCTGTGCACCAAGGTCCCCCCCCATGCGATGCCGGTTTCTATGATGAGGTCCGGTTTCGCCTCCCAGACCATTTCCTGCATGGCCTGCAGGTCCTGGGGGATCTGGATGATGGGGACTCCCAGGCAGAAGAAGTTATAGACGTAGTTTGCCTTGCCGATCCCTATCTCATCGAAGAAATGCTTTGACGCGGCCTTGAGTTCCTCGTTGCCGTCATAAAGCCTGACCCTCTCCTGCAGGTCCTGCCTGTATTTGTCCAGATGCTCATTCGTCATGCGCGGCTCCTTGTGGTTTCCGTGTGGGGGATGCGTGTTTGCCGGTCTTCGCCGTCGTTACGCCGATGGCGTCGGATGTCCGTCAATCGAGGTGACAGTACAGGACAAAATCGCCGAAGAGCGGCGCGTGCAGTCTCAGGGTGAATTTGTACTCGGGGACCAGGCTTCTCACGAATTCCGCCACCTCATGCAGGTCGCTCGGGTAATGGTAGACGCATAAGGCCATTTTAGGCCTGTGTCGGCGGATGGTTTCCCTGGCCCCCCTAAGGAGGTCCATTTCCATCCCTTCTACGTCCGCCTTGATAAAAGAGACCGCCCTGCCGTCCAGGAAACCGTCGAGGGTCACCACCTCCACGCTTCCTGATTCCGTGTCGCTGGTAAGGCCGTGACGGATTGGGGAATCGTTCAGGTAGGAAAAGCCCATGCTGCCGTTTTGGGATGCAAGGCCCGCTCTGACCATGGTCACCGAGTCTTCCGGGAAGGCCCATTCTGCCGCTAGCCTTTGCATCCGATGGGTGAGCGCGGCGAACTGACGTTGTCCCGGTTCGAAGGCGTAGATGTGCCTGAACGTCCCCATGTTTTCCCATATGAAACGCTCCACCGTGTCGCCTACGAACGCGCCGGCGTCGACGAAGGTCTCATCGAAGGTCCCGCTGAACTGAGGCAGCGAAAAGTACATGTCCTTCTCCATGACGTCCAGGCAACTGCGTGTCGTGCCGGTCAGCATGGCGTACAGCAGGGCGTTGAAGGTCTCGACGGACCGCTCATCCCCGAGGTAGGTGTCCCGGACCGCCGCAAGGCGCGGGTAATTTTTGACCACGTAGTAGCCGTCGAGGGAAACCAGGTTGAAGCCGTGTCCCGACATGGCTTCGGTCACCTCTCTGACGACATGCCGCGCCGCTATGTACACGGTGGTGTTGGAGGCTACTGCGGGGTCTGTCGGGGCGACGACCCTGATCCCTTCTATGGTGCCGCCGGCTTTAAGCGGGTCACGGTCGATGAAGTGGTTTATCTTCGCCCCCTGTGCCACGAGGTGACGGGCCGCCCAGGTGCCGACGAAACCGGCCCCGTAGATTGCCACGCCCCGTTCGTTGTCGGCGTCGGCGCGGGAAACCGCCGGCGTCAGTTGCTCGACCAGCCGGTTGATCTCCTCTGTCGTGTACGGAAGTCTTCCTTGCTGCATGCTTCCTCCTTGATTCAGCGTAAGCGGTATATGGCGCCCTCGGGCCAGCCTAACTCGAGGGCTGCTTTCTCGATGGCGTCGCCATGGAGGTAGGGTGCTATGACCAGCGCCCCCTCTTTGGGGACTTCGCTCGGGCCCATGATCCTGCTCTTCCGGTAACGGCACTGCTGCTTGATGCCGCTGGAGTCGCAGATGGAAAAACGGAGGTCACCGATCAGCGGCAGCAGGCTGAACAACTCGGCCGAACAGCCCCAGAAGGTGATGGCACCGTGCTCGGCGGCGATGGCGCGCACCGTCCCGGCCTGATTCTTCAGTCCCTGCTGCGATCCCGTTATGACGGAGGCGATTTTCCCGCTGCTTCGGAACTCAGTGCCGCCAGAGCCGCCTTTACGCGCCAGCACTACCAGGGACGGGTAACTGAACTCGGGGGTCGGCACCATCGCTCGTTCGACGCTCACCACCTCGAAACCTTGCCTCTGCAGCGCGACGCAGACGGCCTTTGGAGAGAAATGGTTCACGTGTTCCCTGATGCCGATCCAGAAAGCGGTTCCGATAGGGAAATCCCCGTAACGCTCCGCATCCGGAACCTCGATCATGATGTGTCCTCCGTCCTCAAGCACGCGGGCAGCCTCCTCCAGCACGGCATCCACCCCCCGGATATGCTCGAGGACGTGGAAGTAGCAGAGCAGAGACCGGGTTGCGGCCTGGAATGGAAGGTCCACCGCCCTTCCCTCCTGGAAGGCGACCACCCGCTTCCTCCCGCTCTCCGCCGGTGTCGCCGGAATGCTCTTGAGGTCGATATCAACTCCTATGCAGTCACCCTGCCAGCCGTTTCCCGTCAACCAGAGCAGGAACCCGCCGCGGCCGCAGCCGACGTCGATGACCGGCGTGTCCGAGAGCCCGGCCCGAACCAGGATGTCCCGGTAATACCGGTACTTTTGCAGGTTTTCCGGGGCGGAGATGTCGAAGTGTGCGCTCTCGAAATAACAGCATTCCGTTTCGTAAAATCCCTTGAGTACGTCGTCGGAAATGTTGGCGATAAATGACATGCCGCACTGGGGGCAGTCAAAAAAACTGGCGGTGTAGTCAAATATCGACTCGTTGAGCCCGCTGAACGGCCATGCCGTCAGAAAATTGGAGCGTGCTCCGCACGCGGGGCAGGGAGAGGCAGTGGCGTTATCTCGCATGGCCTGTGTGTTCCTCCAACTGTTGCAGTTTTTCCAGAAGGACCTCGCGGTATGGGTCTATGTTGTCGACCTGAGCGTACTTTATGTGACCGCAGCGACTGCAGACGGTATTGGCGCCGCGTAGTCCCTCCAGGTGTTGCCGACGTAGGGCGTTAAAGGCCGGGGAAGTCCAGATTTTCTTCAGCGACTCTTCCCGGACGTCCCCCACTATCAACTGCTGGTCCCAATCCGGGCAGCACGCGCTTACCGTCCCATCCGCATTCACCGCGGCTGCGTAAAAGATGTAGGTGCAGACGTCTTTTTGCTCCAGCGGCTGCTGGTATTGTCCCTTCTCCGCGGCCACCTTCGTGCGTGCTCGCTCCTCCACATCGAAGCCGGGCCAGATGGGGGCCAGATCCTCGACGAATATGCGGTCGCAGCAGTCGCCGAAGGCAGAAAGGAACTCCTTTTTATCCCCCTCGCTGAGGTAGTTCCCCGGAACCTTGATGGTGATTTCACAATCGCCCTTGTGGGCGTGGAGCCACCTCAGTTTTGCGACCAAGGCTTCGAAGTCGATGTCGGTCCCTGCGTGCTCCAGGTACTGCGACCTGTTGACCCCCTCAAGCGAGATGTTCATCCGGTCCAGTCCCGCATCGATGATCTCGGCGAGCGACTCCACGGTGAAAAGGGAGCCGTTGGTGGCCAGGTCTATGTACTCGACCCTCCCGCTTCGCTTCGCGAGGGAGACCATCTGGGGGAGCTTGCGGTTCAGGAATGGCTCCCCGATCTTGTTCATGCGCAGAACCTTGATGGGCCTGTCGAACTCTTGCAGGTCCGCGATCACCTTGGTGAAGAGTTCGAAGCTCATGGTGCCCCGCTTGTATGTCGATCCGGCGATGAGGTCTTGATGCCCGGAGGGGCAGAACCGGCAACGGAAGTTGCAGGCACTGGAAGGGTCCACGTATAGCAGGAATGGGGTCTCCAGCGGGATCACGTCCTGCAGCGGCGTGCGGTTATCGAGGTTCAGCTTGGAAATGTTCTTGGCCTTCATGTCATCTCTCCAGGTGCCGGCGGTGCGCGGCTTGACTTACCGGGTGGCGTTCGCAGGGGACGCAGTACATGACCGAACCGGTGCCGCACCAGCTATGGAGGCGCAGGTAAAACCGGTAATCGGGGACAAGCTCCATGAGCCATTGCGGCAACTCCCAAAGGCCCAGGTGGTTGTGGTAGGTGGTCACCGCGATGATGGGGCGGTGCCGCCGGATGGTCCGCGCCGCACCCTTTAGGGCTTCCAGTTCGCCCCCCTCCAGGTGCAGCTTGATGAAGCTCGCCTCGATGCCCATGTCGTCTACGGCCTGCACCGCGACCTGCGCGGGACCAAGCTCCGAGATCTGGGAGGCGTACCCCAAGCCGGGGAAGAAGGTGTCCTTTCCGGAGCCTGCTCCCACCGCGCCTTGAACGATCCGGATGCCGTCCGAAATCACCCGGGGAAGCGGTGCCAGGTTCCTGCGCAAAACGGCAAGGTTCTCCGGGTCCGGCTCCACGACCCACATCGAGGAGAACCTCTGGCCGACTTCCCTGAGGAACCTCAGTGTGGTGTTGCCGTGATAGGCGCCCAGGTCGAGCAGGACCTCGTGATCGTTAAGGACGGAGGCGACTGGCGGGATGAAGTACCGGTCCGTCCCGTTCACCGGGCAACCCTCGAAAGTCCACTCCTGTCGCAGGTATCGCCAGGCGATGAACTGCAGGTAATGGGCGCGGGAGATGTCGTCCGACCACCCGTCCAGCACCTTTTCCATGCGGGCGCCGTCGCATGGCCGCTGCACTCCGGCGAACCAGCCGTTCCCCAGGGGGTGCACGGCGCGGAAGGGTTCCGTCAGATCGTAGAAGGGGGCCACGTTGCGCCAGCCGCTCCCCGCCAGCTCGTCACGAAGCGGCAGGTAGGGGAGGGTGGCGATGCAGACCGCAAGCAGGGCATCCTGCTTGTACCGGTCGGGGACTTCGCCGGGGCTGACGATGCTGGTCCCCTGCCAGAAAGGGTCGTCGCGGTGGCGGGCTGCATCGGCGTCAACGACGAAAAGGACTGGAACTCCCACGCTGCTGAAGAACTCTTTCGCCATCCTGCCGAGTTGCCCGGCACCGTAAAGGACAAGCGGCTTGTCAAGTGGCGATGCAGGCCGGGCCGGTTGCTGCGCGAGGATGTCCTGCAGCAGCAGCTTTGCCTCCAGCGCACCGGGGGCACCCTCATATGTCACTGCAACGAAAGCAGTTTCTTGGACCATTGGTTGAGCCTCTCGTCGTCAGGGAAATACTTGCGGAAGTGGAAAACAGTCCCCTTGGTCTGCTCAAAGAGGCCGAATTTGGAGTATCTCCCGGGTTCGCCGGTAGTGCCGGGGAGGGAGAACAGTCGGGGGGAACCCTGGCAGGAGAGGAACCAGTCTGAGGGGGCGGCCCCGAAGATGTCGGTGAACGAGAAGGCGCGCTTTTCAAGGGAAATGCATTCCCGGTAGTGCGCATTGAGGGACGCCTCCATTCCGGCCGCGCTGAATTTCCGCCTGACCGACTCCGCGGCCCGCAACCCCATGGCCCTACGTTCACCGGGGTTCTTTGCCAGTCGGTGCATGGCGGCGGCGAATTCTTTCTTTGAACCCACCACCAGCCCGGTCTTTTCGTGTTCCACGATGAGGCACTCAGCCGGGTTGTCGAGCACCACCGGAACTACCCCCATCGACATCGCCTCGAGAAGCGCGTTTTCTGTGGTGCCGTAATGTTGTGGATTCAGCAGGTAGGCGAGCACGTTGAGGGATGCGAGTTCAGAGGCGACGTCGCTTGTGTACCCCCTGAATTCCAACAGCCCGGGGTTGCCTCGTTGCGCGCATTGCCGTTCCAGGGTTTCTTTGTTGGCGAGGTCTCCGATCAGCCTGACGCTGAAACCCGGGATCTTCACCTCCGCGAGGAAATCCACGTAGTCCGGATGGAGCTTGGCGAAGTTCAGGCTTCCCAGGTACCCGGCAACGGTCGCGTCGGCGTCTGCGAGAGTGGGGGAGGGGAACCCTTGGAAACCGGCGCAGCTGGAAACGACTCCGATCCGCTGAGCCACCTCGCTGGGGAGCCCTCTTACCTCTTTTGCCTGGAATGAGCAGGCGGATGTGAACAGGAATTTGTGAGCGGCGAGTAGGAGCCCCTCCGGGATGATCGGGTTGAAAAGCCCGGAGACATGGCTCCAGACCAGGAGCCTCATCGGGGGAAGGGGGGCGCCGCAGAGCGCCGCCATGGTTGCCGGGTGGTTCCACCACTCCAACTGGACGACGTCGCTTTCTCCGATCAGCACATGCAACCGCTCGGTAGGTGGGCAGACGATCAGTTCGCTGCCGGACTGCTCCACCAGTTCCGCGAACTGCGATTTTTCCTGCTGCTCGAAGGTGACGATGGTATGCCGCACGTCGGAGCCGGACGAGGCCGCCTGCATGGCCAGCCCGCTCAGTGCCTTGCCGACCCCTCCGCCTAGATGGGCCGTTAGGTGCAGTACCTTGATCATGGCCGTCCCCGTCGCGATGCAACCAGCTTTTCAAGGAGTTCCGCAGCGTATGGATCGAGGTTGTCAGGCATGCCGTGTGAGAGCTGTCCGCAATTGGCACAGACGTCGAGCCCCTTGCGTTTCATGGAAAGAAACGCCTTCTGGTACTCGAACAGCGCATCGCCGTCCCAAATCTCCTTTACGCTCTGCCTTTTGACATCGCCGATGCTCAGTTTCCTGGCCCAGTCGAGAAAGCAGGTGCTGGCGGATCCGTCGGAGTTGATCGAGAAAGAGTAAAAAACGTAGGGGCAGACCAGTACCTCTTTGATCTGCTGTCCGTAGATGCCGACCTCCTGGTTTATGTCCACGCCGTTTAACTCAAATTCGGGCCAGCAGGACATGATGTGCTCGATGTACACGCCATCAGCTATGTCGCCGAAGAGCTCGTAGAACCTCTTTTTGTCAGCTTCGGTGAGCGTGTCACCGTTGATTTTCACGATCATCTCGCACTGGCGCCTGTTCTGGTACAGGTGGCGTATGTTTTCAACCAGCTCCTCGAATTCTATGCGGACCCCGGAAAAGTCCTTGTACTGCTCGGCGTTGATCCCCTCGATCGAGATGTTGATCCTGTCGAGCCCCGCGTCGATGATCTCAAGGTTCTTCTCTGGTGTGAGCAAAGAGGCGTTGGTGGTGGTGTCTATCCTTTGGCAGCAGTTGCTCTTTTTCGCGTACCTGATCATCTCGGCGAACCGGGGATGCATCAGCGGCTCGCCGTCCTTGTACAGCCGGAGCACCTTGACCGGCTCCTCGAACAGGCAGATGTCGTCGATGATTTTCCGGTAAAGGTCGAAGTCCATCACCCCGTGGACCCTTCCCGGGGTGGCCTTCATCAACGCCCTGTCACCCGTAGGGCAGAACTTGCACTGGAAGTTGCAGGCGTCCGATGGGTCTACGTTTATGATGAAAGGGGTCTTCAGGGGGATGACCGTTTCCAGGCGGGTCCTGTTGACCATGTCTATGCGGGGTTTGATCGCTGCCTTCATGTGATGCTCCTTAAAAACGATTGCAGTTTCGCCGTGTCTCCCCAAAAGGCCATCGGCTCGTAGTCAGGGTATGGGTAATGCCCAAGGTTGAGCTGCATGCAGCTTTTCTCCTCGTCCAGCCACTTTTCCACCACCCCCCGCACGGATACCGGTCTGCCTGAACAGACGTTCACCGTCCCTAGGCCATTTCCTTCCAGTGCCAGCTGCACGATCAGTCGTGCGACCTCGGCTGCGGGTAGATAATCCCTCAACTGCTCTCCCCCAGACATGTTGAACGCGGAGTCGCCGCGTTCCAGCGCCTTGCTGAATGCGGGGTAGAGCGAAGTCTCCGGCTGCCCCTTGCCGTACATGTAAAAAAGGCGGGCCCAAGTGAGGTCGAACGGGTGGGCCTTTCTTAAAAACTCCAGTTGTCGGCGCAGGGCATCCTTGGCGAGTGCGTAAGGGGTCGCCGGGGAGACGGCATTCTCTTCCGATAGCGGGCCCGATTGCATCCCGTATTCCAGGCAGGTGCCGGTAACAAGCAGCGAAGGGAGACCTTCCATGACCAGCTTCTTCAAAAAACGGTACTGTCTGGGGAGCTCACATTCGAAGTGCCGCATCGAGTCGTAGTTGGGCAGCCCCCCCCAGGCGAGGTGCAGCAGCACGTCCGGTCTTCCCAGCCTGTCGAAGCAGCCGTCGCCTGAAGATTCGATGTCCATCTCCACCACCCTGATAGTGGCTGGAAGGTCTCGCAGGGAGCCGCCGTTGCGTGTCACTGCGACTACCTCGGTGCCGATTCGGGCGAATTCCGCTAGGACGTGTCTCCCCACGAAGCCGCTTGCACCGGTGACCGCTACCCTCTTTCTCATCGTCCCGCCTCACAGAACTCAAGGGACGGGATGGCTACCAGAAACCGCGTGCCCCACTGGCGGGCGTACTCCAACTGCTGCACGATCTCCACCTTGATGTTCCAGGGGAGGATCAGCAAGTAGTCCGGTCTCGCCACCCGCAGCACCTCCTCGGAGACGACCGGGATGTGGCTTCCGGGAAGGAGTTTCCCCTGCTTGTACGGTGATGCGTCGACCACGAACGGTATCAGGTCCTTCTTGATGCCGCAGAAGTTGAGGAGGGTGTTTCCCTTGGCGGCGGCACCGTAGGCCGCGACCGTCTTTCCCTCGGCCTTTCTCGCCAGCAGGAAGCCTAGGAGTTCGTCCTTCACCCGTTCCGCCCTTTGCTGAAAACGGCTGTAGTAGCCTAAGTCCAGCATCCCGGCTGCCCGTTCCTTCCTTTTGAGCTCATCGACGCGCGGCGCAATCGGCCTGCTGTCGTCCTCGGCGTGCCTTGCGTAGACCCTCAGTGAGCCGCCGTGGGTGGGGAGCTCTTCCACGTCGAAGACCGTGAGCCCCTGCCGGGCCAGGATCTGCTGCGCACAGTGGAAGGAGAAGTAGGAATAGTGTTCGTGGTAGACGGTATCGAACTGGTTGTTGTCGATAAGCTGCATCAGGTGCGGGAACTCCAGCGTCACCACCCCCCTTTCTTTGAGCGCGACCTTGAGTCCGGCGGCGAAGTCGTTCAACTGCGGCACATGGGCGAAAACGTTGTTGCCGATGATGAGGTCGGCCTTCCTCCCGTCCCTGGCGAGATTTTTCGCCAGAGCCTCGCTGAAAAACTCCTGCAGGACGGGGATTCCCTGCGCCCTGGCGGCCTCAGCGGTCCCGGCGGTCGGCTCGATCCCAAGGCACGGGATGCCTGCGTTCACGAAATTCTTCAGCAGGTATCCGTCGTTGGACGCGATCTCCATGACGAAGCTGCTGCCGTCGAGCCGAAGCCGTTCCGTGATCATGGTGGCGTAGCGGCCGGCGTGTTCGAGCCAACTACTGGAGACCGATGAGAAGTAAGCGTAATCATGCCGGAACAGTTCGTCTGCCTTGGAGTAATCTTCCGTCTGGACCAGAAAACAGCTGTCGCAGATGAACAGCCTGAGGGGGAAGTACCTCTCCGGGGACTGCAGGTCGGCAGGAGCCAGGTAATCGTTTGATGGGGGGGCGAACCCAAGATCGAGAAAGACTTGTGTAAGCTGCGCGTCGCAAAATCGGCAATTCATAGCAGTATCCCGGTGAAGTCTGGAGTAAGGGGGCGGTGGTCGCGGTCACGCTCCGAGAGTGCGGTAACCGGTACGGGCCATGGTATGGCAAGCCGCGGATCGTCGTGGCGCAGCGCTCCCTCAGCCTCTGGATGGTAGGAGGCGGTATGCAGGTATAGTAGTTCGCTGTCCGGCTCAAGGGCCTGGAACCCATGCGCACAACCTTCCGGGATCACGAGCATCCTGCCGTTCTCCGGGGTGAGTTCCTGCGCACACCATTGCAGGAAGGTGGGAGAGCCGGCCCTGATGTCGACGGCCACGTCCCAGACCCGTCCCTTGAGGCAGCGAACCAGTTTCATTTCCGCGTGCGGGGGGAGCTGGAAGTGCATCCCACGTACCGTACCCTTCTCGCGCGTCAGGGAGTGGTTGATCTGGATTATGCGGCGCTGCCCGATGACGGCGGAAAGTTCCTCCTCGCAGTACAAGCGGGCGAAGCTGCCGCGGACGTCGGAAAACCTCTCCGAAACCACCACCAGCACCCCCGGTAAAGCAGTCTCTTCTATCCTCACGCGCCCCCCCATACTGCGCCGCCGCGTCTGGCCGCGGTGACATAGGCTGCGAGCTGGCTGTGGCTCTCGACGTGCCCGCCGTTCAGGTAGGCGCGGTACCACTCGGCCGTCGCGTCGAGGGCGTCTTCCAGCGCCCATACCGGGCGCCAGCCGAGTTCTTTTTTCGCCTTGCCGCTGTCCAGCGACAAGAGCGCCGCCTCATGCGGCTGAGCGCTGTCCGTCGTCTGCCAGGCAAGTTCCGGCCACCGCTTCTTCAAACGGACGAGCACCTCGCCGACGGTAACCGCGCTCTCCAGTTCCGGACCGAAGTTCCAGGCGCAGGCATGCCGGTCGTGCCCTTCCAGGAGCATCTGCCCGACCAGCAGGTATCCGCTCAGGCACTCCAAAACGTGTTGCCAGGGACGGGTGGATTGCGGTGAACGTATGGTGAGGGTGGAGCCGCCGGTCATGGCGCGGATCAAGTCGGGGATCAGGCGATCCTCGCACCAGTCTCCTCCGCCGATCACATTGCCGGCGCGGGCGGTAGCGATCAACGGTGCGCCGGGGGAGTGGAAGAATGCGCTCCGGTAGCTCGCCGCAACCAGTTCGCATGCCGCCTTCGAGGCGCTGTACGGGTCGTGCCCGCCTAGCGTCTCGTCCTCGTGGTAGCCGCGGTCCTGTTCCCTGTTTTTGTATACCTTGTCGGTCGTCACGATGACCGCGGCGCGCAGCGCGTCGCAATGGCGGCAGGCCTCCAGCAGGTTTGCCGTCCCCATCACGTTCGTCGACCAGGTATCCAGCGGCTCCCGGTAGGAGCGTCGCACCAGCGGCTGTGCCGCGAGGTGGAAGACGATGTCCGGATTTTCTCTCCTAAGGATTACGCCGAGCTTGGCGCTGTCCCGGATATCGACACGGTGTTCCGGTATATCCAGAGCGAGGAGGTCCCAATGACTGGGGGAGGTGTCCGGTGGGAGGGCGACTCCTACCACGCGCGCTCCCAGCGATAGAAGCCACATGGCAAGCCAGCTCCCCTTGAAGCCGGTATGCCCGGTCAGCAGGACCTTCTTGCCCTGGTAGATCCCCGCGAAGTCGGTCATTGCCAAATTTTCCAGGCCGCCTGCCCGGAACTCCAGAGGTGGTTCAGGTCTTCCTTGTCCCTCATGGCGTCCATGCACTTCCAGAAACCGTGGTGCTTGTATGCCATAAGCTGGTTGTCTCTGGAGAGCCCCTCCAGCGGATCCTGCTCCCACATTTTCTGATCCGAATCGGGGGGGAGATAGGAGAATACCTCCGGGCGCAGCACGAAGAAGCCGCCGTTGATCCATCCGCCGTCGCCGATCGGTTTCTCCTTGAAGCTGGAGACGTAGTTTGCGTCGTCCATGCCGAGCAGGCCAAAACGCCCGGCCGGCTGGACCGCCGTCACGGTGGCGATCTTGCCGTGCGCGTGGTGGAATGAGAGCAGCTTGTCGATGCTCACGTCCGCCAATCCGTCACCGTAGGTCAGGATGAACTCCTCTTTCCCGACGTACTCCTCAACCCGCTTGAGTCGTCCCGCGGTCTGGGTGTTCAGCCCGGTCTCGACCAGTGTGACCCGGAACTTCTCCGTGTTGGTCTGGTGGATCTCGAAGCTGTTGGTCTTCAGGTTGAAGGTGACGTCGGAATTGTAGACGTAGTAGTTCATGAAGTACTCTTTGATCATGTACCCCTTGTAGCCGAGACAGATGATGAACTCGTTGATCCCCTGGGCTTCGAAGACCTTCATGATGTGCCACAGGATCGGCTTTTCCCCGATTTCGATCATCGGCTTAGGCTTGAGACATGATTCCTCCGAAATCCTGGTCCCCATTCCGCCTGCAAAAATGACTACCTTCATAACGTACCTTTCGTGGTGAGGATTGGCCGCGCGCACGAACGCCTTCACTCACTGGCGGCGCGGGCTCTTGTTACGGGCTGTCATGAGGGATAGCAACTATCGTGCCGTATGTCAGGTGGTGAAAATGGCTTAAGCGGGATGGGATTTGGCGGTGGGTGTCAAAAAAATGAAGCGGCTTCGCGCGGGGGCGTAGCCCCCGCAACTGTTGCCGGTGTCTTAGGTCGGCGTATTTAGAAGGGAGTCTCTGCCGCGCCGTCGAACTGGTCCGCGGTCGGGTCCATGATCTTGCCGCGGGCGTCGGTACCGGAGAACTTGAAGACCATGTGGGACGGGTCGATGGTCGCGTTGTTGGTGGAGTTCTGGCTCAGGAGGAAGGTGACGGTGGCGGATTGCTTCTCCGGGTTGTAGACCACGCTTATCGGGTTCTGCGGGATGTACGCCTCGGTCGGGAGCACCGGCAGCAGGTTGTTGTAGTAACCGGCGGCGCCGCCCGTCGCCTTCGTGATGGTCCAGTTGCTCGTATCCTGCACCGACTGCGCATCCATCGCCGAATCGAAATAGAAGGTGAGGCTGAAGGCCTTTGACTGGAGCGGCTGTCCGGTGGCGGCATCGACCCCGAGAAGGCCGAGAAGCGAGGTGCCGGCCTGGAGCGCCGGGAAGAAGGTGTCGGTCTCGCCTCCCCCCCCTGCGACCATCTGCGGCTGGGCGATGGTCGCCTTCAAAAGCGCCCCCTGGGACGCGTCCAGGTTGGTCAGCGTCGTGACCTCCTGCTGGGCATTGGTGCTGTCGCCGAGTTCGGAGTAGGCGACGCCGAGCTCGAAGTGGGCCGCCGCCATCTTCGGCCGGATCTTCACTGCCTTGGTCAGTTCCTTCACCGCCTCGGCGTACTTTCCTTCCCTGTTGTAGGTGGCACCCAGGCTGTAGTAGGGGTTGGGGTCGTTGGGGGCCATCTTGGAGACCTTCTTGAACTGCGCTTCGGCTTCGCTCAGGCGGTCGGTCTGCAGGTAGAGCTGTCCCAGGGTGTAGGGTGCGAGGGTGTCGCTGGGGTTCAGGCGCGCCGCTTCCTTGAACTCCTTCTCCGCCAGGTTGTACTTCTTCTGCTGCAGGTAGATGTTTCCCAGGTTGGTGTGCACCGAGTCCTGGGTAGGGTCGATAGAGAGGGAGCTTTTGTAGGTCTTGATCGCCTCGTCGTACTTGCTCTGGGCCAGGTAGGAGTTGGCGAGGAGGTTGTATGGCTGCGCAGTGGTCGGGTCGAGGGAGATGGCGCGTTTGAACTCGTTGGCCGCGCGGGTGTAGTCCTTCTTCTGGAAGAAGGTCGCACCGGAAGCCATGGCGCTGTTAGCCGCCTGTGCCCTCATGGTGTCCTGAGAAGTCAGCGTGTCGAACATGTCGCTCAGGTAGTCCCATGCTGTTTTCGTTGCCATAACGTCCTCCGCCTTGGGCTTGTCAGCCGCGTAACGTATCGGCGCAAGCCGGGCGAAACTTTAATAAAAAGTTGCCCCGTCCCGAGTAAGACGGGCCCCGACCACTAGGTGTTGGTTATAAACGTTGAACGCTGAACGTTGAACGTCTTCTCGGTTCTATCCGTTCACTGCCTGCTTCAGGGAATTGAGGCTCTCGCGGGCCTCGCGGTTCCATGGCTCCAGGTTGATCACCTTGCCGAAGAAGGCCTCGGCCTCCTCGGGGCGGTCCAGCATGGTGCATATCCTGCCGAGGCCCATCAGCGTCTCTATGTTTTTGGGTTCTTTTTCGAGTTCTTCCAGGTAGATCGTGATGGCGCCGTCCACGTCGTACCCCTCCACGAAGTAGAAGTCGGCGAGGTTCTTCCTGAAGGTGCCGTTGCCCGGCCTCAGCTGCGCCGCCTTTTCATAGTGGATGCGGGCGGTCTCACTGTCCCCATGCTCGTGGGCGAGCACGGCCAGGTCGTTGTGCGCCGGGGCGAAGTCGGGGTATAGCTCGATAAGCCTGCGCAGTTTGGTCTCGGCGCCTGAACGGTCGCCGCTTTGCACCATCTCCTGCGAGAGATCGTAGAGTTCTTCCGCGGTCAGTTCGTCATCCACGCATGCCGGGGCGGGCGCCGCTGAAGTCACGCTTGCTTGCGCCGGTGCGGCCGCGGCTTCCTTGAGCGCTTTCAGACGCTCGCGTGCCGCCTGGTTCCACGGCTCGATCTCGAGCACCCTTTGCAGGAAGGACTCCGCCTCGGTCGGCTGCCCCACGCCCTCGCAGATGATGCCGAGGTTCAGCAGGGTCTCGACGTCACGCGGGGACTTCTCGAGGAGTCTAAGGTAGATGGAGATCGCCTCATCGACCGCATCGGTCTCGACGTAGAGGAGGTCGGCCAGGTTCTTCAGGTAGACGTCCTCGTCCGGCTGCAGACGGACCGCCTCTCGGTAGTGCTTGAGAGCCTGCTCGCAATTGCCGAGCTGGTAGCTTACCGCCGCCAGATCGTTGTGTGCCACCGCGTGGTTCGGGTAGCGCAGCAGGTGCTCCCTGAGCGTCCTTTCCGCCTTTTCCATGTCGCCCCCGGAAACAAGCGGCTTCAGGTTCGCGTACGCCTCGTCCGCGCTGAGCGGAGCTGGAGCAGGTTGTGCCGCCTGCGGTTCGGGCGCTATTTCAAAGCCCTGGAAGGGCTGCGAGGAGAATTGCTCCTGTGCCGGCATCGCGGTCGCGCGGGGCTCGGACTGGACGGCCTGGCCGCTCGCGGCGATCAGCCTAAGCCCGGTGAACTCTTCGATGTGCTGGATGCGGAAGCGCTCCACCGTCTTCAGCAGGAACTCGCGCATGCCGTGGTTCGGGTACCCCTCCGGGATAA
>MTLC01001472.1_pt1 | contig 30062 bp, 22 predicted proteins | sample 1982451 | NCBI WGS metagenome assembly MTLC01 (sample SAMN05710165, study PRJNA340218) | biofilm metagenome | isolation source: sample SPH anode biofilm adapted to +100 mV | place: USA | collected 2012-02-03 | reverse complement strand
GCTCCTTGCCTGGGCCGACACCTCCGGCATGGCTGGCTCGCTTGAAGAGCGCAACCCGCGCTACCGGGTGGAATACCTCTCCTTCGGCAACGTGAGGAGAAGCGACCATATCACCGGCACGACAACCGCAGGAACCGTCACCACCGCCCCAACCAATACCGACAACCCGCTCATCGACACGACTTACCGCAACCTCATCAACCAGTGGAACAACAGGCTTCCAAGAAATAGCGATAATTCAGCCTATGAAATTGAACCCGAAAGGAGGGCGGCATGAGCATGTTCACCAGAATCAACAAGGGATTGATTGCAATAGCGGCTGCGTTGCAGCTGGCTGTGGGATTAGCTGCCGGGCCGGCACACGGGGCAAGCTTCGACTGCGCCAAGGCAAAGAGCGTGATGGAAAAGACCGTCTGCGCCGATCCGAAGCTGTCAAAGCTGGATGAAGAGATGGCCACAGCCTATGCTGGGGCCAAGGTTGAGTTGAAAGATCGTCCGAAGGAGTTGAAGAAGCTCATTGCAAGCCAGCGCGAGTGGCTGTCAGGCCTGAATCCCCGGAAATCTCCCTGTGCAACAAAACCTGACTGCCTTACAAACTCTTACCAGACACGTATCAAAGAGTTGCACAATGTTTCCGCCTTTGCCCGCGCCACATCCCCCACGGCAGTCGGCCCAACACAGGAAGAGATTATCCAACTGTTAAACAAGCAGTTGGAGCAGCTTAAGACACTGGTGCGCTCAGCGAAAAAAATACAAATCGATGCTCCACTAAACCGAAGCCAAACTCCAGTATGTAAAGAAGTCTGGAAGAAGCTTCCCCAAGCCACCGTGCCAGTTCCAACCGAATTTGCCAATACTTCACAACAAAAGTGGGCACTATTTGAAAAAGTACGGCAGATGGCTTATGACAATCAGAAGCTCTATTTTGCTCAAGGTAAGACGGTGAAGGATATGTCCAAATACAAAAAACGATTCGATCTCTTTTGGGGAATAAGCTCAAACGAACTTGAGTTAGATGCGCGCAGAAATTCTGTTTATATGATATTTGCCCGTCCTGATACAAGCGCCGGATTCAAGCATCCAATAGCCGTTCAGATATTGCCCGATTTGAAAAGAGATAGTTTAACGTTGGGGACAACTGAACTGAGCCCAGACGGACTAAGGGCAAATTCTTCAATCTATGCTTATTCCATAGAATTCTACGAAGTAAATGATATCGGTGAAAAAGACCCAATGCCATATTCAGATTATGCTGGGATATTATCTATAGGTAATGAAGCTATGAGTTGGAAACTTGTAGATCATGGATTGGGCAATAAATTCTTGACCTTTGTGCCGACACAACACTTTCAAGATGGCCAACATTACTTCTGTAACTTTGAATTCAATATCAATAAATAGCGCAAGGAGATATTCATGAACGGCACTTACCAGACAAACCAGGCATACCGCGATATGAGAGATGCTTTTTTATTAGAAAATGAAGATTTTCGGACAAAAGTATATTTTGATCATATTGGAATTCCAACAGTAGGAAAAGGTATTGCACTTGTGACTTGGAGTAAGGTTAAACAAGATCAGGTGCAACGAGCAGTGACTGTCTGTGGAACCCCCTAATGATTCGTGACCTCAGGATTCGTCTGCCGGCCTCGGTTCTGCAGCAGCCTGCAGCTCTGGCGCCGGGTCTCCGGCAAGGGTCAGGGGAAGAAATACCTCGACAGATAAATGAGATATGTGCTATATGCTCATAAATCCTTGCCAATACAACGTCTGGAGTCATGTCATGACGCTCAGCCCGGACCAGATCCATATCAATACACCCTGACCCGCCCCAAAGGCGGGTTTTTCGCTTTTTGGAGGGTGTAAAGATTTTTTACACTAGTGGGTCTACACACGGATAACGGCAGAATCCAAACCGGTTATAAGGTTTCACCCGTGTTCATCCGTGGTTACCAGAATGGATTTGGCAAGGGTGCTGGCAGCCCTTGATGCCCTGCGATAGAAGGCTCTGCAACTCGGATGCATAGGATGCACACGGATAACGGCAGAATCCAAACCGGTTGTAAGGTTTCATCCGTGTTCATCAGTGGTTACCAGAATGGATTCGAATATGAATGAAGTGGTAACTGAAAAAATCATCGGTTGCGCCTATGCCGTGGCAAATACTCTTGGAAGTGGCTTTCTTGAGAAGGTGTATGAAAACGCTCTGGCGCATGAGTTATGTAAAGCCGGTTTATCGTTACGGCAGCAGTTAGTGTTGATGTGTATTACGACAGTGTGCGGGTTGGCGATTACGTTGCTGATTTGCTGGTCGAAAATGAAGTGTTGGTAGAATTGAAGGCGATCAAGGCTCTGGACAATGTTCATTTAGCGCAATGCATGAACTACCTCAAGGCAACCGGATTACAGGTATGCCTGCTGATCAACTTCGGAACCCCGCGAATCGAAATCAAGCGGATATTGAACGGCTATACCGTAACATCGGGGAACTCGGATGGATAGGATACACACGGATAACGACAGAATCAAACCGGTTTAGGGTTTCATCCGTGTTCATCTGTGTTCATCCGTGGTTACCAGGTTTGGTTTTTGCGGGAGAGTAAACGATAATCGCGGCTAACTATACCTATCCGACGGGATTAGACTGCAGGCCGGATTGAACAGCTTCACTCTCACCCCGAAGCAGTGGTTTCCCGTTGAATTTTGTTGACAGGAGTTGAATATTCTGTCTCGGAGTTTCCCGGAGTTTCCGGTAGAGTTCCTGTCCCGGAGTTCCACTCCCGGAATACCCGTCTCCGGAATGCCCAGGGGTATGAGTCGATTGCCCAGAGTGAGGAGCAGGCTGAGGATTTGCGGGTGATTGGGGAGTAGGTGGCGGTGCTGGGGTAAGACAGTGAATGATGTCCTATTGGGAATAATATGACCCACGGCAAACCTTGGACACATGATGAATTGATGCTGGCAATGAACCTTTATTGCAAGCTTCCGTTCGGCCAGCTTCGACACGGAAACCCACTGATTATTGAAGTCGCGCAGAAGCTTGGCAGAACGCCGAGCAGCCTTTCCATGAAGTTGTGTAACCTCGCATCGCTGGACCCATATCATCAGGCCCGTGGCATCAAAGGACTGAGTGGCGCGAGCCGTGCGGACCGAGAAGCTTGGAATGAGTTCACTGCCAACTGGGAACAGTACGGCGTGGCCAGTGAAGAGCGGTTGCAGCAACTGCTGGGACATGATGTCGAATTAGTTAAGCCTTCCGCATCTGAAAAGAGCAAATCAAAGCACCTATTAGCCATCAAACACCCTCCCATTAAGCCTTCCGGACCTACTGAGAAAGTCCTCTCCGTCAAGACCCGCCTCGGCCAACAGTTCTTTCGTCAAAGCGTCCTTGCCTCCTACAACAGTTGCTGCTGCATAACCGGCAACCCGGTTCCGGAGTTGCTGATAGCAAGTCACATCCTTCCCTGGGGCGAATATCCGGAGCAGCGTCTCAATCCGCGCAACGGCTTGTGTCTTGCCCAGACCCAAGATGCGGCGTTTGACAAAGGGCTCATCACTCTGGACGAAAATTATCGTCTCGTTCTCAGCCCATATTTGCGGGAGTATCTGCCTAACGATTCCTTGACGAGAAACTTCCTAGATTACGAAGGCAAGCAGATCATGATGCCGGAGAAGTTCCCGCCGGATGCGGAGTTTATGCAGACGCACCGTGAAGAGGTGTTCTTACACTCATGACGCAACCTTCATTGTTTGAAAATTTGAAGTTCCTTCACCCAGTCGGAACGTCCACCTTCAAGTATGGCGTGACCATTCCTCTTGAGGCGCAGACGGAGCGTTTACGGGCGATAGATAAAGGCGGCAAAATACCGGTGACGATCCTGTGTGGTGCTGAAGAACCGGTGAAAGCTGAGATTCGCCGGTTGAACAACAAGCCCGGCCATCTCCAGTTCCGTTACGAGAACAAGGCGCAGGAGCGTCTGCGGTTCTGGCTTGCCGCTATATTCGGCGGGTCGGCAGCTGGGAACTTGCTGGAAATTGTCGAGGTTGCACCGTTTACCTTCCTGTTTAAACCGATTCTGAAGAGTACCGTTCCCGTCCTGCAAATCGGCGCCCTACAGCTGCATAACCTGGAGAAGTTGGAATTTGAGAGCTTCACAGAGGTCGGCCAGATCAGGGAGTCGTTGGCTGCGGTGGAGTATGCCGTCGGCTTCAACCAGTCGGACTACAACGGCCTTATCAGTACTAATCTCACAGAGCGGGGCTGGCAGCGGGAGCAACGGGTGGTAAATGAGTTGGGGCTCAAGTGCGATTTTGAGAAAAACGGCGTCTGGGTAGAGGTCGAATTCGGCAATGCCCGCTCCTACTATCAAGACTATGTGAAGTTCATGCTGGCTCGTAAATACAGGGCTGCCAGACTTGGTCTGCTCCTCTGTCCGACCACGTCATTTGCAGCGCTCCTCTGCGAGCTTGGACAAAAGCGGGCGCGAGAAAATTCGGTGTGCGAGCGGTCGCCGGTCTATTCGGGGATGATGAGTTATGAGAAGGCCACGCGGGAACTGCCGTATTTGGGGTTCATGTTTGAGGTGCCGATTGTTGTGGCTGGGGTAGGGGTGAGTGGGAATTAAATATGCTGTCCCTGATGGATGAGTGGGAATTAAATATGCTGTCCCTGATGGAGATTTTATGTCTGATGACATGATGACTGCGCAGACAGTTAGTACGCTTGGCGAATTGGTACTTCACTCTCACGAGAGCTGTAGTTCAGATTTGACGATTGCCTTGCCTCCAGAATGCCTGCATTTGCCTCAAGATAGGTTAGAGGAAATACAGATAGACGGAGATAAAGTAGTTTTTGCGTCAATCGAGGGACGTAACCGTTTTTTGGCTTCATATTTATTTGATAATCATAAAGAGCAATTTCGATCAGATCCGCGTCAATGGCTGCAAAAGGCCAATGACGTCTGGCGTCACGAAATTGGTTCATCAGACAGAGTAGCTGGCCGCTTGCTGGCATTAGTGCATAAGTCAGAAGATATTTTCTTGGTTGCAGTAAGCGCAATACTTGATGGCAGCATGGAAGTATTTACTGTTCTGCACGTTGTTGAGGCTGCCCTGCCTTACCTTCATAAGATCGAGCCAGCATCAATTATTCAGATTTGCGGTGTTCAGCATGAAAAAACGAAGAATGATCTTATGGCGGGCGCATTTCTAAGCCAACTACAGAAAAAATTGAGTGACATGCCTGAATCATGTCGATTGATACACACACTTCTGTTGGAGAAAATCTCTCAGAGCACAGTAGCTCTCCATCCAGCCACACTCCTTGCCCTAGCAACAAATGCTGCCGAAGAAGCGACAATACTAGCTTTTGAAGACGCAAAGTCAGAAAACGTTATTCTCAAAAGAGCAGCTATATGGACATTAGGTCGGTTAATCGACTATAACCAGATCACGAAAACAAAATTCGCTACTGCTGTTAAAGTTATCACTTTGAACATCTCGCATGAAGACGAGCAGGTTCGTAGAACTGCAATCCATGCCGCTGCTGAATCGATCTCTATAACGAGAAAATTTGATTCAGTGCTTTTCAAAATGGCAGAAGCTGGAGATCAGGAAGTGTTGGCAGCACTTTCCCATCACTTGTTCATGAACACTCAAAATTTGGCAGATAAGGACATTTTCAAAAGATATATTCGCCAATTATGCAAGCTAACACCAATATTTAAGGACGCGGTTGATAAGTTTGATTTTATTTTAGAGCATTTATTATCAGATGAGATGCAGCAACAATTTGCGCTCTCGTGTCTTACTGAATGGGTAGCAAGAAATGGCCAAGCAATTCCAAGAGATACAAACTTCCCTGATTTGTTTGATTCTACCGTATTTGAATTGGCGAAACGCCCAGAATTGCTTTCGCAGATAATTACGGAATGGTTGTCATCAGATGATAGAAAGCATGCTTCTGCCGCAGCAGGACTGCTTTCAAAACTATGGGTGCATAACTTAAAAAACCCAGAGTTCAACGCAACGTTGTTAAGTACTTTCAATAAGACAGACTTTCTTTTCTTAGTAAGACGGCTACTTGGTTTTGTTAACTCTGAAGACCACCTGCTATCGCTTACCATTTCGCTTCTAAAATCGACGAATCTACAAGATTGGACGTTGGGGTTTGTGCATACAGTTCTGGCCGAAGAAGTCGGTATGGATTATCCCGATTCAACGATGAAGAGGTTGGAGCAAGAGAAGTCCCAGACTTCAGATCCAAGAATTGTTGAACTGTTTTCAAGGGTTATTCAGCAAATTGCCACTTATATGGATGCGATTGAGACGCTTCCTAGGATTGAAGAGTTAAAACCGCCTCCCGAGGTTCAACGCCTGTTCGCAAGTGCTCATGCCAAACAGATGAATGTAGTGGCAAAAGAAGCAAGAAAAATGTCGATATTCAGTCAGATTTGCACGGAGATTCCAATGAAGGGCGGGAAGGGATGGTTCAGCTTTCGAGATGGTGGTTATACTGAGTCCAATAACCTTATCCCGCACTCCCATTATATTGCGCTACCACGACGTCACGTTCTTGATGCTGTTGGATACGAAATTAGGCACATGGGCTTTCGCCTGGCGACGCGGGGGGAAGAATGAGACTAATCCTCGCACAGTATTTGCGTACCCTGCGGGAACGTGATGAATTCGACAGGCTGCTTCCTGACTTGCTGCTGTCTATGGGATATGTCCCGGTTTCTAAACCCCAGACTGGCATCCGTCAGTATGGCGTTGATGTGGCAGCGGTAGGGAAGAATCCTGAAGATGGCATCAAAGAATTGCTCTGTCTTATTATTAAGCGTGACGATCTTGGGAGAAATGAATGGGACTCCGGCCCGCAGTCGGTCCGTCAGAGCTTAAATGAAGTTTTTGATGTCTATTTGAAAACCCATGTGGAACCCCAACACGAGCCACTTCGTAAGCGTATAGTGCTTGCTACTACTGGCGATTTGAAGCAAGACACGCAAATTAACTGGGATAGTTATGCGAGAGATCATTCCGAACTGGCTACTATGGATTTCTGGGGGGGCGACCAAATTGCCACATTGATCGATAATTTTATGCTCAGTGAGCATATTTTTGATGCCACAGATCGTGCCGATCTCAGGAAGTCCCTTGCTCTGGCTGGTGAATTAGAATATGACCAAAAGGACTTGTACCGCCTGTTCAAGCGGGTTTTGGGGATGTCCGACCAAGGACAACTCACCAAAAAGAATGTGCGTAAAAAAGACCTGATAAAAGCATTGCGAGTGGCCAGCCTGGCTGCTCAAATATTCTCACACTGGGCAGAGGACGAGGGTAACCTAAAGCAGTCGCTATTTGCAGTGGAGCGTGCCATGCTTTGGTCGTGGCATAGGATTAATTTGGAGGAGAAAAAGAAGAGGAAACAATTCTATCAAGAATTCGGTGAATCGTTCTGGAGAAGTTATAGAGAGACAGCACGACGATATTTTGAAAAGTTACAACCACATTATTACGTTAAAGACGGACTTTCAGGGTATTGTCGAGAAAGTGCAGTGTTTTCACTCGTCATCTTTGAGCAAATAGGTATTCTCGGGTCAATTGGGCTATCCTGCATTTTGGTAGCTGCTGATAAAGAAACCATGAAGATTAATTTTGAAAACGCTGCTGTGGTTGCTGACGCTTTGGTTGCCTTATTTAAAAACAATTCTATTGCGGGCTCTCCGATGCTTGACGGTAATGTTGTGGACATTGTGCTCGGGTTTATTCTTTTATATCTTACCGGGAGAGTTGCAGAGGTCGGCGATTGGCTTGCTGAACTTATAAAGCGCATCGATTTTGCTCTGAAATTAAAGCGTAATTTTCCAGTTTGCACGGACTCAGTTGATGACCTCGTCGAATTAAACGTTGAAAAAGATGAAGAGGTTCGGGTCGATTTGATGAAGATGTCGTGGCTATTGCCCACTCTTGCAGGATGGTCGGTAGTTCTTGGGCGTGATGACTTTTATGATATGATCGCAACAAATGCAAAGGCAGAATATCCGGAAGTTTGTCTCCAGTTTTGGCATCCCACCGCGCAGGAATTGCCAAATCATTTGTATTTCGAACAAGCACATTATCGTTGTGGAGAGTCTGAGGCACCCATAATTTTGCCAGACACAGCTCAAGAATATCGAGCACAAATGGAAGCGTTACTTAAATCTGAGAGACATAATGTAAGAGCAACCTCTACTGCTGGCTTGGCAGGAATGCCAGCATTTGACCTCATTGCAAACAGGCATTTCAGAACTCCGGTAGCCCCATTTTATTGGTTTCAGTTTTTGCAATTGCGAAATCGACAAACCTAGGAGAAATTAGCTTCTGTAGTGTTGTTCAATATAAAAAGGAATCATGACCACCCTCACCCCCTCTCTCAAACTATTCTCCTCCCTCTCCCGCGCCCCCGGCGCGGTCTGGACCGATGCTACCAAGCGCAAGGCGCCGCACAAGCCGCTACTGCTCTTGGCGGTTCTGGATTTGGTGCATCGCGGTGTCATCACCACCCCGCTTATCGACGTCACCGCCGATCTGGTGGAACTGAACGAGCTGTTCAACCTCTACTGGCGGCGGATTATCCCCCTCGGCCAAACCAGCAGCATAGCATTCCCCTTCTCCCGCCTCTCCCGCGAACCGTTCTGGGAGCTGGTCCCCCAGCCGGGGAAAACCATCACCGATGCGGTCATCAACAACACCGCTTCCGTAAGCTACCTGCGTAAATACGCCCTGGGGGCGAAGCTGGACGACGGGCTGTACCAGGTCATGCAAAGCGGGGAAGGGCGAGAGGCGCTGCGAGAAGCGTTGCTCCTTTCCTGTTTCTCGGAGGAGGCGGCGGCGCAGTTGCGGGAGCAGTCGGTCATCAACCGGGAGGCGTTCAATTACAGCCGTCTGCTGGAAGAGCAGGCCCACCTGCCGCTGGTGAAAGAGATCGTGGAGGCCGACAACTACCGCGCCGCGGTGCGGGACCAGGCGTTCCGCCGGGTGGTGACCTCGGCCTACGACCACCGCTGCGCCCTGTGCGGTATTCGCATCGTCACCCCCGACGGCCATACGGTGGTAGAGGCGGCCCACATCGTGCCCTGGAGCAAAAGCAAGAACGACGACATCCGCAACGGCATGGCCCTCTGCCGTACCTGCCATTGGGGCTTTGACGAGGGGATGCTCGGCGTCTCCGATAACTACACGGTCATCACCGCCCGCACCATCGGCATTGACCCCAACTTCCCCGGCCTGCTCGCAATGCTTTCCGGCCGCGGTATTATTCCCCCTGCAGAGCGTGATCTCTGGCCAGCGCCGGCATATCTGGCCGAACACCGCCGGGGATGGCCATTGTAAACAACCTTACTTTATATGGTAATCAAATGAACTCATTTTTTATCCAGCTCTTGCCGGCGGTAATTTTCTTAATCTCTCTCATTATGCCGCTTGGCATTGCATTATGGATACGTCACCAGCGCAAGCACCGAAGAAATCCGCTCACTGCGCAGATGCTGCGCGCTCCCGGTGAATCTATCAGCAAGCGGATTGATCAGTTGAGTGAGGATGTTGATTTGTATCTGACCTTCTCTTCGATTGTTCCCTTACTCTGTTATTCCAACTTCCTGACAACCCGTTACATCGCTAATTCAAAGGTATCCCCGTTATCCTTCATTGTCCTGGCACTTGGCTCCATGGCGTTTTTCGGGGTTCGGCTGAACAAAGCGATTCGGCAAAGACATAATGAGCAGTTAGGTCTTGATTGTGAAAGAGCGGTTGGCCAGGAACTCAACCAACTCATGCTATCAGGCTATCGGGTCTATCATGATTTCCCTGCCGAGAATTTCAATATCGATCATATTGTCATTGGTCCGAACGGCGTTTTTGCCATTGAAACCAAGGGGCGCGCTAAGCCTAAAGATAAAAGTGACAAGAAGAACTGGTCGGTTTCCTATGATGGACAAAATCTGCAGTTTCCAAACGGGACAGAACGCGAGTACCTACCGCAGGCACGACGTCAAGCCGGTTGGTTGACCAAATGGTTGAGCAGTGCGGTTGGAGAACCCGTGAACGCGTTGCCTGTTCTTGCGATCACCGGCTGGATGATTGAACAGAAAAAACCCTGCGACGTATTTCTCTTCAATGGCAAGAATCCTCAATTCATCTCAAAGATTCGGACAGATGCGGTTCTTTGTCCCGAGATGCTGCAACGGATTGCCCACCAGATAGAGCAGCGCTGCCGAGATGTGGCGCCACAGGCTTATAAAAATTGAATCCTAACGGTCTTTACCAAGCAACATGCATCTGGCCTGCACCGGTGTATCTGGTCGAGCATTGTAAGAAGTTTCGCAAAAAGGCCCTCGCTGTGAACGAGAGCCTTTTTGTCCTGCCTTGAACCGCCCCTGTTTTGCGGTCAGTAATTGTTTTTCGCGTAGACGTCCTTCCAGTATGCTTCCTGTGCCTTGAGCTCACTGTTGGAAAAGCCGCCGACGATGCCGTCGTAGATATTTGAGGCGAAAAGGAAGGGGATAAAGCAGACATCCAGGATTGGCGATGTGATTCCGGAAAGGTCAAAGCCCAATCTCGGCTTTATGGAGTCCAACGCGATGGTAAGGCAAAGCATGAGCGCCGGACATACGACCATTAGTATTACCGCCCCGACAAACAAGAAAATATACTGTAGCACCATCGTTCTCCTCCTCAGAAGTTTGTGTGTTCCCTGCTGAATGCCTGTACCCGACCCTCGTGCTCCTTTCCCTGTGAGTGTATGCCGTGCGCTTCCCGCAAGTCGCGCAAATAAAGAAATTATTAATCTTAAGGATTATTAACATGAACCGGGGATAATAGCAAGGGGCATTTGCCTTTGCCGGTCTGGCCCGGAAGAAGGAGGTGCCGTTGTCGGTATGTGCCGTGTGCCACGAAGAAAGCCCCTGCAATGATCTGCAGGGGCTTTCGGTTTCTCGGGCGGTGTTGGGTAGTGATCTAGCGTTTTCGCAGGATGCGTTTGTCGCCGACCCTGATGGTAATCTTTTGCGCATCGAAATATTCCAGGAGAGGAATCATGAACTTGCGGGAGAGCCCGGTCAGGTCCCTGAATTCACCCGGAGTTATCTCCCCCTTCTCCTTGAGATGGTCGATCAGCTTCTCCTGGATCAGGGCAAATGGCGCAGGTGCATAGAAGATGTCGCTCTTGACCTTTATGGCCCGGCCTTCCCGGCTGAGCAGATTCAGATGCTCCAGGGCGAGTTTTTCCGGTATCCGGAGGATATCGCACAGCTCCTTCAGCGAATGCGGCTCGCAATCGCCGGCGATCAGCTCCTGCTCGATCCCCTGTTGAATGACGGCCTGGTCCGCTACCGCCTCTGCCTTTCTCCCGGTCAGTTTGACCAGTTCCCGTTCTGCTTTGACATTTCCTTCCTTTTCCAGCGCGGCAAGGCAGGGGGCGAAAAAACGCTGGTCGCTTCTTGCCGGGAGGCGCGTCTTCAACTCCTCCTTGCTCATACCGTCCTTGAGAGGGTTATTCTCGAGATAGGCATGCAATTCTTGTGAAAGAAGCTCGCATAGAGACGAGAACCCTTCGCGGCTGAGGTAGATGCGCGGTTCGCGCACAACCTGGATGATCCCGCCGGCGGTAAGGAGCGGTGCCAGCGCCGATTCCACGCGGCGCGCCGACAGACCGGTCCTTTTGACCAGGTCGGAGAACGACAGCCCGGAAAGGAGGCTTCCCGAGACCATTTTTGCAATGATGCCCGATTCCTCTCCCGTGGCCAGGGATTCGAGGAGTTCGATTGCCTCGACCGTCCGGCGACGCCGGCTCGGCGGCGCAGGGTCCAGGATGGTGCCGCCCGCGATGGTGGCGGAAGGGGACGCCGAACGCAGGACAAAGGGATCGCCGTTGAGCAGGAGCACGGGATGTTCCAGCCTGAGCTGGGCAAACCCGCTTTCGCCCGGTTCAAGCGAATCCTTGTCGAACAGGACCAGCTTGGCGGAGACTTCATAGGTTGCTGAATGCAGGCGAAGGGTCGAGCGATGTTTCAGCTCGCGGGGGGAGGATTTCAGGTGGTCCAGATGCACATCCACGATCCGTGTCGCCCGGTAGACCCCGCGGGGGGTGACCACGTCGCCACGCTGGACCTGGTCGAGGTCGATCCCCTGCAGGTTGAGAGCCAGGCGCTGCCCGGCGGTCCCTTTCTCCGCCTTGCTGCCATGGGCTTGTACGCCCCTGATGCGGCTGACAAGCCCTGACGGGAGGATCTCTACCTCGTCACCGACCGAGACCTGCCCGGAAAGCAGCGTACCGGTTACGACGGTGCCAAAGCCGGCAACGGTGAATACCCGGTCGACCGGCAGCCGGAACGGGCCGTCGCTTCGTTTCTGTTCAACCTCCACGGCAAGCCTGCCCAGTTCGGCCCTGAGCGCTTCGATCCCGGCACCGGTCCGTGCCGAGACGGGGACGACGGGTGCCCCTTCGAGAAAACTGCCGGCAGTGAAGGTGCTCACCTCTTCGCGGACGAGGTTGAGCCAGTCCGGCTCCACCATGTCGCTCTTCGTCAGGGCAACCAGCCCCTTTTTGACGCCGAGCAGCTGGCAGATCTCAAGGTGTTCGCGGGTCTGCGGCATGACCCCTTCGTCTGCGGCAATGACCAGCATCACGATGTCCATGCCGCCGACACCCGCCACCATGGAGCGGATGAACCGCTCGTGGCCGGGGACATCGACAATGCCGAAATTGATCCCACCCGGAAGTTCGAGGTTGGCAAAACCGAGCTCGATGGTGATCCCGCGCGACTTCTCTTCCGGGAGCCGATCGGTGTCAACACCGGTCAAAGCCTTTACCAGCGAGGTTTTTCCGTGGTCAATATGACCTGCGGTGCCGAGAATGAGATTCTTCATAGGTTGGATTTGGCGGAAGCACATGGGAATCGAACCCACCAGGGAGATTTCTCATCCCCCCCACCGGTTTTGAAGACCGGGCCGCCCACCAGCGACGGACGTGCTTCCATGAGAGTGGTTAAGTGTAAATATAAATATATTTGGATAAATGAAAGTGCAAGAAAAATCGTCATACACCTGTTCTGCTGGACAATACACCTTCCTTGACTCTGCCCTTGAACCTTTTTCTCCAAAGAGTGTAGCTCAAATCGACTTGAATTTCCTGCCAAGAATCTGCTGGCTGCCGGGATAAGGCATTATTTGTTGTGGCATGCAAGGCAGAGTTCACTCCGTGCATCGCTGACCGCGAGGTGATTCCTACGGGGATTCAAGGGGTTGTGGCATGAAAGGCAGCCGACCTTGCCATCCACCAGGACCATCTGCCGATCGAGCATCTCCACGTTCTTGAATGAACGGTTGCCGATACTGTATGCGGCGTAATCCATGCCGATGGGGTGACTGCTGCCGTTGACCTGCCCGCGGGAGTGTTTCTCTCCGGGGCTGTTGCGGTACGAACCTTCAGCGATCGGTGCACTGACGCCGTCGTGACAGACCAGGCATTTGCGGGAAAAGCTGTCGATCCGTGACGTAGGTTCGGGATAGCTTGCCTTGACGATGGAGTTGTACATGGATTCCGGGTCATTTCCTGCTGCGATGTCGTCTGCATAGGTCTTTTGCGGGGTATGCGCGTCTGCTTCAACTGTCTGCGCAAGCAGGGAAACAAATCTGTTCCTTTGTCCGGGTTCCTGTAGCGCGAGAGAGAATGTGCAGGAGCCGCGGTCATCCTGCAGTGACTGTCCCGCCGCGGCAGCCGCCCCTGCATGGAGAGGAAATGCTGCAACAATGGTGAGAATAAGTGTCAAGAGTGTCTGAGATCTGGAAAGCATGGTCAGCGCTCCGTTTCCTAGGTGTGTTCTCTGCTGACCACTGTTTTTCAAGGCCCATACCACAGATTCTTCTGGCGAGGTCGGTATTTAACCTGCTGAATATATTGATTGAATGGGGGGTGGCCGGTGCAACGGGTCGCCATGCCGTACATGACGAATTGGTAGGATACTGAACAGCTGTGGCGGCAGTCGGGATAAAACCGGAATGATTACGAAAGATTGAGGAGAAACGGGGAGCGGGGGGGATGTTGCAGCTTTTGAGCAGCTACTCCGAAACCGGTTCGCGCGGCAGGGAGATTGCCCCAAAGGATTTTGTGTCAGGCCAGGATGCGGGGAACTGTGTTGGTTTCGGCAAAGAGGCATTCCATGAAGAATGCGACATGCTTTTCTTCCAGTTTTTTGCGTCTGACAGCAGCCGTCCGTTTCCGTGTGTGCGAGAACCCTTTGACCTTGAAGGCTTTGAGCTCACCGCGCTCGAGGTACTCGCGTACCAGCGATTTGGACACAAAGGCAACGCCGCTGCCGCTGACAACCGTATGGATGATGAAATGGAGGTCGTCGTAAATGACGGTGCTCCTGAAGTCGGTGGTGGTGATCGACGATCTGGCGAAATTGTTGTCGAGCAGGTCGCGGCAGCTGCATCCTTCCTTTCGCGTTATCAGCCGTTCTCTCTGGATTCTCTCCAGCGGAACCTCGTCACCGGCAATGTCGAGCGAAGGGCTGCAGACAAAAGCCATGTCGTCGGGAGGCAACTCGTAACACTGGAAGCCGGGGAGATCCAGTGGGTTGATATGCTCGATCACGCCGATGTCGTAACGGTTTTCCATAAGCCCCCTGGTTGCTTCCTCCGGCGTCAGTAGAATGAAGTTGAGGTCAACGGTCTGGGGGGAGTTGTGCAGAAACCTGTTCATCACATTGGGCAGATAGATGATGCCATAGGTGGCAGTGGCACAGATGGCCAGCTGGGTCTTTTTGCCGACCTGTTTCAGCTCCTGGGTGATCTCTTTTTCGATTGCCAGGATCTGTGCAGCCTTCTTGGCCAGGATCTTGCCGGAATCGGTCGGCTCCAGGGTCTGGGTGGTCCTGTCGATCAACTGGCAGCAGTAATGCTCTTCGAGGTACTTGACGCGATGGGAAACGGCGGATTGGGTGATGTTCAGCGTTTCCGCGGTCCTGGAAAAACTGCCGGTCTCGATGATCGTGAGAAGGGTTTTAAGATACTGGCTTTCCATAAGGCTGTTTAACCATTCTATAATCGCAATACATTAATAATATCATTATTACCATGCCCGGAATGAGCTGAGCAAGAACTTTCTATTTATGAAGGTAATGAAACTTTTGTAATAATAAATGGATTTTCATGTATGAGTGTGATTCATGAGAGCACAAAAAACTTTCACTTCTGCTTACTTAAAAAAAACTATATATACGTATTAACGAAAATGTCGTGATGCATATCACGTCTACCTTTCCAGGGGTAATGCCATGAACGCTCACCGTATCTTGGTCGTAGATGACGAAAATCTCATTTCCTGGTCCCTCTCCGTAATGCTGACGAGGGCGGGGTACGTGGTCGAGACTGCATCATCGGGTGCAGAGGCACTACAGAAGTTCAGGGAGTTCAGGCCCGAGCTGATCATGCTCGACCTGAATCTCCCCGATGCGTTCGGGCTGGACCTCTTGGAGACGATGAAGGGGCAGGACGACAATCTGCCGGTCCTGATCATAACGGCGGGGACCCAGGCCGACCTGGCGGTCAAGGCCTTCAGGCTGGGGGCTGACCAGTTTTTTGGCAAGCCGTTCAATATGGAATCGATCAAGAGCGCCGTTGCCCGTGCGCTCGAAGAGAAGCAAATGAACCGCGATGTCGATTGCGCCGGCCGCGAGAGGCGCGCAACCGTTGATCATGATAGGCTCATCGGTAACTCTTCCAAGATGGTGGAGATATCCAAGATGATCCATGTCTGTGCATCGACGGATGCCAAGACAGTGCTTATTACCGGAGAGAGCGGCACCGGCAAGGAGCTGGTCGCCCGGGCGATCCACGAGCACAGCGCCCGCGCTAGCGGCCCGTTTGTGGAGATCAACTGCGCGGCCATCCCGGAGAACCTGATCGAGAACGAGCTGTTCGGCCATGAGAAGGGGGCCTTCACCGACGCCTCGAAGAAGCAGAAGGGGATATTCGAACTCGCCGATGGCGGCACCGTCTTTCTCGACGAGATCGGTGACATGCCGTTCTCCATGCAGACGAAGCTGTTGAAGGTCATGGAAACCAAGCGGTTCCGTCGCCTGGGTGGGGAAGGGGACGTGGAGACCGACGTCAGGATCGTTGCCGCCACCAACCAGGACCTGCCGCGCATGGTTGCGGAGGGAAAGTTCCGTGGCGACCTCTATTACCGCCTCAACATGATGAATATCTGCCTGCCGTCCCTGCGGGAGCGGATCGAGGATGTACCGTCCCTGGTTGCCTATTTCATCGACCGGCTGAACGCCGAATATGGCCGCCAGGTCGAACGGGCGTCGGACGAGGCGCTCGAAGCGATGCTCCGCTATGACTGGCCGGGCAACGTGCGCGAGTTGAGGAATGCCGTCGAGCGGGCGATGATGATGGAGAAGGGAAAGGTCCTCACCCGGTTCTATCTGCAGAAAGAGCCTGCCCGCATCAACATCGCACCGGAACTTTCCGCGGACAATACGCCGACTCCTGCTGATTCCAGCCGGCTCTTTGCCGGGTTCCAGCTTCCTCCCGGCGGGGTCTCCTTCGAGGACGTGGAAAAACAGCTGATCGCCCTGGCGCTGGAAAAGGCCAACGGCAACCAGTCAAAGGCTGCCAAGTCGCTGAAGATGAGCCGGGATACTCTCCGTTACCGGATGAAGAAATTCGGTTTCACCGAGACCGAGTGCGACAGCCAGAAGGAACTGCGGGAAAAGCTCCTGCGGGTGGCGGAGAGTTCCAACCCCACCATCATGAAATGGATAGCTTGCTGAGGCAGACAAGAGATGCGTAGAACACGAGAGCATACCGTAGTTGCCTGGCTGATCGCCGGGTCGATCGCCATCACGTCCGGCGCCGCCGGCGCCGAAACCTGCGTAACCACCGACTGTCACCCCGGACTTGCTGCCATTGCGAAACCCCATCAGCCGGTCAAGGATGGCGACTGCCTGGCATGTCATACACGTACAGCGGCGAAACATCCTCTTTCGGGAGGGAAGAGCTTTGCCCTGGTGGCCGGCGATGAGAAGCTCTGCACCCCGTGCCACGAGGCATACGGGAAGATGAAGGTCGTGCATGGGCCGGTCAAAGGGGGCGCCTGTCTCTCCTGCCACAAGCCGCATGGGTCGAGCGCGCGCTACCTGCTCGAAAGCGACGACCAGACCGCTCTCTGCCTGCAGTGTCATGATGCCCTGGCCTTCAAGCAGCACTACATGCACGGCCCGGTTGCCGTGGGCGCCTGCACGAGTTGCCATGCCCCGCACGAATCGTCGCAAAAAGGTCTGCTCAAGGGAGAGATCAGGGATCTCTGTCTCAAATGCCATGCGGATTTTGCCAAGGCGATGAAAGCGGCAGGGGTTGTCCATCCTCCGGTGAAAGACGATCCCTGTACTTCCTGTCACAATCCGCACGGTTCGGCGTTTCAGTACGTCCTGAAGAAGCAGATGCCCGATCTCTGCTATGGCTGCCACGATACGTTCGCGAAGAAACTGACCGGGCTCAAGGTGCCGCATAAGCCGCTCCAGCAGGCAAAAAGCTGCAGCAACTGCCATTCGTCCCATTTCTCCAACAGCAAGGGGTTGCTCCCGTCCGACCAGAAGAAGCTTTGCCTCGAATGCCATAGCACAGACGGCCTGAAATCGTCCTTCGTGTTCAAGAATATCTCCGGCGTGATGCTGAAGAATATGAAAACCGTGCTGGAGGGGGACAAAAACCTCCACGGCCCTCTTGCCAACGGGACCTGCACCGGCTGTCACAACCCCCATGGCTCGAACACCATCCGGCTCCTCAACGGGAATTACCCCCCCGCCTTTTACGCCTCCTATACGGAGGGGAGCTATGACCTCTGTCTCTCCTGTCATGAAAAGAATCTGCTCAAGTATGCCGAAACCAGCATCTACACAAAATTCCGCAACGGCAAGCAGAACCTGCACTACCTCCATGTGAGCGACAAGCGCAAAGGGCGGAGCTGTCGGGCCTGTCACGAGCCCCATGCCGCTGACGGCCCGAAACTGATCGGCAAGGATGGTTCCACCTTTGGCGACTGGAAGGTGCCTATCCGCTTCACCCCCACGCCAACCGGCGGCAGTTGCGCCCCCGGCTGCCACCGCAAGGTCTCCTACGACCGTGAGGCTCCGGTCGTTTATACGCCTTCGACCAAGTAACGCTTTCCAAAAGCCTCTGCCATATGCGGCTCGTACCGCCCTGAACGCCTCTTCGGAGGCGTTTTTTTGTGCCCGGAGTACTGCACCCGAATGATCGGCTGATGGGGGAAATCCCCCGCATCCGGGGGTGGGTGGGGGATTTCACCCACCCTGACCAGTGGGTTCCGCATGCCGGTGTCTTAAAAAAATATCAGTGTATTATGCAAATATACGCATTATCGGCATGTTGCGGAAATGTAAAGGGAAAGGGCGATTGTGGCACCTCGCTTGCTTAGTACTTTAGTAGTAGTGAAGCGGCACACGTCCTTTGGGGAGGGCAGGGTGCCGGCAAGGAAGAACAGGGTAAGCAAACAAGGAAATGCAGAAGCAGCGAAGAGAGCCGCAATCAAAAAAACACTCACAAGGAAAGAGGATAGCTCAATGAAAAACGGAAAGATTTTTGCCATCGTGTGCGCTGCAGCGCTTACTGCCGGCAGCATGGCCGGAGTTGCCATTGCCAAGCAGACCTATACCCCGGGAACCGGCGTCTCCAATTCGCCGCACAACATCAACAACGTCGTTGCCAACGGCGATGCCTACGGCCGCGTCTGCGCCTATTGCCACACCCCGCACCATGCCATCCAGGATGGGGCGATTGCCGAATACAACCCGCTCTGGGCTCATCAGGTCAGCCAGGAAACCTATGAAGCCTACCAGTCCCGCACCGCAGAGTCGACCAATCTGCAGGTGGTGGCTGGCGACCCTCTCGTCGGGCCGAGCCGTCTCTGCATGAGCTGTCATGACGGCGTTATCGCTGTCAGCGAGCACTACGGCAATGCCATGACCGATAACGGCTCTGCCAAGGTCGGCGACAACTGGGGTGAGGTCAGCGTGGGCGATGCCCTCGGCAACAAGCTGAGCAACGACCACCCGATCGGGTTCGATTACGATGCGGTTGCCACCAACGACAAGGGGAACGGCACCCTCGGCTCCGGGATCAAGACCTCCGAAAAGCCCTTCCAGGTCACCCTCGCCGGCACCGGCGTCAACTATGCCGGCACCCACACCCGCACCATCTCCGACCTGATGTACGTGACTGGCGGCAAGAAAGTCATGACCTGTGCCAGCTGCCACGACGTACACAACAACGAGAACAACGAGGATTACCTCCTGATCAACAAGCAGGCTGGCTCCGCCATCTGCCTTACCTGCCACATCAAGTAGTTGTTGCACGGTCGTGTCTGAAGCAGAAGAGGCCGCTCACATTCCGTGGGGCGGCCTCTTTCTGCTTGAAGAATAGTCGATCTGCCTGATATAGTGCAATATTTGAATATTTGGATAACCAACAGGGTAGAAGGGGACGGGATTATGGAAGGGTATCGTGCTGCACGTCGTAGCTGCTGGATCAGGAGGATGGTGTGGTTTCTGCTGATTGCCTCAATGGCGTTGATGGCCGGCTGCGCCGGCAAGACCGGGCCGGTGGAGCAGGTCTTTTTCCCGCCGCCGCCAAACCTGCCCCGCATCCAGTACCTGATGGGGATTGCCGATTCGACCGACGTGGAGGGGAAGAACAGCGATTTCTCCCTGTTCGGCAGCCTCAATGAGCAGGGAGACAAGGTCAGGGCGATCGTCAAACCCTACGGCGTCGCCGAATTCGGTGGCAAGATCTACATCTGCGATGTGGGGAGCGCCAAGGTCATTGTCCTCGACCTGCCGGCGAAAAAATTCGAATACCTCAAGGGTGCCGTGGGGAATGGCAAGCTGACCACCCCGGTCAATGTGGCCTTCGACAAAGAGGGCACTGTCTATGTGGCGGATGCGGGGCGCAAGGAGGTGCTCGCCTTTACCTCTGCCGGCGATTTTCTCCAGGCGTTCGGCAGTGAATTGGACATGAAGCCGGTGGATGTGGCGGTCTACGGCTCCGATCTCTTTGTTCTCGACCTGAAGAACAACGAGATCAAGGTGCTGGACCTGAAGACCGGCAAGCTGAAAGAGAGCTTCGGCCACAGCAGCAACCCCATGGAAAGCCTGGCGATGCCGACCAATATGTTCATGGACGACAAGGGGTATATCTTTGTCACCAACGGCATGAGTGGCAAGGTGATGAAGTTTGACCGCGATGGCCATCTCCTCCTCTCCTTTGGTCAGATCGGCGACGGTTTCGGCCAGTTTGCCCGCCCCAAGGGGGTGACCGTCGACCGGGATGGCGATATCTATGTCGTGGATGCCGGACACCAGAACGTGCAGATCTTCAACGACAAGGGGCGTCTGCTCATCTTCTTCGGCGATGCGGGCAAGGACAGCCCGGCGTCGCTCAACCTGCCTGCCGGCATTGCCATCAGCACTGCCAACCTGGACTACTTCCAGAAACTGGCCGATCCCACCTTCAAGTTGGACAGCGTGGTCTTCGTCGCCAACCAGGTGGGTGACCGGAGCAAGCTGGCCGTCTACGGCTTTGGCAAGCGGGAGGGGATCGATTACGAGAAAGAGTACGAAAAGATCCGTCAGGACCTGCAGGAAAAGGCCCGCAAGGCCCGGGAGAAGCAGGAACAGGAGGCGCGGACGAAGAAGGAGCAGGAAGAACGGCAGAAAAAGGGTCAGGCTGCCGAGGGGCAGCAGAATGTCGCCCCTGTCCCGGACGTGAAATGACCGGGTCCGCCCTGGCGGAAAACGGTGAAAGACGAGTATGAGAATCACGAAGTTATTTCCGGGGTCGGTCAGGGGAGGGCACGCAGTGCCGGACAGAGGGAGCTGCATCCGCGGGTTGTTTCCCCTGGCAGCGCTGATGCTCTGTCTGAGCACCCTTTCGGGCTGCGACAGGGTTACCCGCTACCAGACCCTGAGCACCCTCTTCGACGGGGTTCCCAACCTCCCGCCGGTGGAGGAACTCTGCCGGGAGGAGCGCGACAGGAGTGCGCAAGCCGATCAGTCGGGCCAGAACAAGCAGGGGGCAGCCAGCGCAAAGGATGAGCCCGTCGTGATGGTGTCCCATGCCCCCTATGCCCAGAAGCGCTGTTCCGACTGTCATGGCGCCGACAAGGACAAGCAGGGGGGGTTGATCGTCCCGCGCCAGGAACTCTGCTTTGTCTGCCACAAGGATTTTCTCAAGGGCGAGTTCCAACATGGCCCGGCTGCGGTGGGAGACTGTCTGGCCTGCCATGCGCCCCATTCGTCATCGAACAAGGCGTTGCTCATCGTGAAGAAAGAGGTGCTGTGCAGTCGCTGTCACAAGGAAGAGCGGCTGGCCCAGGCGATGCACGACCGCTTCCGCGACAAGGGGATTGCCTGCGTCGAGTGCCATGACCCACACGCCGGCAGGGACCGGTTTTTCCTGAAATAGGATGGAATGGATGGCGGGGCACGGTGACGCAGAGACGTCCGCTCCTTGTGCAGCTCTTGCGGCTGCCATGGGCGGAACCGCGACGGAGAAAGCGCTGCTGCCGATCGTGCTCCTGGTCGTCATGCTGCTGGCTTCCGTGCAGCCGGCCGAGGCGGCCCGTCGTTCGCTGATCAAGCTGGGAGGCCTGCAGCAGAACGTGGACCTTGAGTACCAATATCAGAAGCAGACGTCTGAGAGCGACGGAAGTAGGGAGATCTCCTCCACGTCGCACCGCCTTGACGAGCGTTACACCGGATCGTTCCTCTATGCCATCGTCTCCCCCAACATCATCAAGGGGCGGTTTTCTGCCAGCGCAGAGTTCAACCAGGAAGAGTCCGAATCCACGGACCGGCAGGCTTCCAGCGGCGACGGCAACCGCTTTGCCTACAACCTGACCGGCAAGGTGCTGCAGAAGAGCTGGTATCCCGCCACCTTTTTCAATTACCTGCAGTACAGCAGAGTCCAGCAGGCCTTCTCCCCCGGCTACGACCTGCGCAGCGACGGGGTCGGCGGGACGCTTTCCCTGCGCACCCGCTACCTCCCGACCCTGTTCAGCTACAGTCGCCGTACCCTGCAGACCACCGGCGCGCAAACCGACACCGAGACCACGACCGATTCGTACCTGCTCTCCACCTCGCACAATTACCGGGAAATCAGCCAGACCAGCCTCAGCCTTTCCCTGACCCGCAGCGATACCCGTTCGGCCGGCCAGACGCCGATCAGTGCCAGCGAGGTGAAAACCGGCCAGCTCAAGAACCTCCTCAATTTCAGCCGGGATACCCTGAACCGGAGCATCAGCTCGACCGCCCAGTACCAGCAGGAGAGCGGGACGTTCGACAACCGTTCCCTGGAGCTGAACGAGACCGTGGACTGGGATCTGGGCAAGGCGCTCAAGAGCAACCTGATCTTTCTTCACCGCGACCGGCGCATCGGCGGCAAGGACGTGGTGGAGAACAGCGGCACCGGCTGGCTGCAGCACAGGCTCTTCGAGAGCCTCACCACCCGCCTCGAAGGGCGCGGCAGGCAGACCGACTATGCCTTCGGCAGCATCCGCGAGAACGGCGGCGGGATCAACCTCGACTACCAGAAGCGTCTTTCCACCGAAAACCTGCTGACCCTGGGTTTTGGCTACGACTATTCGCTGTTCGACAATGCCCTGGGAGAAGATATCCTTTCAATTACCAACGAACAGCAGACCGTGGGGGACCTGCCCCCCTACGAACAGATCCTCGACCAGCCGGATGTGGTCGTCTCCAGCATCGTCGTGCGGAACCTGGACCGCACCTTTACCTACACCGAGGGGATCGACTACACGGTGACGGTTGAGGGGAGGGAAACCAGGATCGTCCTGCCGAAGATCCCCACCGCGGGTCCGGTGCCGATCGTTACCGGCAGCATCCTGAGCATCGATTACCAGTACCGGGTTAACCCCTCGGTGAAGTATTCACTGACCCGCTTTTCCGGCAGGGCCACTCTCAGCCTGATGGAAAACCGCTACCGCTTCTACCTGCGGGTCAGCGATTCCAGCCAGACCATCCTGGAGAGCAGGCAGACGAGTGGCGGCCTGGTCGATGTGCAAAGCATAGCAGCCGGGTTCGAGGCGCGGTACGAGTATGTCTCCTATGGCGTCTCCTACCAGCGGACCGATTCGACCCTCAACAACGGGGAGTCGTACGAGGGGTTCTGGCGCTACGGCCGCAATTTCGGCCGCGATGACCTGCGCGTGACCCTGCGCGAGCGTTATTCGCTCTTCGGTAACGGCGAACAGGGGAGCAGCGACTACACCAACACCCTGAGCGCCATTGTCGATTACAACAGGACCCTTCTGTCCTGGGCAGCCCTGCGGCTGCAGGGGCGTTACCAGATGCTGCGCGGCCGCTCGCCCAGCGACGAGGTCGGTGCCACCATGGATCTGACCGCCCGCTACGGGCAGATGGAGGCGGCGCTCGGTTCCGAGACGGTCTGGCGTTTCAGCCCCGGCGTCACCAGCAGCGACACGCTCATCAAAATGCGGATCAGCCGCTATTTCTGATCCGCACACCCAGAGAGGAACCCGTATGCGTTTGCATCGCGCCAACCGCCATCCTGCCGGCAGCATCGGCATCGCTTTTCTCCTGCTGCTCCTGGCAATGCTCTGTGGCTGCTCGTCGGTGCGGTTGGTCTCAAGGCCTGCGCCCGAGCAGCGGATCGTCTGGCCGCCGCCTCCGCTGGAGCCCCGCATCGAGTGGGTCAGGGAGATCGGTAGCCACCGCGACCTGGGGGTGCAGCCCGGTTTCTGGCAGAGGCTGGTCGGGTTCATCGCCGGCGAGCAGGAGGAGCGGTTCCTCCGCCCCTACGGCATATGGGCTGCAAGCGGCAAGCGCTTCGTCCTGGTGGACAGCGGCGCTGCCAAGGTTCATCTGGTCGACCTGGAGAAGGGGCAGTATCTCCCTCTGCCGGAAGCCGGCAGCGTCAAGCTGCTGTCGCCGATCGGCGTGACCGAGGACGACCGGGGAAACCTCTATATCACGGATTCGGGGACCGGCCAGCTCTTCCGCTATTCCCCGGCCGACGGCACGCTGGTCCCCTTTGTGTCCTATCGGTTCAGGCGGCCGAGCGGGGTGGCCTTCAACCCCGTCAACCGCCTGCTCTACGTTGTGGAGACCGCGGCGCACCAGGTCGTTGCCATCGACTCCCAGGGGATGGAGCGGTTTCGCTTCGGCAGCAGGGGGAGCGGGTCCGGCCAGTTCAACTTTCCCACCGACCTGGCCATCGACCACTCCGGGCGGGTCATCGTCACCGATTCCCTGAACGGTCGGATCCAGATCTTTTCGGCGGACGGCACGGTAGCAGGCGGCTTTGGCGAACCGGGCGACAGTGCGGGACGGTTTGCCCGGCCCAAGGGGGTTGCTCTGGACAGCGAGGGGCATATTTATGTCTGCGACAGTCAGCAGGACCTGGTGCAGATTTTCGACGATAACGGCAGGCTGCTGTTGGCCTTTGGCGAAAATGGCAGCGAGCCGGGCCAGTTCTGGATGCCGTCCGGCATCTTCATCGACAATGACACCATCTATGTGGCTGATACCTACAACCAGCGGGTTCAGGTCTTCAGATACCTGAAGGGGCAGCCCGGTTCACGGGACCCCCATGTGCAGGATTGAACCAATGCTGACCGTCAACGTTGCGAGGATTCCGTACATGGCCCTGAACGGCTGTAAAAGAGCGCTGGTAACCCTTGTTGTCCTATTCTCCTCCTGGTCTTCGGCATCTGCGCAGGCGCCCACGCTCAGCGTTGCCGATGCCCACAACCGGCACAATCTTTCGGTGAGCGGTCCCGGCCAGGTGGGGGTCACCCGGGCGACCAGCGAAGAGCGGGTCTGCATCTTCTGCCATGCCCCACACCATGCCAGCACCATAACGCCGCTCTGGAGCCGCGATCTTTCCACTGCTGCCTACACCCCCTATGTCTCGTCGACCCTCAAGGCCACCTCCAAGCCGGGGCAGCCGACCGGCGCCTCCCGGCTCTGCCTCTCCTGCCACGACGGCACCATTGCCCCCGGCATGCTGACCGGCGGCAAGCTCATCACCGGGCTTCCCGCGCTCACCCTCGACCGGCGCTCCAACCTCTCCACCGACCTGTCCGACGACCATCCCATCTCCTTTCCCTATGCCAGCGCCATTACCGCTGCCGGCGGGCTGCGCCAGCCATGGGAGTTGCCGCAGGAGATCGCCCTGGAGAACGGCAGGCTGGAGTGTACCGCCTGCCACGATCCGCACCGGGACCGTTTCCCCCCGGCCGACAAACCGGACCAGTCGGGCATGTTCCTGGTCCTGGACAACAACAACCGATCGGCGCTCTGCACCGGCTGTCACAACCGGGCGGGCCTGACCGTGGCAGCCCACTACCTGCCGGGCGACCCCTGCGGCAACTGCCATGTGGTGCATCGCGCCGACCAGCCGTTCAGGCTTCTGCGCGGCATGAGCGACCAGGATACCTGCCTGCTCAACTGTCATAACGGCAGCGGCATCCAGGCAGAACAGGGGAAGGACATCCGTTCGACCTTTTCCAACGGCAAGGCTCACGTTACCGGCCAGTTCATCCTGAGCGGCCGGCACGACGCCAATGAAAACCCGCTCGATTTCAAGGCCAATTCCCCGCATGTGGAGTGCGTCGACTGTCACAATCCGTGCCTCACGCGGCACGAGACCATGCCGCTCAGTGCGCCGCCGCTGATCAACGGGAGGCTGGCGGAGGTTGCCATTGCCAAGGATGCCGACGGCCTGAAAACCATGGCCGTGAACGAGTATGACGTCTGCGCCAAGTGCCACGCCGAGAACTCCTTTACCCCGGCAGTGGTGCCGCGGCAGATCCAGACCGGCGACGAGACGCAGCGCTTCGCCCAGGAAAACCCGTCGTTCCATCCGGTGAAGGCGCTTGGCAAGGGGCTGAGCGTGCCGAGCCTGCGGGGCGCCATTGCCGGCTTTGTCCCGGCCCGCTCCCTTTCGACCCAGAGCCTCATCTATTGCACCGATTGCCACAACAGCAACACCAGCAGCAAGGTCGGCGGCAGCGGCCCTTCCGGCCCTCATGGCTCTGCCTACCCCCATCTTTTGATGGACCGCTATGAGCAGGACACCTATCCGCTTGCCTATGCCGAGAGCAATTACGCCCTCTGTTTCCGCTGTCACGACCAGGACGTACTGCTCGACCCGTCCCGTTCCGCCTTCCCGCTGCACCAGTCCCACCTGGTCACGCACCAGGTCCCCTGCTCGGTCTGCCACGACCCCCACGGTGTGCCGCTCGCCCTGGGTGCCACGCCGCAGGCCAACGGCCGGCTGATCAATTTCGACCGGCGTTTTGTCGTCACCGGCAGCTATGACGGCACGATCCGCAGCTGCACGGTCAGCTGCCATCAGGTCAATCCGAAAACCTATTGAGCAGGATGCCATGCGGGTGCCACTCCCCGGCCTGGCAGGCGACCTCGAACCCGGAAAAAAACCTTCCGGGTTTTTTCATTTTCGTGGCTCTGGTCTGTCTGGGGTAAATACCCCAACATCGGTCTGTCGACCTGGGGGAAATCTCCCTATCCGGTCTGCAGCACCGCAGAGCCGCTCTGTGCGCAGGTCCCGATCCTTCCTGCAATGAAAAAAATTAATGGCACATTATCGCTAGTTACGCTCTCTGTACGGCAATTCCTCATGAGACTGTGCGCTGCGGCACAGCTGGTGCTATAGCGTCTGCAGGCTCTCTTCACCAACGGCAGGAACGGGGACAGGGACCGCGTTTCGTACCCCAATACGGGACGTGCCGCCGATCCCCGGCAACAAAAGCCCCAGCCGCAGCACCGGGCGCTGCCCGGCTGACCACTGGGGAAACTTTCAACAAACGAGGAGTTTTCTATCATGAAGAGACGATTGACACGGCGAGCCCTGTCAAAGACGGCTGCTCTCTCCACCGCCGCATTCGTATTGGGTGCCACGGGGACAGCCTTTGCTTTGTACAACCAGGCTCATGAGAACATCGTACTGAAGAATGCCGACGGCGTTGCCATCAAGGCAACTGACGCGGTCAATGCCTTCAGCATCAAGAACACCTGTTTCGGCCCTGCCGGCACCACCGGCTGCCACGGTGACGCGACTGCCAGCGGTTCCCTGAAGTTCAGTTATGACGATATTGAGCGGCATTCCTACCATGCCCAGCTCGGTGCCAACGAGGTCCGCGGCTGGAACCCCGCCAACCCCGATTCCGACGCCTGGCGCGCCGGTGCCGGACCGCAGGGAAAAAACTGGGTGCAGAGCCCCGGCCACGTTGGCTCGTGGTGACCGCCCTCTGCTCGCCAGTTGGCGAGAATATTCAATGATGGTGCAGCAACCACCTACGATGCAACCAATGCAAAATTCATCGACAACCTCTTCGGTTACACCAACTCGCTCACCGGTGCCAAGAACACCAATGGCGCCTTCGAGTACTTCAATTTCGGCTCAACGGCGAACTACAAGGCAAAGGTAGACAACTCCATAGCCGGCCAGATGCGTGACTGCGGCGAATGCCATGTCGGCGGCGGCATGATGGAGTACGTGAACAACACGATACCTTCAACCGACTACAGCGCCGGTGTGGCCTATGATCCGGCCAAGCGGACCTCCCTGAGAAACGCCAGCACCATCTTCGGTTCCGTTCTCAACGCTGTCACCGCCTTCATCGATATCTTCAACCCCGATCCGGCCAAGCGCGGTGACGTGGCAGTGAACGACTTTAGCCAGACCGGCGTCATGGAGATGGACTGCCTGGTCTGCCATTTCGACGGCTATGACTGGAGCAAGCGCAAAGAGGCGATCCGCAAGGGCGAGTTCGATGCGTCCCGCGCCATCGGCGCCGGTCTTGCCACCTCTGCGGTGAGCGGTGTCCAGGTCGTTTACGATCCGGCACAGGTGACCACCGATGCCGACGGCAACCTGGTCATGAACCTGGCCGACAAGATGAATGCGGTCCCCAAGGCGGAAAACTGCAACGCCTGCCACCAGTCCGAGTACAACGTGGACTGGAAGAAGCGGGGCGACATGTGGATTGCCGGCAAGGAAGTCCATTTCGGCATCGGCTGCATGGGGTGCCACGAACGCAAGGACGCCGCCAGCCCGACGGTTGGCACCAGCGGCCTTTCCTCCAGCACCACGCTTGGCCTGTGCGATCCCGCCAAGGGCGGCGCATCGCCGTTCGACGCCATGTGGAACAAACTGGACAGGGCGCAATTCAAGGAGTGTGTAGACTGCCATGCACCGGCAACCACGCCGACCTACAACACCTACAATGCGCCGAACCCGGTTGTGGCCCACCAGCTCAGAGGCCTCACCGATCAGATCGCCTTTGACGCAGCCGGCAATGCCAAGAGCCACGTGGAGCTCATGGACTGCTCTGCCTGCCACGTCAGGAAATCCGGCTTCACCGGCGGCGCCTTTGTCGACGGTACCGGTGCCGACGAAGAGGGACGTCTAGCCCTGCACGACCAGGTGGAAGTGGCACGCGACATGGAAAACGGCGTCGGCCTCCACTGGCTCGGCGGCAAGCTCTCTTCCGCCAACCTGCTCACCTCTATGTTCTGGCGCGACGTGAACGGCCTCTCCGCAGGGCTCGATGCCAACAACGACGGCCGCACCGCCGGCATGGATGCCCTGTTGCAGACCCATGTCAACAACATCAACATCGCCAGTGGTCTCGAAGCCATTATGAAGGACGGTCTTGTCACCCCGGCTGAGATCACCACCCATATCAATGCCCTCAAGGGGAACGGCCTCGGCACCGGCGGCAGCGATACCGGCATCAAGACCCAGCTGAACATCGACGATCCGACCAACAGCAAGGTGTTCCTGCCCAAGCTTTCCGGCCTGATGGTCCCCTTCAAATCGAGCCACAACATCGCTCCCAAGACTGAGGCTTGGGGCGCCAAGGGATGCCAGGAGTGCCACGCGCCCAATGCCGGTTTCTACAACGGCACCTACCCGATCGCAGGCAACATGGAAGGGAAGTTCACCTACAGCTCGGCTCAGATGGCCTCCTTCACCAAGGTGAATGGCCTCTCCGACCCGACCGACAGCCACCCGAACGTCGTGAACAAGAAGGGTGACCGTTCCATGCCGGTGGTCCTCTTCACGGTGGACAACCCCTACACAACCACACCGGTCAACGCCAACGCCACCATCCGCAACATCGACCGGAGCGAGATGCTGTACGAAGCGACCTTCAAGGCTCTCAACACGGCCTGGAGCGACAATACTCAGCCGATCACCGGCGCAGTACGCCCGGCTGCCTGCTCCGGACCGACCAGCCCCTTCTATTGCTCGGCTCCCGGTGGTGTGGCTGCCAAGGCGGGCGCAACCTCCACCCTCGGCTGGCTGATGAAGATCGACACCACGGCTGACAACGGCACCACGGTGGTCAGCCGCACCAAGCAGATCTCCAGCGACCAGATTACCACCGTCGACGAGATCATCGCCAACCTCGGCTCGGCATTCTGCACCGGCTTCGAGTTCAACCTGGTTGCCATCGACTCCAATGCCGATGGTACCAACGATGCCCTGCAGATTACTGCAAAGTCCGGCTACAAGATCAGACTGAGCAAACAGTGCGACGTCGGGCCATTCGGTTTCGGCGGAGTCCAGTACGTAGCCGCTCCCATTGTCCGCGCCAACGGCACATTCAACGGGCGCAGCGATTACGTGGCCTACCTCGACGCCATCGGCGCAGTACCGACGGCCGAGATCAACACTATCGGCTCCACCGGCGTGACAGCAAACCCTGCCGAGGTGACCCTGACCCAGGGGACCGCCTATGCCCTCGCTGCCACTGCTGCCAACACGAACCCGGCCGTTGCCGGCAACTACACCTACACCTGGGGTTCCACCGACGTAACCTCTAGCGAGAACCAGGTAGGTCAGAACGTAAACCGTACCTTCACCAAGCTGGGGACCTACACCCTGAACCTGACGGTGAAGAACAACAACACCAACGAAGTGCGGAC